>Ga0209427_10002477_pt1 | contig 21725 bp, 15 predicted proteins | sample DeeMarSWOR136_30_FD_187465 | JGI IMG/M metagenome (GOLD analysis project Ga0209427, IMG submission 187465) | Marine sediment microbial communities from White Oak River estuary, North Carolina - WOR-1-36_30 (SPAdes) (version 2) | ecosystem: Environmental > Aquatic > Marine > Intertidal zone >...
CCTTTACACTTTTCATCAAATAGGAGACGACTGCATTGTTGTAGCGATTGCCGATGTGATAGGCAAAGGGATTCCAGCCGCTCTTATGATGAGTTCATTTCGGGGTGCCGTGCAGGCTTACGCCGACACTGAAACCTCTCAAAAGATTTCGCTTGAAGATATTATAAATAAACTAAATAAGATGGCGTGTGGTGAATGCAAAGACGGCGAGTTTATCACTTTCTTTTTTGCGGTTATTTGTGTTGGAGATATGACAATAACCTATTGTAATTGCGGACATCAGCCAACGATGCTGATACGAGAGGGGCAAGTTACGGAATTGCAAAAGGGGGGACTTGTACTCGGAGTTGCCCCGCAGGCCGAATACGAAATTGAGACCATTGGATTGAAAGACGGCGATTGTTTGCTGTTCTATACCGACGGATTGATTGACGCAGGCAATTTTGACGGTGAGTTCTGGGGCAAGGAGAGAATGCAGGAAGCCGCGAAGAAGTTTGCTGAAGGTTCAGCAGAGCAGGTTGTTAAAAATATCTTAGGTTATAGAAGGCGATTCGTGGGACTAGCCAGTCAGTGTGATGATACGAGTATTATTTGTGTCAAAGTCGGCAAGCCAGTAAAACCGGATTTTATGAAGTAGATTATTTTTTGTTATGGCGAATTTTGTTATAACAATTGATGGTCCTGCAGCCAGTGGCAAGAGCACTGTAGCCCGGCTGCTTGCCGGAAGACTCGGGGCGAGTTTCCTTGATACGGGTGCGATGTATCGTGCTGTTACGCTGGCAGCGATTGAGGCCGGCGTCGATTTGGGCGATGAGAAAAAGCTGCGTGGTGTTTTGGATAATCGGAAGTTTCAGTTTACTGTCAGAGAAGGCAAAATGGCGGTTTGCATCGATGGAGTTGATGTTACCGAGCAAATACGCCGGCAGGAAATTACGGCCAATGCCCGGTATGCTGCCTCGGCGGCGAAGCTGCGGGAAAAGTTGGTTGAAATGCAAAGGGAATTTGCAGCAAGGGAGGGAAAAATAGTTACCGAGGGAAGAGACCAGGGCACCGTGGCATTCCCCGATGCCGGTTTGAAATTTTATCTGACGGCTGATGTCGCTGAGAGGGCAAAAAGAAGGCAGAATGAACTAAGGGCCAAAGGAAGTAGTGAGAATCTTGAGCAGATACAAAATGCCATAGAAGAAAGAGACAAAAGCGACGAGGACAGGGCAGTCGGGCCTTTAAGGCCGGCTGAGGATGCTATTGTTGTCGACACCACCGATTTGAGTATTGAAGAGGTTGTAGAAAAACTTTTGTGTATCGTGGAAGAGAATGGCTGAAAAGCAAGCAAAGATGAGATGGTACCGATTTGCGCGTGTTTTGTGCAGGATTTTTTGCAAACTTTTTTTTCGCATGCATGTTTTCGGGAGCGAGAATGTCCCCGATGAGGGTGCTTTTGTGCTTGTCAGTAACCACCAGAGCTATCTTGATCCTATATTTTGCGGAATTCCTTTGCAAAGGACCTTGTATTTTCTTGCCCGAGATTCGCTGTGGAAAAGCAGGTTTTTCGGCCGGCTGATTTCTTCTGTCAATACTATACCCGTCAAGCCGGACAAGGGTGATTTGTCTGCGATGAGGAAGGTCATTAGTAAACTCAAGGAAGGGTGGGGCGTTTGTCTTTTTCCGGAAGGTACTCGAACAAGTGACGGGACGATTATGCCCTTTAAGGCCGGTTTCGGTCTTCTTTGCAGGCGTGGAGGGGCGGCGGTTGTTCCGGTTATGCTTGACGGCGCCTTTGAGTGTTGGCCGAGGCATAAGAAGATGTTTTCATCCGGTCCGATTGAAGTGTGTTACGGCAAAGTGATACCTGCCGGCGAGGTAGCGAATATGAGTGATGGTGAACTGGCGGAACTGATGACCGTTACGCTTCGCCGGATGCAAACGGAAAGCCGGATAAGGCAGGGCAAAGAGCCGTATAATTATTGAAGATTTTGTTGTTGTTCGTGCCTATCGTGTTGTGAAAAATGAGGTTTTTGGCCTTTAAAATGATGCTTGACTACATTCGACATTGAGGGTATCCTTTCTCTCCAGTTGCTGATGCTTATTTATGTTATTGCTTTTTTCGTTATTCAATGGTTGAGGGCAGTCCCTTAAATCAAGTGGGGACTGGAAATACTGTATTTTTAATATGACTGAAATAGCTCCAGGGTATTCGACGTTATGCAAGTTTTAGGAGCACCGAAGAAGGAGGATTACAAAATGACCGAAAGTGGAAAGACTTCAATGACGGGCAAAAGGCGTGAACAAATCACGCGTCGCAGGTTTATTGCCGGCGCCGGTGCTACGGCACTGTCGTTTACAGTGATTAAACCCAAGCTTGTTCGCGGGACGGAAGCCAACTCAAAGATTGATTTGGGATTGATCGGCTGCGGCGGCAGGGGGACATGGATCGCAGAGCTTTTTGCTCAGCACGGCGGGTACAGTGTTGTGGCCGTGGCGGACTATTTCCAGGACAGGGTAGATGGCTGCGGCGGCAAATTGGGCGTGGATAATGAACACCGTTATACCGGACTTTCAGGGTATCGCAAACTGCTGGATGAGGTTGACGCGGTGGCGATTGAGAGCCCGCCGTATTTTCATCCTCAACAGGCTGCAGATGCGGTGGACGCCGGCTGTCATGTTTATGTTGCCAAACCGATCGCGGTGGATGCGCCAGGGTGCCTGAGTATTGGTGATAGCGGTAAGAAGGCCACGGCCAAAAAGCTGTGTTTTCTTGTTGATTTTCAGACTCGTGCCGACCAGTTTTATCTTGAGGCGCTTAAGCGCGTCCACAACGGCGCCATTGGTCAGTTTGTATTTGGTGAAGCAATTTACCATGCGAATTGTCCATTTAAACGCATGTACAAGAGCTGGCAGGATGCCCCGGAGGAATCGGAGAATCGATTGCGAGCGTGGGGTTTGGACAAGATACTATCCGGTGACATTATTACAGAGCAGAACATTCATACGCTCGACGTAATGAGCTGGATAATGGATGAGGAGCCGCTTTGGGCGGTGGGGACCGGCGGGAGAACAGTACGGCCCGTAGGCACATGCTGGGACCATTTCGCGATTCTGTTTGAGTATCCGAATAATGTTGGTATTACATTCAGCTCGAGGCAGATCGATGGTCACGGTACACAGCCCGAGGGAATCAGAAATCGAATGTTCGGATCGAAAGGTGTGCTCGAAACCGAATACGGCGGTCAGGTAATCATTCGCGGCGAGAACTTTTATCGCGGGGGCAGAAGCCCGGGGATATATAAAGAAGGTGCCGTTGCCAACATCGCGACGTTCCACAAGGACATTACAAATAAGAACTACGTTAATCCGACGGTTGCGCCGAGTGTTCGCAGCAATCTTATTACAATACTTGGTCGCACCGCTGCCTACGAGAGGCGAAAGGTGACATGGAAAGAGATTATCAACAGCAACAAGAAACTGGATGCGAATCTTAAAGGTTTGAAAGCATAATATGGACTGCTCTATTTATTTAACAGTTTTTATGGAGGTGTCAAAGTGAAGTTTTCACGTATGAGCCGTCGTGAAATGATGGTAAATAGCGCCCGAGCAATTGCCGGGCTTGCACTGACTACTTCGTGTCGCTCTTTCGGGCCTTTGTTTAGTAGTCGGGGTTTCAAGATTGGTGTTTGTGACTGGACGATTGGTAAGAGGGCCAATCCTGCTTCGCTGGAGATGGCCAGGCGGCTTGGACTTGACGGTGTTCAAGTGGACCTTGGCAGTGGAGAAAATGATTTGCCCCTGTGTAACTCCGAGCTGCAAAAGAAATTCTTAGAGGCAGCACAAGAACACGATGTTCAAATTGCGTCGCTGGCCCTTGGAACGCTCAACAATGTTCCCTATAAGAGCGATCCTCTCGCCGAAAGATGGGTCTCCGAGAGCATTGACGTCTGTAAGGCGATGGGAGTCAATATTGTGCTCCTGGCCTTTTTCGGGACAGGCGACCTGCGAAATGACCCTAAAGGAACCGACGTGGTGGTAGAGCGGCTCAGGAAGGTAGCTCCGAAAGCGGAGGAGGCCGGTGTTTTTCTCGGCATTGAAAGCTGGCTCAGCGCCGAGCAGCACCTGGATATCATCGACCGTGTCGGCTCGCCTTCGGTGAAGGTTTATTACGATGTGGGTAACTCGCATAAAGCCGGCTACGATATTTATGAGGAGATACGCCTGCTGGGCAGGCAAATCTGCGAGTTTCACGCCAAGGACTATGACGATCTTTACGGCAAGGGTACAATTGCTTTCGAGGAGGTCCGCAAGGCAATGGACGACATCGGCTATCGCGGATGGATAATCATGGAGGGCGTGAAGATGCCTTTGGGACTGGAGGAGAGTGTCCGGTATGATGCCAGGTATCTTCGGGGCGTTTTTCCGCCGAGAGTGTAGACGCAAAACAAAAACCTGCTAAGAGTTAAAACGATTCAGTTTATGAAAGATATTTTTTTGATGACGGTTTTCGTGGGATTGACAGGATTTACTCCTATTATTACAGATTGTGCCGGGTCGGTAGATTATCTTTCTCCACAGGCCCTTGTTTTATCGGAAAGTGGAGACCTGCTGTATATTGCTGAGGGCAGCGCACAGCAAGTTGCGGTCTTTGATACAAACAGTGGTAAAGTTATAGAGACAATAGCTCTTGGCGCTGAGCCGACAGGTCTCGTACTGACCACTGATGGAAAATATCTCTATGTTACCTGTGGAGGGCCGGAAGGGCGGGTCTGTGTTATCAGAACCGATAAATATAGGATTATTAAACGAATTCCGGTTGGACACAGCCCTCGCTCTCCTGTATTAAGTCCAGATGGAGAGACGCTCTATGTATGTAATCTTTTCAATAATGACGTCTCAGTAATTAATATTAAAGACAATAAGCAAATTGGCAGGATTGATGTATTGCGGGAGCCATTTGCCGCTGATATTACGCCGGATGGAAAGTGGCTTTACGTTGGAAATCATCTTCCCGATGGACCGGCAAGTACAGAATTCGTCGCTTCCAAGGTTAGTGTTATCAATACACAAACAATGGATGTTGATGTCTCTATTTCTTTGCCCAATGGAAGTACGGGACTTTGCGGCCTTGTTGTTTCTCCTGATGGCAAGTATTTATATGTTTCCCATATACTTGCCCGGTATACGGTTCCGACAACACAGTTAGAACGGGGGTGGATGAATACTAATGCGCTCAGTATTATTGATGTAGGTAATAAGAAGCTGTTGGAAACCGTTCTTCTGGATGATGTTGATTATGGGGCCGCCAATCCATGGGGTGTTTGCTGCACGAAAGATGGTAAGTATGTTTGTGTAACCTGTGCCGGGATTCATGAATTGAGCGTTATCGACACGGCTGCTCTGATGGAAAAAATTAAGAATTATCACAGTGATGATGAAAAGGCCAAGGACGGGGCGGAACGACAGGATGAGGGCCGAGGTTATAGTCCGGCATTATCTACATCTACGGGTATTGAGAATGAGTTGAGTTTTCTCTATGGGGTTCGGCATCGTATAAGGCTTTGTGGAAAAGGTCCGCGTGCGCTTGCGATTGTTGGTTCTAAAGTTTACGTGGCAGAATATTTTACGGACAGCATGACATTAGTTGATTTAGATAAATTACCGAGACCTAAAACTGTTGCCTTATCCCTTGGTCCAAAGCCGCGAATTAGCGAGAAACGCCAAGGAGAAATGCTTTTCAACGATGCCACGATTTGTTTTCAGAAATGGCAGAGCTGTGCGAGCTGTCATCCCGGCCTGGGACGTACCGACGGTCTGAACTGGGACCTTCTTAACGATGGTATTGGCAATCCCAAGAACACAAAGAGCCTTCTTCTTTCGCACAAGACCCCGCCGGCCATGATTACGGGTGTTCGTGACGGTGCCGAGGCGGCCGTGCGTACGGGAATCAAGCACATCCTGTTCGTAGTTCGGCCTGAGGAGGAAGCGTTTTCAATGGATGAATACCTCAAGTCGCTCAAACCGGTTCCGAGTCCCTATCTGGTCAAGGGCAAATTAAGCGAATCGGCCAACCGAGGGCAGAAGGTATTTGAAAAGGCCGGATGCGCACGGTGTCATAAGGGGCCATTATATACGGATTTGCAGAAATACGATTTAGGTATAGGTGAAGGCAGGGATGAGGGCCGGGAATTCGATACGCCGACCCTGGTGGAAATCTGGCGGACCGCACCGTACCTGTACGATGGTCGGGCTGTGACCATTAAAGAAGTGCTGACAAAGTATAATCCCGGAGATAAGCATGGAGTAACGTCCAATCTGACCAAGGGAGAGATTGGCGATTTGACTGAGTTTGTTCTTTCACAGTAGTTTTCTGAGTCAAGATGCTTGTTTTACTTCGGATTTGAAGAGGTCATTTGTTTTGACGATGACAAAGATTTTGTTGAAATAGCCTCTTGACTACTTGTGAAGAATTAATATAATTTTCCACCATATTTCAAAAAAAAGCATAGATAGTGAACCTTAATACATTATTAACAGTAGTTTACAGAGATTATCGCAACCGGTAATTATGAGTTTTTCATAGGTGGCAGATATGATAAGTGTAAAGGAATTGCGGCGAAGTTTTGGGCCAATCGTTGCCGTTGACGGCATATCATTCGATGTCGAAAAGGGGCAGGTACTTGGCCTTCTTGGGCCAAACGGGGCCGGTAAGACGACGGCTATGAGAATGCTGGCGTGTTTTCTGAAGCCTGACAGCGGGACAGCGACTATATGCGGGCACGATATTTTGGAGAAACCCGTTGAAGTAAGGCGTTCACTTGGATACCTGGCAGAGAATTCGCCGGCCTATAACGAGATGACGGTAGGGGGTTTTTTAGAATTTGTCTGTGATGTCAGGCAGATTAAGGGCGGAGATCGCAAGAAGGCTCTTGATAGAGTTGTTCCGATGTGTTCTGTTGAGTCTGTATACCACCAGACGATCGAGACACTGTCGAAGGGATATCGTAGGCGTGTGGGTCTGGCCCAGGCATTGATTCACGATCCTGACGTTCTTATTCTTGATGAGCCTACCGATGGACTGGATCCCAATCAAAAACATGAGGTGAGGGGGCTTATAAGTGGTATGGCCAAGGACAAGTGTATTATCGTGTCCACTCACATTCTCGAAGAAGTTGAGGCCGTTTGTTCGAGGACAATAATTATTTCCAGGGGGCGAATACTTGTAGATTCAACGCCCAAGGAGTTGAAAGAGAAGCACAAGTGCAGTCTTGATGAAGTCTTTCGTAAGATTACAAAGACGAAGGTCGCATAGATTTTGTTTTTTCGGCCGGGAAAATAATATTATATTTTCACAGGAGTATAAAAATGCATAGCTTTTGGGCAGTGTTCAAAAGGGAGCTAAAAAGCTATTTTACGACCCCTATTGCATACGTTTTTCTTGTAATATTTCTTTTTTTCTCAGGGTACCTGACATTCAAGCAGGGCTTTTATGAAATGCGCCAGGCGGACATGCGGTCGTTCTTTATGAATCTGCCCTTGCTGTTTGTTTTTATGGTACCATCTGCGGCGATGCGTCTCTGGGCCGAGGAGCGCCGGGTCGGTTCGATTGAACTGCTGTTTACTTTGCCGATTACAGTGACGCAGGCGGTACTGGGCAAATTTTTTGCCGCGTGGCTTTTTCTTGCGATTGCGTTGGCTTTAACGTTCCCAATGCCGATAACGGTTTGTTACCTTGGTGACCCTGATATCGGCTTGATAATTACCGGTTACCTTGGCAGTTTGTTGATGGCGGGCGGATTTCTTGCTATTGGATGTTTCTTTTCGGTGGTGAGTAAAAACCAGGTAATAAGTTTTGTTCTCTCGGTGGTCGCCTGTGCGGTGCTTGTTTTTGCGGGCAGGCCGACAACGCTGAATTATCTTTCGACGTTTTTTCCTGCGGGCTTTGTTTCGGCGATAGAGACCATGAGTTTTCAGACGCACTTTGAGTCAATCCAGAAGGGAGTTCTGGAATTTAAGGACCTCTCTTATTTTGTTTTGCTGATAGTAGGCTGGATTGCCGCCAGCAGTATTGTTTTGGATGAAAGGAAGGCGAGCTAATGAACCGGACAATAAGAGCAATAATAGGTGCGGTTTGTATCTTGATAATAGCTTTCAGTGCGATAAGCATTTTTCAAAATGTCGGCAAGTCGTTGAAGGTTGATGTTACCGACCAGGGTCTTTATACGCTTTCGGATGGTACCAAGTCGATATTGGCCAAGCTTCACCAAAAGATTGTGCTCAAGCTTTATTATGCCAAGACCGCTGCGCTGAAAGGACCGGACCAGATTAAGTTTTTCAATAATTATTACGAGTTTGTTAAGTCTTTACTGGAAGAATACGTAACAGCGGCAAAAGGTATGGTGGAGCTGCAGGTGATAGATCCGAGGCCTTTTTCTCAGGATGAGGTTGATGCATTGCAGTTCGGCTTGAAACGGTTTTCCATAACGGAAGAAGAAAGCTTCTTTTTCGGATTAGTAGTTCGGACGCCATTTGGAGTTGAGAAAGCGATACCATTCTTTTCGCCGGACCGACAGAATTTTGTCGAATATGACATAAGTTATCTGATAGATACTGCCATTACCCGTCAGAAGAAGAATATAGGTATCATGAGTTCGCTGCCGGTAATGGGCCAGGATATCAGCCCCTACATGGCCCAGATGATGCGGATGCAGAACCAGCAGCCGACTCCGCCTTGGACCATCGTCGAGCAATTACGAAAAAAGTATGAAGTCAAAAGTGTTGCTACAGATGTTAATGAGATTACAGATGTCGATATTTTACTGGTAATCCATCCTAAAGAGCTGCCGGAGCAGGCGTTGTTTGCGATAGACCAGTTTGTGCTGAAAGGCGGCAAGACTATTGTATTTGTTGATCCTCATTGCATAGTAGACAGGCCTGATAGAATGGCAATGCAAATGGGCAGACCGCCCTCCCAGAAGTCGAACCTGGATGTGCTACTACGGACCTGGGGCCTTGAGATGCCGGAGGACACTTTTGCCGGGGACAAGAACCTGATGTTGGCGTGGCCCGGTGGTCCCAACCGGCGGCCGGAGAACCTCATTGGTTTCCTTAATTTGACCCCCAACTGGAATTGTTTTAATAACGAAAATGTTATTACCGCCGAACTTAACCAGGTGAATATATTGTTCGCCGGAGTACTGAAGGAGGTTGTGGGTTCAGATGAGGAAGAAAGCGATGCTGAGATTAAGAGGACGCCGCTTTTGATGACGACCAACCAAGGCAATAGCTGGAAGGTGAGCAGTCCATACGAGTTAATGCTCATGAATCCCAAGAGCTTAACGGACAAATTTATTGTTGGTGATAAACCTGTGCAAATGGCTTATGTGGTCACCGGCCGTTTTAAGAGCAGTTTTCCCGAAGGTATTGAGATTGAAGTTGACTCGAACGAGGAAGGGCCTTCGGAAGAAGGAAAAGACCCGAATGACAAGACGAAAACCATAAAGCTGATGCCGGAACTAAAAGAGGCGAAAGAAGTCTGTGCCGTTGCCGTTTTTGCGGATGTTGACTTTATAAGTGATATGCTGGCATACCGTGACTTTTTTGTTTTTGGCAAGGTTCCGAATGGTGACAATGCGGCTTTAATACTTAATACCATTGATGATTTGGGTGGGTCGAGTGACTTGATTTCAATCAGGTCGCGTGGGAACTTTCGACGTCCGTTTGTTGTTGTTGACAGGATTGAGAGGGAGGCGGAAGCGGAGACTGCCAAGGAATTGGCGGCAATTGAGGCAAAAATTGCGGGCTTCAACAGGGAGCTGCAGTCCATTCTCGCCTCTGCCAAAGAGGGTCAGGAAGAGGTTATCGGCAGTTCGATAATGCAGAAAAGGCGCGAGCTTGAACTGGAGATACAACGGGCCAACAGCGAGAAACGTGTAATCCAGATGAAAAAGCGCGAAAGAATGGATAGTTTAGGCGGGAAGCTGCAAAGGGCCAATACATTGATAGCGCCGGCGGTTATTCTGGTAATTGCCATAGTAGTTGGTGTCCGCCGCAGTATAAGAAAGAGACATTATATCAGCCACAAAAGTGATGCTTGATTTATATTCTTCAAAGCATAAGGCGAAAAGAAGAAGTGCTTCGAGAGATATGAACGAGGAGTTTTATAATGAGCAATAAAAACCTTACAATATTAGGCGTTGTTACGATATTGATGGTGATATGGGCTGTGATTCAGTCACGTGTTTCGAGCATGCCGAGGTCGGGTCCGGAAGGGCTGTCTTATCTTATCGCCGGACTCGACACAACCGGTATAGGCAGCATCGTAGTGGGAACAGGTGAAGATGCAGTGATCCTGAAGCGGAGGGGAAAAGACTTTGTGGTTACCAATAAAGACAATTATCCGGCGGTAACGAGCACAATAAGTGAGCTGATAACAAATTGCCTTGATATTAAGACGGCTGAGCTGTATACGGATGAAGCGGCAAATCACGAAGACCTTGAGGTAACGGAAGAAAAAGCCCGCAGTGTTGTGAAATTTATGACGCCGGAGCCGAATTCTACAATTCTTGCAGGCGTTGTAGTCGGCAAGTCCAGGGAACTGGGAGAGGGTACATACGTCCGATTGATTTCGGAGGATAAGGCGGCAAGTGATAAGGTTTACGTGACATCAAATGTGCCCTGGATTAAAAATGGGGCGACGGATTACATTGAGCAGGAACTTGTTTCTATAAGTCGCGACGATATTAACTCGGTAACAGTCAGTTCTCCAGATGGTGATTATACACTCAAGCCGAAGGAGGGCAGCAAAGATATAATGCTGGTAAATATTCCTGCAGGTAAAAAGGCCAAAAGTAGTGAATGTGACAGAGTTTTCAATGCTCTATCGAATCTGAGGTTCGATGATGTCAGAGCAGAATCGTCCGGCTTGCTCTTCGACAGGCGATATGTGTGTAGACTCAATGATTCGACGGTCTATACCCTGGAGATTGCCAAGAAAGATGATAAGACTTATATTAGTTGTACGGCCGAGTATACGGGGGAAGTTCCTAAAAAAGATATGACGAAAGTGGAACCTGAGGAGGTGTTGAAGGAGAAGGAGGCCAAGCTGCTTGCCTGGGAGAAGGCCCAGAAATTCGCTGCCAAACATAAGGGGTGGAAGTATGAAATCGCCGACTGGAAGGCGAAGGATCTGACGAAGGGGCTTTCCGAATTAGTAGAGGACGAGGAGAAACCTGAAGGGGTCAAGGGGCCGGAGGAGCCTAATTCGGTAGGTGAGAATCAACCGGTCGAGCCTAATTCAGTGTAGAAGAAATTGTGATTTATCTGAGATAAAAGACCTAACCGGCCGGAAAGCAGGCGGATTAATCCGACAAACACACTGCTTTTTTCTGTTAGGTTCTATTCAGTCTTTGTTTTCAAGAGCTTCGTTCACCTTAATAGTTAATTTCATTTGTTCGTCTTCACTTAATGAAAGCTCGCTCTCTAACATTCCAATATATTTGTTAATTTCCGAATCCTCTTCTCTTAGCCGGTCTATTGTTATATTTTGGTCCCTGATTTTCTCATTCAATTCTCCGAAATCCAGCTCCAAGTCGAATTTTTTATCCAGAAAAGAAAGTACCAGCTTTACAGCGTGTAAATCTTCGGAGGCTGCCAGGTAAAAAGGTATTTGCGGCCAGAGGCTTGCGCCGGGGATGCCTTTGTTTTTTGCCACCCACAAAAGATAACTGTTGATGGCAGGCGGCCCTTCCCAGCTCAAATCGTGGAGCCCGTAGCCTCGTAGCTTTTGCCGGATTGCCTCTTGATTATAAACCGCCGATATTCGTCTCGGATTTGTATGGGCAATGGGAGAAATAGTGCCGCTAATAGTATACAAATCTTTTATTTTACAATAACTTTGAGCGAAGTCTGCAATCGCGTTCAAAAATCCGTATTGTTCAATTTGAGGCTCGCTGCCTTTGAATATCACCAGGTCATTTCTTTGGCTATAGTAAAACTTATTTTCCGGGAACCGGGCGATATCGTTTTCAATCGCTACACCTGCTAAAGAGAAAAAGCCGGCCGGTTCGATTTCACAAAAACTTTTGAACTTTATCTTTTTATTTAGATACTCAATCACCTTCGGGCTTAGTTTGCCGCTGTCCTCATCCCAGCCGACAATCAAGGATGGATTTTCAAACCTGGGGTGCTCTGTGAACTTAAAAATGTTTTTCATCCTGCCAGCCTCCTTCCCTGAAAAGTTCATCAAGATGCTTCATCATTTCATTTTGTTCCTCTTTTGTTATTGGCCCCGGCTCAGTCGGTCCGGCGTACCTTAATTTCTCAATTTCATCCCTAACTTGTGGAGGAATTGCCTCAGCCGTATAAAGGGTTTCCAGGAACTCTTCGATATTTTTCTCTACAGTTTTAGATAATTCGTCAAGTTGACTGAGGTCGAACTTAACATTTAGGATTTTAGCCAAAACCTCAAGAACAGATTTTGAGCCTTTGGGATAGGGCCAGGGCGCTCCCTGTAGATAATAAGGTATTTCACCCATTAAACAAATAGCTTCCAAACCTCTCTTTCTGGCTACTCCCAACAGAAGTCCGTTAAGGCCGGTGATAGTACCCTGACTACTACTTCTTCCTTCAATTTCCGACATCAGGATTGTGTTTTCATATTTCTTTATTTCCTCTATTAAGCTGTGCCTGTTTGGCACCGCCCAAACTCGCGGTTTTGCGGTGTGGTGAATTTGAGTTACGGCCGCTCCGGAAGTATATACTCTTTTGCAGTCAAATTTTTCGGCCACATCCAAAACTAAATTGGCAATATTGTATGCCTTTTTTCCTTCGGCATATCTTATTCTTCCTTCGGAAGGCTGCTCCTGACCGATGAAGAATATCAGGTCCTTATTTCTAATTCGTTGGTAATAAAATTTACTGTAGGGAAACTCTAAATCCTTCAACAGCCCTTTTTCGATTGTAACTTTTCGAGGATTAAAGAAGTCCCATGGTTCAATCTCTCCGAATTCCTGAGCCTTTAACACTGCTCTTAGACTTTCTATCGCACTTATTCCGATATTTCCAATTCCCGGCCAACCACAGAACATAATAGTATTTTTTAGTTCAGGTTCTTTGTAAAATTTGATTCCCATTATCCTGTCTCCTTTCCGGGCTTCCAGGACATATATACTATATTAGAGCAAGAAGATTAATGGTAATTTTCTTTTACTGGGATATTTTTAAAACTCCCGCCCCCTGTATTTTGCCCTGCTTTAGCAAAATCAGGGCCTTATTTGCTTCTTCTAATTTAAATTCCTGCACCTGTGGTACAATGGGAATTTCGGCCGCCAGAGGCAAAAATTCTTCGGCATCGGCTCTGGTAATATTAGCTACACTTTTTATTTCCTTTTCCAGCCACAGGTGCGAAGGGTAATCCAGTTTCAGCAGAGTTTCTTTGTCTCTTTCTTCCTTTCTGATTGCATTTATAACCAGCCGGCCTCCTTTTTCCAGGACTTTCATAGCTTGTACTACAGGGTTCCAGGCAGGTGTAAAATCAATCGCGCAGTTCAGTTTTTCCGGTGGAATTTCTCCGGTTGCTCCCACCCAATCGGCCCCTAATTTTTTGGCCAAGTCCTGATGATCTTTTTGCTGTGGTCTTGTGAAGACAAAGACCTTACAGTTTTTATATTTGTGTTTGGCCATTTGAATGACGATGTGGGCCGAGGCCCCAAAACCAAATAGGCCGAGAATTTGGCCGTCCAGGAGGCCGGTTAGTTTAAGAGCCCTGTAACCGATGGCCCCGGCACACAAGAGCGGCGCTGCTTCTGAGTCGGAAAATCTATCAGGAATCAAATAGGCAAAATCCTCAGCGACTACAGTGTATTCACTATAGCCCCCATTTGCATTACAACCGGTGCCGTGAAAATCAGGGCATAGATTTTCATTTCCCCGGCGGCAAAAATGGCATTTTCCACAGGCGGAATTTATCCAGGCAATTCCCACTCGATCTGCTAATTTAAATTTAGCAGATTCAGGACCGATATTTTCCACTCTTCCGACAATCTCGTGCCCCAAAATTATCGGCAGATTCGGCTGAAGTCTTCCTTCAATTTCATCCAGTTCTGTGTGACAAACTCCACAGGCCGAAATTTTTACTCGAATCTGCTTTGGACCGGGTTGAGGTGCAGGCAACTCCTCCAGGTGTAAAGGTTCTTCCTCAATGGGTGCCACTTTCTTTAGGATCATTGCCTTCATTTATCAGTTCTCCTTCTGATTTCCTGCTTTCTTTATCCTTACGATGAGTCCTGTCATCATAGCGGTTTCATCGATATATATATATTCTGCCTGTTTCTAATGAATCCCGTATCGGAGTGTCGACCAAGCTCGCAACAAATTTTATATTTTAGACTATCTACTCCGTTACCAATGTTAACGTACAAAAATCAGGTTTTCAACGTATTTCTCTGAGCCTGATATATGTTTTGTTTACTTCAGCCTGCACCTGTTGAGGTGTAAGCATATCAATCTGCCCGTTCACTCGCAACAGGTTACAGCGTCCTTCATGGGCGGCTTTTTGTTCGTATACTAATACGTTTTGGCCGGGCATGTTCTCATTCTGGCCGGGGATATAAACGTATTGGCCTCCATCCGGGTCCGGACAACGCAATAGTTGTGAGTCAACTCCCCAGTCTACCAATGTTTTCAGCGAAGGGGGAAAGCTCTGTTTTTCTATTGCATACATTCTTAAGTTCTGCCGAATAGTACTCAGATTCATTTGACACTGGAGGGCTACGGCCTTGCGTTTTGTATTTACCATTGCCCCGGTATATTGGCTGCCTGCCTCTCCCGTACTTTTGATGATCCATACAATTCCAAGGCCGATAAGACCAAGAACAATAAGGGAGATGACAATGCCAATGAGCTTTCCGACATCCACACTTCCTCTTTGGGCTGATATTGATTTTTGACTAAAAGATAATTTCCGACAGGATTTTTTTGACCTATTTACCATGATTTCGTCCTCTTTTTGTTATTTACATCGTTTGTTTTTATTGCATTTTTAGTTTATGTTGGTATAGGCAACCCGAGCAAATAATATAATAAGGCGGCTAATGGCAATATGATTACCTGGAATCCTCCGAGCAGCAAAAATGCAATAAATATAAATATACCGTACCGGGCAAACCTGTTATACACGTACACTGCCCGGGGGGACTTCAATAGAGCATATACTAAACGTGAGCCGTCTAACGGTGGTATCGGAATTAGATTAAACAAAGCCAGGATAATATTAATTATTATAGCCAACAATACAAAATCGCTTAGGAGCGGCAGCTTGCCCAGACGGAAGAGGTGAAAAGCGACGGTTAAAATAAGAGCCAGCATTATATTCGCAAGGGGGCCGGCGACCGCCACCCCAAAAATTTGCTTTTTGGTCAGAATGGAAAAGTTAACAGGTATGGGCTTTGCCCAGCCAAAACGTACAAGAAGGGGCAGAATGATCGTCCCGAACAAACTAATGTGAGCCAAAGGATTCAGTGTTAAGCGTCCCAGATTCTTAGCCGTATCATCGCCGTATTTGTAAGCCATCCAGGCATGTGCATATTCGTGTATGGTTAAAGACACAAGGACTATAGGTAGAACAAATAAATAGGATAGCCGGTCAGCTAACATGGCATATAAAACCTAAAAAATAAAATTATTATTCTTATCACATACAGAGATAGTCTCTTATGACTTAATATGTTCGGAATAATTGATATTTTCTTTAACCATTAAGAATCTCGATATTGTCTAAACTGCCTAATGTCCGATTGGCAAGTGTGAGATACTGAATCTTTTTTGGATTATGACCTAATAGTTCGCTGCCTACGGCATCGACCGCTACCGGATCGAAACCTGCAAGTATCAGCCCCAAGTTTCTGGATTTACCCGACAGGTGCGATCCACTAAGGGCGACCGAAGCATCCACGACGCAAAGGTCGGGTTTTTTGTACATGCAAATATCTACAACCGACTTGTGAGTCGAAGGAGAATGTAATTTTGATTTGTTCCAGGAACCCCGATAATATGGAGCAGGGGCAATTCCAAACATATTCTTCATGGCGACGGTTGTTACCGTGAAACAATGGTCCTTAAGTACGGGCAGAGAAATAATAAATGCCTCTTTTACAATCTCCGGAATATAAACTTGTTTCAACTGAAGAGCATCTTTTCTTTTCAATACAACGGCTTTTTCTTCATTAAAATCAATCAATCTTATTCCATATTCCTCGGCCAGCCTTGTATATCCATTGGCCTTGAAGGTGTCCGCGGTAATACCGTCACCACAGCCCTCCCCGATAGCAATCGTGGCATTGCTATTTGACTTACAATAATAATAAACCGCCTCGACAGCTTTGACATTGGTAGTAACGGGCGGAGGATTTGCATTAGTGAGGTTCGGCTTGATAATTACCAGCCCTGTTTGGGGTAACTTGCCGGCTGCTTTTATTAGGTCAAGGGCCTTTGAGACGCTCGTTTCATAGTCGATAAATTTGATCTTAGCTACTACACTCATTTGATACGTCACAAAGAGTTGCGTACAAGTTTTTCTGCTCTTTCAACTAAAAATATCCTACACCAGTGGGAAGTTTGGGTCAAGGCCGTTAGAAATCTATCATTTTTGTTGTTTGCAACCTTCAATGGAATTTCTCCCGTAAGGGATGGCCAAGCCCATAACGGGGTCAATGCCGCTCTAAGCCGGCAGCGGGATTGGCACAAATTTGATTGAATTGTTCCCGTCAAAGGCAAATTTGAGAAGCTCGTTTATAATCTTTGTAAGGGATATTTGGGCAAAAAAGGTTGATTTATCTCGTTAAAATATGTTAAAATAGAACAGATTGGGGTCCCCAACGCATTATTTCGCGCTTGGGGAACCACTTAGGATTGCTGAAATAAATATTGGTATTTTTACGTATTAGGTAGATGTAGTTTAATTGAAGGGATTGCGTCTGGGCCTATTCCAGCACAGAATCCGATAAAAACGATTCAATGAAAAACCGGGTTGGGGCCCCCAAACACATCATTTCGCGTTTGAGGCACTCCTTTAATAGCCCAAAAACATCAGTGAGGAAGGATGACATAGATGCCCATGTTTTCGAAAACCTTATTTTCCGGTTGGGGACGCCTTACGGCATTATCAGTGATATTTATGGTATCTTTGGCCGGCTCGACAGGAGCGCAGTTTTTTCCTGTAGGTGATTTGAACAGGGACTACAGGGTCGATTTCAAAGACCTGCGGATGTATGCCTTCCAGTGGCTGGACCCGGACTGTCTTGTCCTTGATTGTATTGCCGACCTGGATGACGTTAATGGTGTAAATATGGTCGATTTTGCCCTGTTGGCAAACAACTGGAAGATGGTAAATCCCCACATATTCATCAGCGAGTTTATGGCGGACAACGCCAGCGAGGAACCGCTGGAAGAAGGCGAACTGCTGGACGGAGACGGCCGGCCCTCCGAATGGATAGAGATTTATAATCCCATGTCTACAACTGTTAGTCTGGCCGGCTGGTATCTGACTGACAATGACTCCAACCTGACGATGTGGCAGTTTCCAAACGGTGTTGAGATTAAGTCCGGTGCGTTTCTGATTGTCTTTGCATCCGGTAAGACGTATGAGGATAATCCGTATAATTACCCGTATCTTGACGCGAGCGGCCGTTATCACACGAACTTCAAACTCAACAAGAATCCCGGTGAGTATCTGGCTTTGGTAGGGCCTGACGGTATGACCATCATCCACGAGTACAAGCCGAATTATCCTATACAGTTGACTGATGTCTCGTACGGTCTTACACAGTATGGCGCGACGCTCGTACCTGCCGGTGCGACCGTTTCCTATCACGTGCCAACCGGCGACGATGCGTCTTTGGGCACAGGTTGGAACGCTATTGATTTTGATGACTCGACATGGGAAACCGGAAAGACCGGACTTGGCTTCGGTGTTGGGGGCGAGCCGAGAGTCGCCTACAACGACTGTGTTTATAGCAACGACCCGTACATCGGCGAAAATGTAACGACTTATGGCATTGGTAGTGGATTTTCCGGTTCTACATCCGGGCCGTTGGTGGACCAGGCAACCGGTGATGACACAGGTATTACGGTAACGCTGACAGAAAGCGGTGGTGTGAATTGGCAGTCGGGTTCCAGCGGTGGCGGAAGTGACTGCGCGGTAGGCACTGATGCTTACAACACATTCGGTGGTATAGCAGATATGACCGGCGTGATTTATTATGGAAGTGCAGGCTGGTGGGTCGACCTGACATTCACAGGCCTTGACCCGGCGACCGATTACACCTTTGCTACTTCTGCTAATCGAGGCAACTCCAGCTATACAAACAGATGGGCGATTTATACCCTGACTGGTGCGGACACATATACCAATGCGAGTACAATTGGGATTGATGTTCTTGCTGAAAACAAAGTGAGGTTTAACACCGGTTACAATTATGACACAGGTTATGTTGCTCGCTGGACTGGTATTACGGCAGTTGATGGGAGCTTTACCGTCCGAGCCGAGGCCGACCCAAATAGCGAGAGTGGTTATAAGGCATATGCATTCGATGTATTCAAATTTCAGGGAGGTTTCAGCGGCACCAATGTCAAGAACGATATGTTAGGTGAAAATGCCTCTCTATGGATGCGCACCGAGTTTAACCTCGAATTAGGTGAGCCGGAAATATTTGATACGCTAACGTTGCGGGTTAAGTACGAGGATGGTTTCGTGGCGTACCTTAATGGCCAGCAGGTTTGCAGCCGCAACGCACCAGGCACATTGCAGTGGAACTCAACGGCAGATTCTAATCGTCCGATTCAGGACGCTTCGGTCTTTGAGGTTATTAACCTTACTGCTTATCTGGGCACGCTGCAGGCCGGTAAGAACGTGCTGGCTGTTCACGCGCTGAACGATGATTCTACCGACACTAATTTCCTTATCTTGCCTGAACTGACCGCCGCCAGTAACATGAGTGTCCCGCAATATTTCACCCAACCCACCCCGGGTTATTCCAACGTTTCCGGTGCACAGGGTGCCGTTGAGGAGGTTTGGTTCAGTCATAAGCGGGGTTTTTATGATACCGGATTCCAGTTAACTCTTTCCACGGGGACCGAAGGTGCTGAGATCCGTTACACACTCGATGGTTCGGAGCCTACGATAATGCATGGGATTACTTACGTTAATCCCATCAATGTGAGTGGGACAACCACTATTCGTGCCATTGCGGTCAAGCCTGGCTGGCTGGACTCTGCGGTCGAGACGTACACCTACATATTCCTCAACGATGTTGTCATCCAGTCACCAAGTGGTCAGGCGCCCGGTCCGGGCTGGCCGACGGGTTCGGTCAACGGCCAAATTATAAACTACGGTATGGATCCTGATATTGTGAACAATCCAACGTGGGGTTCTCAGCTCAGGGGAGCCCTGACTGCAATTCCCACGATGTCCATTGTAACCGACCTTGCGAATCTGTTCGACTCCTCGATCGGTATTTACGTAAATGCAGGCGGCCACGGCCGCATTTGGGAGCGGAAGGCATCACTGGAACTGCTGTATCCTCCCATCATACAAGGCCCGGGATTTCCCGACCGGGTGCAGATACGTGACAGTGACGGGACAGTTCGCTGGGGAATGCCCGCTGATATGCGAGGTGGTTTCCAGGTCAACATGGGCCTTAGAATCCGCGGAGGCTACAGCCGCAGTGACGGCAATCCCAAACATGCGTTCCGTCTCTTCTTCCGCAAAGAATATGGTGACGGCAAACTGAATTATCCGCTTTTCGGCGATGAAGGCGTAGATGCCTTCGATAAGGTTGACCTTCGCACCGCCCAGAACTATTCCTGGAGCTACGGTGGAGACGCCTCAAATACCATGTGCCGGGATGTCTGGGCGCGCGACAGCCAGGGGCTGACCGGCCATGCCTACACGCGGAGCCGATACTACCACATCTATATCAACGGCCAGTATTGGGGCCTCTACCAGACCCAGGAACGTCCCGAGGCTGCTTACGCCGCTTCTTATTTCGGCGGCGACAGAGAAGAATGGGACTGTGTCAAAGCTACCGGTCCGAATGCCAGCTATACGATCGAGGCCACCGACGGCACCCTTGATTACTGGCGGGATCTGTGGGATCTTACCAATATTCTCCCAGGCGCTTCGGAGTCTCAGCGATTGAACCTCTACCTTCAGATGCAGGGACTTAATTCGAACGGTACTCGAAATCCGAGTTATCCGGTCCTGCTGGATGTCGACAACCTAATTGACTACATGATTATGGTCTTCTACGACGGTGACCGCGACGCACCAATCTCCAACTTCCTGGGCAACACCAGGACCAACAACTGGTACGGCATCCGCAATCAAAACGGCGAAGAAGGATTCCGTTACTTCGTTCACGATGCGGAGCATATTATGTCGAGGGGCATGTCTGACCGAACCGGCCCTTGGCCCTGCGGCGACCAGTTCCAGTACTGCAATCCACAGTGGATTCATCAGAGGTTGATGCTTGTTTCTGAGTACCGGTTGCGCTTTGCCGACCACGCGCACAAACATCTGATGAATGATGGTATGCTGAGGGCGGACGCGGCCATTGAACGCTTCCAGAATCGTGCTGAGCAGATCAGCTTGGCGATTATTGCCGAGTCTGCTCGATGGGGCGACTCTAAAACGCATCCGCCACTCACCAAGGACAACTGGGAGAGCGCAATCAATAACGAAGTCATGGGTTTCTTCCCCAGCCGTTCTGGTACCATCATCAACCAGCTTAAGCTTACCATACTTTGGGATGGCGGCGCAACCGCCCCACTCTATCCGAGCGTTAGCGCACCATCGTTTAACCAGAATGGCGGGGATGTTCCCAGTGGATTCAATCTGAATATAACCTCTTCATCAGGCACTATCTATTACACAATCGACGGCAGCGACCCGCGCCAACCTTTGACCGGCAGTCCTGTAGGAATTCCATCCGCCAGCCCGGCTGTAATTACTCTAAACAAAAGCACACATGTCAAGGCACGCGTGTTGAGCAGTGGCACATGGAGCGCATTGAACGAGGCGATATTTTCTATCGGTCCGCTCGTTGAGAATCTTCGCATCACCGAGATTATGTACAATCCAAGGAATACCGGCAATGTAAATGATCCAAACGAGGAGTTTATTGAGTTGAAGAATATCGGCGCGAGTACACTGAATCTGACTCTGGCAAAGTTCACTGAAGGAATCCATTTCACGTTCCCGGATATTGAACTTAATCCCGGCGGATACGTCATAGTTGTGAAAAACCAAATTGCATTCGAAGCGCAGTACGGCACATCGGTCAATATTGCGGGCCAGTACACTTCCAGTCTGGCCAACAATGGTGAAAGAATAAAACTGGAGGATGCAATCGGCAGGACGATTCTGGATTTTGAGTACAAGGACGGCTGGCGTTCAATCACGGACGGCGACGGTTTTTCTTTGACTATCATAGATCCCGGCGACAGTGCCATTTATGGTTCGGAAGGTCTGGTAGCTCACTGGAAGTTTGACGATGGCTCCGGTAACACTGCGACAGACAGCGCCGGAACCAACAACGGTACTCTGTATGGAGGTCCGACCTGGGCAGCCGGCCGAATTAATGGGGCTTTGAGCTTTGATGGTACCGACGATTATGTTGCTGTTTCTGCCATCGTTCCCTTCATTGGCGATACTGTAACTGCTCAGGCATGGATACGCACGAGCG
>Ga0209427_10002478_pt1 | contig 21724 bp, 11 predicted proteins | sample DeeMarSWOR136_30_FD_187465 | JGI IMG/M metagenome (GOLD analysis project Ga0209427, IMG submission 187465) | Marine sediment microbial communities from White Oak River estuary, North Carolina - WOR-1-36_30 (SPAdes) (version 2) | ecosystem: Environmental > Aquatic > Marine > Intertidal zone >...
CAAAGCTTTCTCTTAATTGATGGTATCTTGTAGGGCAGCCAATGGGAAATATCGAGGGGCACGAATCCTTTTTTTTTGTAGTATTTCACAGTTAGCCATCGGAGGTTAAATAGTGTTGCTTGTGCCATTTTTCTCACGCCTCCCGTTACTTAGGTTGCATTTATTTATTCATTCAATAGATCGGAATAGAATTGTACGATGATGAATACTATCTTCGAATAGCACGGCGTAAGTATATTAGTGGGAAACACCATCATCTCATTATGCTTCGAAATGACATTGGAATAAATGCCTAATGCCATCAAACAAACTCATGTTCCCTAATTAATCCCGACAAAAGTAATTTATATTTGTTTTGTTATTTTTGTTGGTATTTAAATCGGTAAATCGGTCTGTGCGAGCGCGAAAGCGCGCTTTTCGAAATTGAGCATTTATAAAGTATTTAAAGTATATTAAAATCATATACTCTACTATAATGCAAATAAAACAATTTATGAAGACATACATACTCGGCTATATGTAAATGAGTATATTCTTCATTGGCATCATACCTCGGATGCAAACATCCTCAGTTATATGTAAATGAGTATATACCTCATTTTCATAATGCCTTGGATGCATACTCCTTAGAACTATCATTCATGATTCGTTCGAAAACTGTTCAATGTTAGTTTGTAATAACTTTCTTAGATTGAGGCTCTTTCTTTTCTTCAAATTCCACTGCTTTTTTAGAAAAAATGGAAAAATATCTAAAGACCATTGCCCTCATGTTCTGTGATGAAGTGATAGAAGAACGCATTCAATCAGGGCGTCTCTCCATTTATTTAACTTCACAATGCGAAGACTATTGCTTTTTTTTGACTTATACTTACACTGAGGGGAGTCTGTTCATAAAAGAGGTGACTGTATATATTTGCTTGAAATATATTTGCACGATGTCGATTATTTATTCAGAAATCTCTTCTCAGTAACTAATAGGGAATCACCGATACGTTTCAGATTGAGGCATATATAGATGAGGCGAACTGGAGTTGTAAACCTTCCACTACATGGTGGAAAAGCCCCAAGATGGCTGTTTAACAGAATGGTAAAGCTAGCTAAAGGGATTACTCTTTTCCTAATAGAAGAATTTGGAGGAAAAGAGGAATTCATTAGACGAATCTCGGATCCTTACTGGTTCCAAGCACTTTCCTGCGTTTTGGGTTTCGATTGGCACAGTAGCGGTACAACAACTACAACATGTGGAGCATTAAAATCAGCGATCCTTCCAGAGTATGGGCTAACTGTTACAGGAGGTAAAGGACGACTATCAAAGTCGACTTTATCTGAAATTGAGAGAATAGGTGATAACTTCTCCTTATCCACCAAGAAAATAGAAGAGTTAAAATATGCCAGTAAATTGAGTGCAAAAGTGGATAACAATTGCATTCAGGATGATTATCAACTGTATCATCACTCTTTCTTTTTCACAGAAGATGGTGACTGTTGGGCTGTAGTCCAACAGGGATTGAACAGTTCTAATCGTTATGCACGAAGATATCATTGGTCTTCTGAGATTATTGTTTCTTTTGTTGAGGAACCCCATACTGGAATTTGTGGTGATAAGATAGAAAAACAAGTTTTAGATCTAACAGCGAAACAAAGCCAAGAAACACGGCAGACTAGTCTAGATTTGATAAAAGACAATCCAAAACATCTTCAAAAGTACTTTCACGAACCAGGCCAAAAATTGCTTTCGGATTATTCTGACAGCGTAGAAATTTATATTATGCCCTCTCGGCATCCAATTCTGCCTATAGATTTAGGTAAGAAGGATTGGGAAGTTTTGCAAACAGCATTTGATATTAATCCAACGTGTTATGAAGAACTAATAGCAATTAGAGGCATGGGTGCGAAAAAATTAAGAGCACTTGCACTAATTTCAGATCTCATCTTCGGAACAAAAGCAAGCTGGAAAGATCCCGTTAAGTATAGTTTTGCCCATGGAGGTAAGGACGGGTATCCTTTTCCTGTGGACAAAGAAGTATATGATAATTCAATTCAGACGCTGAAAGATGCTATTGACAGTCTCGCAAACAGTAAAGAGAAATATTCGGCAATAAAAAGGCTTGAGTCTTTTTTGAAATAATCAGGAAAATCAGTACAAGAGCTTCTTATTTATTGAACTTTATAGTAGTTCTTAGTAGAGTTTTTTCTAGACCCAATCACCTGAATGAATCTTGTGTGGCAGATAAAAATTAGTCATAAACTGAATATCTTCATGAGCAAGGGCTTGAATCTCAGCTTTCATGCCAGTTGAAAGCATAAGTTCAATTTCCTCTACCCATCTAGGTCTTGCTTGGACAAATTCTTCTTTAATCATGTCTTCTCCACGTTTTTTGTCCCTAGGTGACATTGGGATACGACAGTTGTTTGGGATTTTATATTCATCGAGATCGCTTGGAAGAAGTCCCAACCATTTAATATCTGAAACCGCCATTTCATTTGTTTCAAAAGATAGTGATTTAGATCCAATTGTATAAACTCGTAGAATGTCTAGGCCATAGGGATCTGCATCCATCAACCCAAGAACTGGTAAATTGAGTTCTTTTCGTATTAGTTTAACAAACATGCGCGTTGCCATATCAGGTTGTCCCTTGCCTGTTATAATAATGCATGGCACATAGTCATAGAATCTATCTTCAGCTAACCTCATAAAAGCAGCTTCTTTTTCAACAACTAAGACAAATTCTGCATCTGAATCCAATTTTGTTATTTGATCGATCATGGGAGTAATTGCTTTACCACCAACTCCCATTTTAGTACAATCAATTAAATCTCCACTTTCTCTAAAATTAATTCGACCAACTACTATTCCTTTTGTTGATGCTACAACATTTAACGACGCTCTCGTCACACCTAGCATCACAGCTAAATCTTCTATTAGATTGTCGCTTATTGATTGATCACGGAATATATTCACGTCACGATAGTACACATCCCTTTTAGTTGTATGCAGATTCTTATTTAACTGATCGTCTATTAACTTCATTAAACGTGCCATTTGAGCCACAGAAAGCACTGATGAAAGGCTTCTATAAGCGCGAATCATCTGTTGATTTCCAAGGAGAACCATTTTTGTGTTATCATCGTATCCGATATTTTCACTTGCTCGAGATGGTATTTTAAAGGCTGCATTCTTTGGATCTTGCATAGTTTGAACGACAAAATCAGCCGCAGTTTCAATCAAACGCTTGCGTGTCAATTCTGCAGGCTTATTTTCTACAATTATGACACCGTAAGGAAAATCGGTTTCTGAGGGGAGATAAAGTTCTTTTTTAATCTGCATTACATTTCTTAAACTTACTCTAAGTTTGATTTCAATTTCTGCTTTCTTTGGAAATTTTAACTCTTCTGGAGTTTTTTTCTCATCTAAAACTTTCTTATTGAAAAGGAAAACAAAGCTGTTTTTTTTTGGAATACTAAACTCCTCATGCAGTTTCTCTTTGATTGCGGCAAGAGGACTTTTAGAGTCAATTTTTAGCGTCGTGGTTGTATCCTTTGTATCTAATTTATTTTTAATAAGCAATGATATCATATTTGACATTTTGCTTTCACGATTCCTAAAAATTATCCTATAAAAGGGTCATATATTTATGTTTGAATAGGTAACAAGAGGTTAACGGGAAGTTTTTCTTTTATCAGTTGTTTTCTTGGTAGTCGTCTTTTTACCGGTTGTTTTCTTGGTAGTCATCTTTTTACCGGTTGTTTTCTTGGTAGTCGTCATTTTTTTATCTTTAGTTGATATGAAATTTTCTATTTTCTTTGATTTCGTTTCTTTTGCTTTTTTTCCTTTTTTCTTTTTTAGGGCGATTTCCTCATCTTGTACCATTTCATCTATCATATCGTTGATAATTGGCTGAACTACAGTCATTTTTTCAAGTTTTTCATCAATCACGTTTTTAATAGTTTTTCTTATTTTAGTTATTGAAAATTCCTTGTTTAGTGACTCTCTGTACACAGTTATGAGCAATAATTTGATATCTTCCTTTAGAATTTCCTCGATTTTTGCCTTTTCGATGCTTTTTTCAAGCATAATTGTGATGTTCTGCTCATATTCTAGTTTCTTTGATGAGACATCATCTACTAGGGTTTCTTCGACACTTGTTTTGATATATTCTTTCTTAAGAGCCAATATTTTATTATAAACTGAATTTGGAAGTTTCTTTGCGATCGAGTTTACATTTTTCAAATATTTCTGCTTAACTTGAATTAAAGATCCATCAATAATTTCTACAACACGTTTAGCACAATCTTTCTGTGATATTTCTGTAACTAGTTCGATTAATTCATTCTTTATGCGTTCTTCCGATTTTTTTGCGATTTCATTCAATTTTTCAGTTTCTATTTTACCTTTCTTACTCTTTTTAATAGGAGTGATAAACTCGCTCTTAATTGATCTTATTGAAGTAGATACAGCCTTTCTAATCGGAGTATCAAACTTTTGAACAATTTCTTTTGTTAATTCTTCTTTTATCTTTTCCAGTTTCAATTTATCTATAGTTATTTCGTTATTAATCGTATTCCTTATCACTTGATTGATGATTGAGTTTTCATCTATCGAATTTTGCAGTTTTTCGATAATATCAGTTCTACTTTTTTCATTTATAATATTTTGAACATTTTCTTTGATTTGCATGATCATTAATGGTTCTAGATCCGCTACGATTTCTTTGGTGATGTCTTGTATGAATTTCTTTGTGAATTCTTTTGCGACCATTTTTGTAGCTTTGTCTCTTAAAGTACTAAGTATCTTATTTTGGAATTGCTTTTTAACGAAACTGTTGATTTCAGTTCTAGCAACATCTTTTAGCATTTTTTGAATGTCATTTTGAAGTTTTTCAGATATTGCAGTATCTTCAGATTTGATTTCTGCTTTAACACGATCCACTGAATTTTTAACGGTTTCATCCTTGAGAATTGTCAATTTTTCAATGAATGCCTCTTTGACTTCTCTTAAAATCGGTCTTTCGGTTTCTTTAAGAACACCTGATTTGAGATCGTTGAAAGACTTTTCAACGACTTTTTTACTGTTTGTATTCAGAATTTGTTTGAGATTATCACTGACTTTCTCCATATAGATTTTAGAGGCATGAGTAATTTCCTCTTTAACAATCTCTCTTAAAACCTTTGTTGAAACCTGCCCCTTTGTTTCAACACTAAGAGATGCATTTAATTCCCTTTCTATGTTGTTTAAAGATATTCTTACACGTTCTTGTGAAATGTCCTTGCCATTTTGAAGAATATTCGGCTTAATTTCATTAGGGATATTCGCTATGAGCTCATCTTTGCCATCATTAATGATTGTTTGAATAGTGTAGCTTACTACCTTATCAAGGATGTCTTCTACATTAATATCTTCATCTAAAGTTTCTGGTAACTTTAGAATGAGACGAATCTGCTGAAGATCGATGTTTTGTTTAAGAGTGGTGAGTCTCTTTGTTGATAGAAGTGTAATTTGAGCCAGATCTTTATTCGGGCATAAAAGAAACTCTTTGAGATTGTTAATATCTGCTTCCTTCAAAGGATCTATTAACTCAAGCGGTAATAGCAAATCAATTGGTGTCTCTGTAACCTCTTTAATGAGTTTTAAGTCTATTTGAACTTTTAACTGTTGTATTTCCTCGTCAGTTTTCTTCAAAAGCGATGCTAAACGTTGGTTTGGCCAATAAATAAGCATTTTAATAGTTTTTATTCCATCTTTTTCTAGAGATTTTCTATAATCCTTAGACAGGTGAGGAACAATATGGACTGGTAGTTCCAAAATGTTTTTAGTTTCTTCAAGGATATCCCAATCAATTCTTTCTTCGAGAATAGCCTCTTCTTCAAGTGGAATTAATTCTTCATACGTTAGAACACCTAATCTGTTTAATCTTTTAATTATTGATTTTATTTCTTTTCTAGAGGCTGCCATTGTGGAAAGAGGAATGGCATGCTCTCTGATTTCTTGTATTTCTAACGGGTTCAAGAAGTCTTTTATTTGATCTATTTCTTGAATTGAAAGTTGTGTCAACTCTTGAATTGATAGTCCTGGTGTTTGAAGAAATTGTTTAATTGTAGTAATTTCTGCTTCGTGAAGCGATTCAATGACTTCTGGGAATGAAAATCTAAGTGCAGGAATGTAAGATAACGGGCAATTAAGTTTTTCCTCTATTATTGAGAAATTTAAATTGAGTTTTATAGAACTGATTAATTCTTTGCTAAAACCAGAAATTTCAGCTAAATCTTCAGCAGGCCAATAAAGGAAAGCTAATATGGATCTGACTCCCCGTTGAACTAAAGATGCAATTGTTTCTGATGATTTTGAGTATAATTCGCCAATAAGTGAGACTGGAGAATTGAGTACAGCTTTAATATTTTGGAGAGTCTTCCATGTATCAGAAGGTAACTCATACATCTCTTGTGTAGCAATTACGACTTCCTCTAGTGTATCAATGTCTGTTTCGCTGAGAATACGTCTAACAGAAGAATCTAGACGCGATAAAGAGTCAATGGGAATGCCTTTTTTGATTCTTAGTTCCTTTTTAAACTGAATAATTCGTTCAGCATCTAAATTAGTCACTTGTGCTAATTCCTCATTAGGCCAATAAAGAAATTGAAAGATCGTAGAAATTCCTCTCTGAACCAATTTTCTTATTGCTTGAACAGGAACATTTTCCATGATCATTACTGGAGATTCCAGTATTTCTTTAACTCTGCTTATTTTTTCCCAAGAAATGTGTGGCGTGAACTGTTCTTTGGTGAGAATGAAGCATTCATCAATTGTGAAAATTCCAGATTGCTCCAAGGCTTTTAGTTCCTTTTCATCAAACCCAATACCAAGAGGTATGGAAGTGCCATACTTCATTTTTTCTCGCTGAAGGGATAAGGGATCTACCTGAATCTTTTTTCTTAATTGGACAATTTCGGCTTCATTTACATTTGTTATTTCTTGTAAACTGCTTAATGGAGAAAGAATGAAGTGGATTATTGTCGTAATCCCATTTTTCAGTAATTTGTCTACAATTTCAAGATGCTTTTTTAATGAAGGTAAAATTGTAATTGGAGCATTCAAAGTTTCCCTTATTTTGGAAATTAAATCAAGATCTGCACTATGATGTTCAAGCGTTTCATGTGGAGTGAAATATGCTTCTTCAATTGTATTAATTCCCATTTTTTCGAGTTTCTTGAGGGTATTTGAATCTAGATCCAAAAAATTTAGAGGCGTTCCTTTTTGCTTATTTGAAAGAATTTCTTGTATATCTATTGTTTCTCTTAGCGAATCTATTTCTTTTGAACTAATACCTAATTGCTCAAGTTCATTTTTTGGCCAAATTAAAAAGTCAATGACCGAATTTATTCCAAATTGAGAAAGTAGAATCTTTGTATGAGGAATCACCCCTAGAAGTGTACCGATATGGGCGTCTAGGACGTCATATATAGGCTTAATTTCTTTCCTTTTCGAATCATTAAGTACTTTAAGTAGCCTTGTTTTTGAGAAATAGAGATCTTCAATTGAAAATATATTGTGTAATCTCAATTCCTGCATTATTTCTTCACTAAAAAGCGCATCTTCAGATATTAAACTTTCAAAAGGCGTCCCGATATTCTTTTTTATTCGTTTAATCTTTGAAATTGTAAGTCCATTTATTTTAGATAATTTCTGTACATCTGTAATAAGGAAATCATAGATAGTCCTAATACCTTCTTCTTCAAGGGCATTCTTGACATGAGGTTCTATCCACAGCATTTCTGAGAGCGACATTGGGTGGGCACTATTAAGTTCCTGTACGACCTTTTCTTTAATGTATTGAATAATATTTGGAATTAAATCTTTGTCTCTCGCGAGATGGGAGTTTGGGTAAAGTAAAAAGTCAAGCTGTGTTAAGATTTTCCGTTTTGTAAACTTCTTATTGATACTTGATGTATACCATTTAAATTGGCTAAGTTGTGGAATCCTTTCTTGAGAAATTTGAGCGATTAAATGTTTTTTAAAATTCTCAATGATTTTTAAAGCTATTCGATCGATGCTTTCGAGTTCATGGGTTGAGAATATGAGAAATTCAGAAATTGTTCTAATCCCCATCTCTCTAAGTGAGTTTTCTATATAGTTATCCATCCACTCAATTTCATGTATATCTATTTGAAGGTCTTGGAAGGTTTCCATAATCTTCTTTTTTTCGTTTTCAATCAAAATATGTATCAATTCAGTAATGAATGATAAATGTGAACTTGGTGTAATGATTAAATCAAGAATCGTGTGAATCTCCTGGCTTTTAAGCTTATTAAATAATTCTTGATCGATCCATGTGATCTCAGAAAGAGAAAATGAATAGTTCTTGTTTAGATTCTTAATGACATCCTGTTTTGTGAAATCAATAAGTCTGATGTTTATTCCCGGAATTGAGGCAATAGTTTGATTTGGTGTCACTATAAAATCATAGATTGTCCTCATCCATTTCTTATTAAGATATACTTCAATTTCAGGGTCTACCCACTCTAACTGTGCGATACCAGGCGCATCTGGGCTTTGTGAGAATATTTTTAGGCTATCACGTTTTACCTGTTCAACGCGATGTGGTGTAAATTTTTCTATTATCGTCAGTTCTTCAGTGGGTGTAGCTAAGAATTCAAATGCTGATTTGATTCCTATTTTTGATAATGCTTTTTTAATACCGGGCTCAAGCCAGTAACCAACATGCGATATGGATGAAGAGACTGGATGTTTTCGTTCAATAATAAGTGGATACCCTGTCATTAACGCCTTTTCAATTTTCTTAGCTTCACTTGACAAATCAACAGGAAGAGTGGTAGGATCCTCTTGAGTGATTGCAAATAGATTTTGAAGAGTTATACTTGCCCATTTTTCAAATTGAGATGATCTTTTTCTCTCTCGGCGAGCACGCTCAACTCTTGAAAGAAAAATCCTTACTTGTCTTCCGAGAGCCTGAAGTGCCTTGGTGATTTCATCCCTAATTTCATCTACATCTGCAATATATTCTTTTGAGGTCTCAGGAAATGGAATCTTAGTAGAAACGATCGATACTGCAATGGCCAGAGGATTGTTATCAATATTTATTTTGTACGTTTTCCATTCGACTTCTTTATGAACTACTCTGGAAATTACGTCATTCCCTGCACCAAAAAGTAATGGAATTCGATTTGCATATCGATAAATCGTCACTCCACTTTTGAGATTGCCTCCATACGCAAGGGCAGCTTCAACAATAAAGGGATGTCCTGCATATGCTGATGCAGGTCGAGTAACTGCAGCAACGAAGTCAGGATTGACTCTTTCCTTAAGTCCCTTTTCCAGATTTTCTGCTGTCAGTGGCGAGAGAGCTACTCCTTCAGGGCTTAAGAAAGTGAATTTTCTTTCAGTTTTTTCTTTTTCTTTTTTAACCTTTTTTTCATCAGGTTTTGACCGTAAAAATCCATCATGAATTATCCTTCGGATTTCTTCACTTGTAAGATCTCTTGGATTTTTATTAGGATCGACATTAACTAGTGAAAGAAATTGTTCTGCCTTTTTTTTACTAACACGTTGGAAATGATGCATTAAAAATTCAGTCATATTAGTTGTACCTGTAATATGAGTCGCTGCAATTTCGCGTTTTAGTTGAGTTATATCACATCCCCATGGATGTATTTTTGTGAGTCTTGGATAGGGTGGCATTTCATCAATGACACATTCATAAACAATTGGTTCTTCCTGATCTGGAGTTTGAATTTCAAAGCCAGCATAGGGCGTAATAATTGCCAATTCATGAAAATATTCTAGAACCCATTTTTTAGCAAGACGCCAAGAGCCAGTAAACGTGACCGTTACTTCGGTTCCTGGTTCACTTAATGCTTCAGGATCTGTTACATCAAGCTTATTTCCTGTGCCTCCTACGATAATTGGTTCATTTTTAGCAAGGTCAATCAGGATTTTGAATTTTGAGGTAAATTTTTGAGAAAAATGCCTGCTTTTTACTTTTATGGGAAGATCAACGGTTGCCATCGCATTTAATAAAACCATCTTTACGCCTAGTCCAAACCTGCCTCTTGCCTGTCTTGCACCATAATTAGATCCAGTCAAGACTCGACCAAACAAAGTTGGTATATCATCAAAAGGCACGCCAATACCATTGTCTTTTACTGTAAGTTCTAAAAAGTCGAGATGACTCTCAAGGGCACTAACTTTGTCTACTTTCAGCAATTCTGCAACTTGATGGCTCTCAAGAATTTTTAAATTAACATAAATATTAGGCCTTCTTTTAGACCATGTTACTAGTTCCTCAGGGATTGATTTTTCTTGTTTTTTCAATGCTTTGAGTTCTTTCTTAGTCCGTGCAACTGCTTTTTCAGCAGCATCCAACCCATTTTCAACGAGCTCACGGACTGAAGTAAAGACGCACTTCATGCTATTATCGAAACCGGCGATTGCCTTATTATCATGGAAGAAATCTGCCGCGCTTCTTATTTGTACTTCATCTATTAAGGCCATCGTATTTCCTCTTTAAGTAACACGTTTAATCAATTTCTTCTTTATTATCATTATCAACTTTTTTCCTTTTTGCTCGTTCTCTTAAACGTTTGATTCGAAAAGCGAAATCTCTGAATTCCTTTTCTCCTTCAAGAATCTTATGCATAGTCGAAAACTCTTTTCCATTTGAAATCGAGAGGAGTTCTTTAGCTATTGCCTTCTCCCCAATCTTTGAGAGGGCAATTTTCGCATTTTCTGCTATTTCTTTGGATTCGTTAAAAGCATGTATGAGCGGCTTAATGGTTTTTGGAGACATTTCAGACAATAAAGTTATAATTATACGCTTCAAGTTTGTTGATGAACCTTCTAAAGCCTCGATAAGTGAAGGTATACTTGCATCCTCCATTTTATAGAGAATCTTCATCGCATTTTCGGTTACTAATTTCCCTTGCTTCTCTAGAACTTGAATAAGCGATTGAATTGCTACATCTTCTAAGTTGTAAAGGATACGCATTGCGTTTGTCTGGATATCTTTATCCTTATGTCCAAGTGCATTGATTAAATCAGTAATTGCGTCTTTGTCGAAACTTTTTAGTATTTTCATACAGTTTTCAACGAATTTTTTGTCTGGACTATTTAGCGATTTAATCAAAGGCTTAACAGCAGGTTTGCCTATTGCCAAAAAGATCTCTCTAATATCCTCAAAAAAGATATCCTCTGCTTTGTCTAATCTTTGTATAAGGGGCATAATCGTATATTTTCGAAGTTTCACTAATGTTTTTTTGATGTTTTCTGAAGAATCTGCGTCTCCAACTTCTTTGAGAAGGTCAATAAGAGGAATGATAGTAGGAGTTCCAATTTTGACTAAGGCATAGTAAGACCAGCGTGCTATATCTTCATCTGGATCTTTTACGCCCTCAAGTAAAGCATCTATCGTCTTTTTGTCTTTTATTTTTCCAAGTCCAATTACAGACATCCAACGTTCGTGTTTTTCGTAAGATGGATTCTTTATTCGATTCGCAAAGAATTTCAGGACTTTCTCACTAATGTGATTTCTTAGAGCCCATGTGGATATCCAACGAATGCGGGGGTTTCTATCTTCAGCCATATTGAGTAAATATTCGATGATTCGCTCGTCTTCAAATTTACTAAGAAGCAAAATCATATTTTCTCGAAAATGATTTAATTCGGGGAAAACATCATTAAGGAATAAGAAAAACCCCTCTTCTTCAGATATATTAAACATATTCTTTAGCTTATCGATCAGTTGCCCGTAAGCATAATTACCTGCTGCATATTGATGAAATACTTCTTCAAGGTCATTGACTTGTTGAAAATCTGGATTCCTCTCAATAATTTGTTGTTTTTTCGAATCTGTTACCTTAATATTTGGTTTAGGCGGATCTTGAAGTACTGCAATTAACTTTTCAATGATTACATTAGAATCTAAAAACATACCATTAAAATGATATAGCACATCTTCCTCAGGCATATCAAGAACGGTTCCAATCTCCTTAAGTATTTCATCACTTGAAATGCCTCCTTTCGTATATTGCTTGAGGATATCTTCAATAAGTGGATATTGTTGGAATTCAGGGAACTTCTTTAAAATTAATCCTTTTTTTTCTTTGTCTGAAAGAGGTTGACTTATTCTTAACCGAGAAATCATATCCCTTGAATCTGCACGTGTCTGCCATGAGGGCGAATCTAAAAGATTAATTAGTGGATCTAAAATAATTGACTCACCGATTTCTCCTAGTGCTTGGATAGCGCACCTCTGGGCTTCTATGTCCTCCTCATACTTAAGTAATGGAAGCAATGTATTAATTGATTGACTAACAATCTGAGAAATAACTTTTTCATTCGCTTCAACTTCTGATGTATCATTTAGGCTATTTAAAAAGGATCGTATTTCTTCTAAGGAACTTATTTTTCCTAAGAGTTTTATAGTCTCTATGAGTTTAGCATTTTTCTCTGGCGTTCTTTTATCCGTCTGAATAATTTCGATTAATGGTTTAATGCCAGTTCGACCCATTTTTCGAATGATATTTTTTGCTAAAGTTGCCACATCTTTATCTTCATCTTTGGCAACATTGAGTAAAAGAGGTGTGCTGTCTTCGCCAATATGAAGAAGAAGTTTCTCGACATTTTCCCTTATTATTGGGTCTGGTTCTTTTAATCCTTTGATGAGTGTTTTGACACCAACTTCACCAATTTCTAAAATGATCTTCTCAATTTCTTCAGCAGCCGCCGAAGAGATGCTAGGTTCTTTGAGGATATTCATTAATGGACGCACAACTGGCTCGCCGATATTGATCAAAATCTCTCTTACATTTTGTTTTGTTTTTTGTTTTGCTATTAATAGTATCTCTAATAAAGGATCTACCGCAGGTTTTCCTATTTGGGTCAAGATCTCTTTTGAAGTCTTTCTGATTTCCTCGTTTGGATCCTCTAATGCTGATATTAAGGGTGTGACACTAGGTTTTCCTATTTGGGTCAAGATCTCTTTTGAAGTCTTTCTGATTTCCTCGCTTGGATCCTCTAATGCTAGTATTAATGAGGGAACTGAAGGTTTTCCTATTTGGAGTAAAATACTTTTTGACGAGTTTCTGATTTCCTCACTGGGGTCATTAAAAGATTGCACTAGGGGGTCGACTGAAAATTCTCCTAATTCCAGGAGAATGTCAACAACATTCTCATAAATTTGATCGTTTGATGTTTTTAATGCCTGAATATAATTGTCAATGGCATATTGCCCACGTTTAACAAGAAGTCTTTTAATTCGTGTTACAATCTTTTCGTCTTGGTTTTTCAATTCATCAATGAGTCGTTCAATAGTTGGTATATCCTTTTCTAAGAGTTTTTGTTCTACATCCTTAAAAGACAAAGTTTTCGAACTATTTAACTTTGAGGATTGTTTTTTATCTACTTTTGGTTCATCAGTTGACAATTCTCTACCACACAAATTCTTTCTTATTCAATTTAATTAGGTTGAAATACATTAAATCCAATCTGCACTTTCAAGTTTTCGAGGTAGATACTGTTCGGTCATATATTCGAACCCTTTTGATGCAAGTGCTTGAATCTCAGCTTTCACACCACTTCTCAACATTAATTTTAATTGTTCCGCCCATTTTGGTTTGTTCTGCAACCAGATCTCATCTAAAAGCTCCTTACCCTTTTTCTTGTCGGCCTCTGTCAGAGGGATAAAGACCTCTTTTGGTATCTTGTAATTATCCATGTCTTCTGGGCGTAAACCAAGCCAGTAGATGTTTTCTGTAACAAGCCAAGGAGTTTCATAACCCAATGCCTTGCTTCCAAAAGTATAACTACGTAAAATCTCAAGTCCATAAGGATCTGCGTCCATAATAGCAAATACAGGAAGTCCTGTTTCATTTACAATCTTTCGAAGCATCATTCTTGTCGCTATATCTGGTTGCCCAATGCCTGTCATAAGGATGCATGGATACCTCTCGTAAATTTTTGCTTCAGAAAGACTCATAAAAGCCGCATCCTTTTCTACAAGAAGCACAAATTCAGCATCAGAATCTATCTGTTCTATTTGCTCTTGAAAAGGTGTGATAGCTTTTCCTCCCGTTCCCATTTTCGTACAATCAATGAGATCGCCACTTTCAACAAAACGAATACGACCAATGATTTTTCCTTTGGCAGATGCCACAATGTTTGTAGCATTTCTAATAGTCCTAAGTGTGACTGCAAGGTCTTCTATAGCACGGTCGCTGATAATTTGCTCTTGGAAAAGGTTTACATCAGTGTAAAAGAGCTCACGTTTTGTAGAATGCCTTCCTAACGCGAGCAGCTCATGAATTCCTTCTGCAACGCGTATTAAAACTGCTAATTGCCTGACGCTTGACGGGCTAAGCGTTCGAGTGACTGCATTATGACCAAGAAATATTTTTCCTGTTTCTTGATCGACAATGGCGTTCTGTGCGCTTCGAATTGGAACTGACATACGGGGTCGTTCATCAAAGTCAAGCAAACTTAGTAGGTTTAGTGCGATGTCCTCTATTCCTTGTTTGGTTTCTTCAAGTGAAAGTTCTTTAATTTTCAGTGCGTCTTTTGGTGACTTCATTTCTTCTTTTTCTGTCGTTCTCAATTTACGTAGTTCTTCAAAAAACTTCAAATTTTGCGATGCCTGGCTCATATATACTCCCTCTCGATAATTTTCATCAACTTATGCTGTATTTCTGATTCAGACATTGGTATCCCTTTTGTTATTTTTGCTAAAGATATCGCTAATCGATCAGCATGATCTTTTAACTTTTCAAGTTCTTTTTCTTTCTTTTTTTCCGCCTCTTTACGCGAAATATAAGTTTTTATGCCTCTGAAAGCCTTTTGCATGCTTAATTTGATTGTTTCACGTAGTTCATCGTAATCTGCAATAAAATCTTTAGCAGCATCTTGATAAGGTATCCTTGTTGAAACTACACTCACAATGACAGTGACTCCGTGCACGTTAACGTCAATATAGCGTTTTATGTTGGCTTCTTCAAGTGCCTTGTAACACACGTCACTTCTTTCTTTGAAGAGAAGCGGAATTCGATTTGCAAACCGATAAAGGGTGGCACCGGTCGGGATATTTCCTCCAAAAGCTACGGAAGTGGTAATGTGCACTGGATGTCCTTTAATAGCTATAATTTTACCAGTAACACTATTAATATACTCTGGCTCCAGGAGAACATTAGCTGCCTGCTCTAAACTTTCATGAGGTAATATTGAAAGACAGCTACTATCTGGAGCAGGAAAATCATCATAAGTGGACATAGCTTGTGATAATTTGAAAATATGAGCCTCGTTCAACTCATTGAGTAGCATATTGGGGTCTATATCTACTTTGTAGCGCAAGAATTTTTTGGCAGTGCCCTCACCGATCCCTTGAAAATCAATGTGGAGGAATTCTGCTAAAGTGGGGAATCCTTCATTTTTTTCATTCTTAATTACGAATTTTCTTGGGTATCTCTTTGTCATTTCTTTCAATTCTTCAATATCAATGCCGTGCGGATGAGGTTTCGTTTCTATGGGGAGAGGAGGAATTTCATCCGTTACTCGTTTAAAGAGGTATTTCTCATCGCCAATTACCAAACGGAAGTTAACATATGGGGTGACAAGGGACATCTGCTTAAAATATTCCAAAATGCGTTGTTTCGCCCAAATTAAGTTACCACCAAGATACAATCGCATTCGTAAGCCATGCCAAGGATTATCTGGAATAATTTTTTGAGTTGAGTATATCGGAGAGTTTGATTTGAGGTCAATTTTTATGCGGAAATAACTTTCTTCAGGGATATCTCTCGTAGCTGACCATATCTCTGTGTCTAAGCCGGTGGTTTTCTGAGCATGTATCATCGCCATTTTTGCTCCCATGCCAAATCTTCCTCTTCCTTGTTTGATGCCATATTTTGTACCTGTAAAAACAGTGCCGAACACTAGGCTTACGAGATCATGATAGATTCCAGGACCATTATCTCCAACTTCAATGACGTAATATTTTTCGCTGGGATCATGTTCAATTTCAAAATCTTCAATACCTTCTAAGACCGATCCAGATCCACCTTCATCAAGATTTGCGAGTATTTTTTGACGGATGCGTTCATGACTAACAGGATGAATGACAATGTTGATATTTGGATACTCAATTTCTTCTCCACGCATTTGAAGTAACTGAATATCATCATCACATGCATCTAGACTGTTTTCGACCAATTCTCGTACGCTGGTGAATGTGCTTTTCCCAGGGTTGTCAAAACCTGCAATTTCGCTATTTTCTTTGAACCATTGAGCTGCGGACAGAGTTTCTACTTTTTCTGATGCCATAGGATTACCTACTTTAATTAACTATATTAAAGACTGCCTTTTATGTTTTTAAACTGCAAAATAAGTCTTATGTTTCGTTAGAACTGGTATCTTCCTCTATTTGGACCTTAAAGATCTTGCTAATAAGATTTGCTCTAGCTTTGAGCACTTTCTCATCCCAAAGTCTATTAATAAAGAGCTTAAACACATGTTCCATAGCATATGCTACATGTCCTCTACCAATGGTCCTTCTTTGTGTAAGAAACATAATACTGACCAGTTCCTGGCATAGCGGATCAAGCATTTCCTTTAAATATTGATCAGCAACCTCAATAAGTGCCTTTTTGGCTTCTCCACTCGTGTAAAAACTTGTATTAGCTATATCTTTCATTTTTGCCCTTACATAATTTACAATAGGTGACATAAATACAAGGCGACGAGTGAGAACTTCTTCATCAAAAACTTCGTCTTCTAATTCTAGGCTGAGGTCATCATCAAAATCTATATCAAAATCTGGTTCCTCAGTTAATGCCTCATCATTCGGAGGTAACTTATCGCCTTCTTTTAATTCAGCGTCATCAGTTATCTTTTCATCGGTGTGAAATTTATCATTATTATCTGAAATTTTATACACCTCCACTGTTTCAGAAACATATTGGATATAAACATACACATTTATCAATTTTCCGCTCTGAAAACTAATTATATCTGGCTTGTAAACGAGTTTTTCAATTAGATCTTATATATCATACACGTATATATACTTAGAAAAATGAAGAGATGTTATGAGCACGATAGGGTTCATATTTTAAATTTTAGACTATGAGTTCCCTCTAATGATTTTAGGGAAACTCCTTTCGAATCATGATTCTATTCATCTTTTAAAGCATTAATTATTTCATAAAATAAAAATTCACTTCTAAGCGAACATATAATTCATTTTAAAGTAATACCTTGTCCTTCTGTAATACTGAAATCTGTATATTGCATAGAATGCTCTTTGTCTCTCATCTTTTTTATTAAAAGTCTGCGTTTAAGCCCTTCATCTGTTTTTACTAATCCCAATTCGATCACACCATCTACTAGAAATTGTTCCAATTGTGGATGGTCATTAGTTGTTTCTACCTCCGTAAAAATGACAGTTACTCCTTGATTTTTCAAGAATTCGCTCATCCTGATTAAAGCAGTCCTTTGTTTGATCGTTTGTCCTTCTACTCCTTCTTTACTCTTGCTTGAAACGGTGCGAGTTGGAATTAAAAGTGATGTAATGCTATCGACAACAACTCTACTTGTACCACTTTTTTTTATCATTGGAGAGATTTTGAGTAACAGATAATCAACATCTGGTCTTGTTGTGTTGATTTCTTTGCTTTTTATACCGATTCGTGGATAAAAACCATCTATTAGTGTGAATAATCCTACATCTTCCAGATCCTGTAAATCCCATCCCATTTGTTCTGAGCGTCTTCGCAATGCATTTGGCTGTTCATCAAAAGTGACATATATTCCATGCTTTCCCGCATTGCTTCCTTTAAGAATCCATTGAAGTGAAAAACAAGTCTTGCCAGAGCCCTCTGGACCAGTTAAAAGTATACTGTAACCACTAGGAATTAATTCATATATATCCATCGCCATATGTGATTCACTCCTATATTTATTCAATATTATTAGACAATTCGCTCCTTTGTGTCAATTCTAACTTGATAATTATCGGTGACGACAATTGGATATTCCCTTGCACGTTGTTCTCTCAAAATCCGCGTTCCTAGTTTCGGAATTTGAATGAAATTGGCAACTCTTTCTCCAGATTGTTTTTGACGGAGACTAAAAACTACATCTGCAAAATGGGCAAGTGTATTTTCAATATGTTCTTCCTGAAGTCCTCTCGTCATAAGCCAGAAGTGAATTCCATCTATCTTTGTAATTCGGTGCGTAAATTCCTTAATGAAAATTTGATATAAGTCATCTATGTCAACACCCCACTCAGGAATTTGATGAAGGAACGTGCTCAAAGAATCAATTACTGAAACTATTCGTCCACCTGTTCCTATTATGTTTTCGTTAAAACAACCATCCATATATTCAGACAGTAAAACTGATAATGGGTTCATTTCTAGTATGTCTGGAATAGGTTCTTCTTTGTACATATCAATGGTTTTCCATCTGTCCTCAGGAAGATTTGAAATATCCATCCTTATTTCTTTAAAAATGCTCATAAGTTCTTCAGCAGAATAATCGTATAGTACATATCTAACTGCTGTATTTACTGTTTGATCTCTTGAAAGATGATACACAATACTCTGTACAAGCAGTCTATGAATATACCCAACATCTCCCACAACGAGCACTAAAGAACGGTTAGGGATACCACCTTCGCCTATTACCACATCTAAAGTTCGAATTCCAGTAGATAATACGGTGCTTCCTTCCATTTTGTTGCCTCCTGTACAATTAAAGTCATCATAGTAAAGAACATGATTTTAATACGCTAAGTAACTCATCGTTTTGAATCTTATTAAGTATATCTCAACTTAATCTTCTTAAAAAAAAGAAGCGATAGAGTCACGGGTTCTGTTCTAAGGTGATTTAAAAAGAGTATTTTTAATAATAGTGTACAAGACCTACTCTAAAACTTGGAAAAAGAAAGAAAAGAAAGAAAAAAAGGGTGTGTGTAGGATCTGCTTAGTAGGATCCAGGTACAGACATTGATTTCATACCAGTATATTCTGGATGTGAGATGTCTGGAAATGCTTCGCCCATAGCGTCGACTGCTTTAATGGCGTCTCTAATTGCATCCCAAGGATAGAATTCTCCGTTTACGGGCTCTGGGAATGCTCTATTCATGGTTGAGAGAAGTACGTCTCCTGCACAGGCGTGAGCGACTTTCTCTATGTCATTTTCGGCCAATCCTTTGAGACCACATTCCTCAAGGTTGGTTGGTAAGCCCACAGTCTTGCAGAATCTCATCACACTTCTTATAAACTCCGAATCCCTGTCCTCTAACACCATTTCACATAGTGTGCCGTAAGCTACAAGCTCTCCGTGATAGCATCGGTGCTTTGGTGGTCCTGGAAGGTCCTTCATTTTGTCTTCTACTACAGTAAAACCGTTGTGGATACCGTGTGCTGCAGAAAGTCCTCCAGATTCGAATCCGATACCACTAAGCAAGGTGTTTGCTTCAATGATTTTTTCTACTGCTGGCGTAACTGCTTGTCTTCCAACAGCTAACGCAGCTTGCTTACCATATCTCAAGAGTGTCTCGAAACAAAGTCTAGCAAGGGCCAGTGCAGTCATTGGGGGCTGTCCGCCAGGCATGTTTAAAGCGTTCGTTCTGAAGCACATGTCTGCTTCAAACCAGGTTGCCAGCGCGTCACCCATACCGCTGACAAGGAATCGTGCGGGCGCTTTTGAAACTATGGCACTGTCAACACAAACCATCGTTGGATTGGTTGGGTACACAAGGAAGGTCTGGTAGACATGTTCCCAGCTGTAGACTACTGTTAGAGCTGAGCAAGGAGCGTCTGTAGCTGCAATAGTCGGGACAACAATTTTTGGAACTCCTGCCCCAAAATTCTCAAGCCTTTCGGCTGGAACTTTGCCGATGTCGATTGCAACATCTGTAGCAGCGCCCTTACCACAGTCAATAGCCTTACCACCGCCAATTGAAAGGATTGCATCACACTCGTTTGACTTACACTCTTCAGTCATTCGTGCCATTTCGTCCCATGTGCATTCACGTTTAAACTCTACCCAGTGGGCTGGTCCAATGCCTTTTTCAGATAAACCACCCTCAATGAGGTTTTTCGTCACGCTGATGGCAGTAGGTCCACCCATGGCCATTGGTTTTTTGATACCGAGCAACTCTAGTTGTCCTGCGAGGAGGCTTAATGCTCCAGGTCCTTGTACATATCGGCTAGGCGCTATCATTATTCTTAATGGTCCTGCATCTTGTAAACCAGTCATTTTACATTACCTCTTATATTTTTGGATTTTTGTTTTGTAGAAATAGATACCTGTTAAGGTATGTGAATCAAATTATTACACATAGGTTATATATAAATATTAATAACAGAGCCTAATAAGCTCTGAAAGAGCCAATACTAAAACGCGCCGTTTGTAATGCGATTAAAGGTTAATTTCCTTTAGCTTACTCTCCATTTGTTAAGTTATATTTTATATCAGCGTAATCAAATGTGTGCAAAGCTATGTCATGTACATCAATTGATGTTGTGATGTATCTTAAAGGTCAATGTTCTGAATAAGTACTACAAATAAATTTAGTATTCGACCCTTGGTAGTATCAAAAGTTAGTTATTCTCAATTCTAAGTATAGAAAAAAAGAACTAAAGACATAAGTGATTATTATTCTCGACCAATTCGTATTTTAGAATTTAAAATAATGCGATTGTTACATTTTTAGAATGTGGTCCGAATATTCAACTTAAGGTGAAATCTAAGGCTGAAAAAACACTAAATCATGAAAAAATAGAATAATAAGGAAATAAAATAAACCATTGGAGTTCAAATAGGATAGAGGCGCTTATATTTTGCATATTGAGTTTTAATAACGAGTTATTGATAGAACTCCTCAAGTATATGATCTATCAACCTTGCTGCAATTTTCGGGCTGAACAATCTGTGAATCGAGGTAACAACCTCATCTATACGACGTTTTTTGTTGATGATAAGTTCTTGAAATGCTTTTCCATATTTTTCCAAAACATATTGCCAAACTATGTCATCCATTTCTTTATAAAACACTTTAAAGACGCTTAGATCACCTGTATATGCTTCAATATCGGTTCTATGAGCAGCCATGAATTTGTTTTTAATTTTACGAAGTATAAATTCAATTTTTTTGGAATCTTCTTCTCGATCTACGCAAACAGCGAAAATTATAGGATCTTGAGTGCTGGTATCTAAAGCGTAAATGAATTTCATATTCTTCATAATAAGGCTTTCAACGCTTTCGGCTCCTATTTCTTCTGCAAAACTAGATATCGCCGATAAAAACCCAGTAATTAGAGATTCATCTACTTCAATGCTTCCATAATAACTATGGAGAAGGTTTTCTCCAGTTTTTTTTAGAATGTAGACATTATGAATCAACTGTGATGCGCTTCCTCAAACACCTCACTACTATTTAATATGAACTCTATGTATTCTATCAACTCTGTAATATATCTATTGGGTTCTGTTGGAAGTAGAACTTTTAAGAGCAAAAAGATAAATAAATATTTGAAAAAACTAACCAATGACATTTTTAAGCCGAAAGTAAAAGTAAGGGGTCTGCTATTGTACGATATTCTCAAGAATTTGATCTATTAGTTTTTGCGCAATTTTTGGGGAAAAAAGATGATAGATCAATGAAATAACTTCGTCAATAGTTTGTTCTTTATTCGTAACAACTTTATGAAAGGCTTT
>Ga0209427_10002481_pt1 | contig 21711 bp, 21 predicted proteins | sample DeeMarSWOR136_30_FD_187465 | JGI IMG/M metagenome (GOLD analysis project Ga0209427, IMG submission 187465) | Marine sediment microbial communities from White Oak River estuary, North Carolina - WOR-1-36_30 (SPAdes) (version 2) | ecosystem: Environmental > Aquatic > Marine > Intertidal zone >...
CTGCTCATTCTGATAGATAACGTTATAGTCTCTATCCTGTATGGTGATGCCGTATTCTATGGCATCTACTACCGATTGCAGCTTGTTCTTCTCGGCTTTGAGCTCGTCCTCCGCCTGCTTGCGCTCGGTGATATCAATAAAAGTTCCCATCACAGCTGGCTTGCCCCTATATTCAGTCAACACCGCAGTCGCTTCGACGAAAAAGGTCGAGCCATCCCTTCTTACCGCCTTGAAAGATATATCCCTGTCAGTGACTTTTGCTGCATATCTATCAGCGAGTCTTTGCATCATGAAATTTTTGTCATCAGGATGAATGAACTCGGAGGGATGCATAGAATTAACTATTTCTTCTGGTTTATAGCCAAACGCCTTGGCGAAGCTGGGATTGAGATATACTATTTTAGAATCTTGGATAATAAATATACCCATAAGGGAATTCTCGGCGAGTAATCTGAATTTCTCTTCGCTCTCACGCAGCGCTTCCTCCGCCTGCTTGCGCTCGTTGGTATCCCTGATAATTTCCAGACAGGAAACAATCCGCCCCTCGGCATCTCTAATGGGGCTGGCTTTAACCTCACTAAAGGCCACCTTTCCCGAAGGTAATACCACTTGCCTATCCGCAGTGTGCGACTTGCCGTCCTTAAATGCCTTCTTTACCGGACAGCCGTCGCAAACCGTGTCTATATTTTCATAGACGCGGTAGCATTTCTCGCCCACACGGTCACCATAATCGTTCCTCACCTGCTCATTCTGATAAATAATGTTGAATTCTTTATCATGGATGGTAAGGCCATCGGCCATGGCGTTTACTACCGACTTCAGCTTATTCCTTTCAGCTTTGAGCTCGTCCTCCGCCTGCTTGCGCTCGGTGATATTTCTGGCAATTTCAAGGCAGGAAACAATATGTCCGCTGGCGTCTCTAACAGGATTGGCTATAGTCTCCCAGTAGCTAACCTTGCCCGAAGGCGTTAATAGCTTCTTCTCCGAGCTATGGGACTTGCCGTCATTAAACGCCTTTTTTACCGGGCAGCCAACACAGACCTCTTCTTCACCAGCGTAGACGCGATAGCATTTCTCTCCCAAGCGGTCACCATAGAGCTTCCTCGGCAGCCTGCTCTGATATATAATGTTATAGTCTTTATCCATTATATTGAGGCCATCTTCCATGGCGCCTATTACTGACTGCAGCTTATTCCTCTCTGCCTGAAGCTGCTCTTCCGACTTCTTGCGCTCGGTGATTTCCAACGTCATCTCCACTAAACCGGTAATATCGCCGCTGGCATCCCTAACAGGATAGCCTCTTACCAGCCACACCTTCCCATCAGGAGTAGTCATTTCACCAGCTTGCGGTTTCCTCGTTTTGCGTGCTTTTGTCACCGGGCAGCCGGGACAGGGCTCGCCACCTCTACCCCAAACATCATAGCAATATCGCCCTACCAACTCTTCAGAAGACAGGCCAACCGAATCACCGGCGGCCTTGTTGGCCCACAACACCCGCTGCTCCAGGTCCTGAAAGACGACATGCTCGCTCAAGCTATTTAGAATGGGGGTTGTTCTGCTCTGCTCCGTCTCTGCCAAAGCTTTCTCAACCCGTTCGCGCTCCGCTTCCAGCACGGCCGCACCCCCTTTGATAATTCGCTTATTAGTCTTGGCACCGTTTCCGTTAGCCATATTTGCACCTCAGCGGAACTGTGTTTTAGATTAAGTCCTTTACCGTTCCGACCTGGTCCGTATTATTTACCTGGTTAGCTTCCGCCCTCAATCTCGCGACCTCTTCTTCGGTAAAAAGCCTCCAGCCACGCCTATCCCGGTGCTTAGCTTCTTTGAAGATGTCTTCTTTGAGCCAGCGAAATAGAGTAGCCCGGCTTATACCGACGATGCGACAGACCTCAGCGGTTCTATAATAGACTTGACCATCTACTGTTACCGTCATACTAAAACCTCTGATCTGTGATAATGCTCAAATATACTCTAACTCTAGGTTATGACGCCTGGAGCGTAAATAACCCATTAGTAATGTTTTGGCTGTTTCCGTATGATACTTTAGTACCAGATTACGGTTAATTAGTCCTAATTGTCTTGCGGGGCACGACAGGCTATAATAAGCTTCGGGAAGTGGGGGTGGCTTTCGTTAAGGTGAGGTGACTGATGACCATAGTCGAAATGCTGGCCAGAAACGCCCGAACTTACCCCGATGAGACTGCCCTTGTTGAGCTTAAGCCGAGCCAGAAGATAAGGCGGGAAATCACCTGGCGCGTCTTCGACGAGAGGGCTAATCGCATAGCTAACTCCCTCGCCGCCAGAGGTGTGGGCAAGGGCGATAAGGTGTTGCACCTGATGCTGAACTCGATAAACTGGCTGGAGGCCTATTTCGGCATCCTCAAGACGGGCGCCTGGGCGGTGCCGCTCAACTTCCGCTTCACCAGCGCCGACATCAAATACTGCGCCGATATCGCCGAAGCCAAGGTAATGATTCTGGGGCCAGAGTTCGCCGAAAGGGTGGAGGCTATACGCTCTAAGCTGCCCTCAATAAAGGACTATATCTTCGTGGGCAAGAATGTGCCCCAGGATATGGAGAGCTTTGAGGACATCATCGAAAAGGCCTCCGCAGAGCCTCTGAGCATACCCCTGACCGCCGATGATGAGTGTGGGCTTTACTTCACTTCGGGCACCACTGGCGAGCCCAAGCCGATACTGCTCACTCACAAGAATATGGAGTGCGCCGCCGTCACCGAAGCTAAACACCACTACCAGCAGCGCGATGACAACTTCGTTCTCATTCCCCCCATGTACCACACCGGCGCCAAGATGCACTGGTTCGGCAACTTGCTCGTCGGCGCACGGGCGACCATACTGACTGAGATGGAGCCCAAGGCCGTCTTCGAGGCCGTCGAACAGGAGAGAGGAACGATAGTCTGGCTACCGGTGCCTTGGGTGCAGGACATACTCAGCGCGCTGGACCGGGAAGAGCTTAAGCTAAAGGACTACGACCTGAGCAGCTGGCGGCTGATGCACATGGGGGCACAACCCATCCCACCCAGCCTGATTAAACGTTGGAAGCAATACTTCCCCGACATGCAATACGATACTAGCTACGGCCTGAGCGAAGCCACCGGCCCGGGCTGCGTCGACCTGGGCATTGAGAATAGCCACAAGCTGGAGGCTACGGGCAAGGCCGGCTTCAACTGGGAGGTGCGCGTCGTCGACGAGAAAGGTAATGAGCTAAAGCGCGGGGAAGTGGGCGAGCTCACCGTCAAGGGCAACGGAGTGATGAAGTGTTATTACAAGAACCCGAAGAAGACGGCGGAAACACTGCGCGACGGCTGGCTATATACGGGCGATATGGCCAAGATGGATGACAAGGGTTTCTTCTACATCGTGGATAGAAAAAAGGACGTGATTATCACCGGCGGGGAGAATATCTTCCCGGTGGAGTTGGAGAGCGTTATCCAAAAACACCTCAAAGTCCATGACGTCGGCGTTATCGGCCTGCCCGACGAAAGGCTGGGCGAGATAGCCTGCGCCGTGATTAGCCCCCGCGACGGAGCTGACCTGACCGAAGACGAGATAAACGAGTTCTGCGAACAAAACCTGCCCCGCTACAAAAGGCCAAGGCGCATTATATTCGATAAGGTGCCCCGAAACCCGACGGGCAAGATAGAAAAGCCCAAGATGAGGCAGAAATATAGCGGGGCAAAGGGAAGTTTTAAGATATAATTGGAGCGGGTGAAGGAATTCGAACTTCTGGAGAAGCAGGGGGTAAAGGCGATAGAAGTCAAGAATCCCGGGGAAATGAGGTGGTGGAGCGGGTGAAGGGATTCGAACCCTCGACGTCTTGCTTGGGAAGCAAGCACTCTGCCGCTGAGTTACACCCGCATTTAGCTACAAAGTGTTCACAAACCAGCTTCTCAACGAGTTTATCATATCCAGGTCAGCAGGAACAAGCTCTAAGACGATATGCTGCATCACTTAGTTTTGAAGAAGCCTTAGGACTTTATCGTAAGGTGAACAGTTTCTAGAAAGGTTATTGTTTACCAGGCAGCTTGAGGTTTAATAAGGCACCGATATCAGAAAGAAATGATTAGCGATACTATGATGTCTGGCGACTCTAGCCATCAATATACCCATTATTCCAATTTGTGGTTCCATTGACAATGCTCCAGAGACTAGGACAAACTACAGGAATAAGATGTAATGCCCATAGCTTCAGGAGAGGCTTCTGTGTCCACAATGTGAAGTCAGGATTATCTAACAAGGTCATTCAGAGCTTAGGTGGTTGGGAGACTCCAGATATAGTCAGCCACTATGCAGCAAGCCTAACCTTTGAGGATGCCTTAGAGATATATCAAGGTCTCATGAAAGAATCAGTGCTATCACACTAAACGCATGACAGCACTACCAAACCGACATATTGTTAGTTCAAGTGTTACTCCTCATCACTGTTTCACACCCCAAAATGTTATCGCTTCTTTTTATCTGCCAAGGTTTCCAAATACCAAGATAACGCAAAGCTAGGAGTAGGTCAGAAGGAAGGAGAACGGGTTAACCTATTCTTCCTTCGCTGCATGATATGCCTTGAAGTAATGCCAGACAGCGGCTAGCAAGAATCCAAGTGATATTAGGAACCAACTTGTTGGCTCCAAGCCAAGCGTTTCATCTATGGCGTCACCCACGATTCCCACTATTAAGCATGCCCAACACACAAAGGTGAAAGCCATACACATCCACAGCTGCTGTTTAGCACCTCCTCGATACATCCGCCGCTTCAAATCCTTTGGAATCTCTGCCATTTTAGTTACCTCCGTTTCACGTGTTGTGACGAGTGTAATTCACGAATGAAGCATTGTCAATGCCCCGAACCATGTCTACCATTTCATCTTGGATGAAACATTCTTCTCTGCAGTGGGTTGGGCAGTTGGCGGTATCTAGTTATGGCTAAACACCCACACCAAGTCATTATTCTTGAATAATGACTTGAAGCTCTATCACGCTTCTTGCTCTCAAAGCAAGCACTCTGCCGCATTGCTTAATTGCCCTGTTTGGCTTACTATATCCTAAAATGGCAGAGAGCAACCTGGCCGCGGATATCAAACGCAACCTGAAGACGGAGCTTATCGGCAAGAAAATTATCGCCTACCTCAGCCTGAGCTCGACGAATGATATCGCCAAGCGCCAAGCTAAAAAGGGGTCACGGGAGGGTACGGTGGTCGTGGCCGAGGAGCAAACGGCGGGGAGGGGGCGACTAAAGCGGGCTTGGCTATCACCCAAAGGGAGCATTGCCCTATCTATCATTCTCCACCCCACCCCAGACCAGCTACCCTCGCTTATTATGGTAGCCTCGCTGGCTGTCGCCCGCTGCATTGAGGAGGTCAGCGGCCTGGAGACGCAGATTAAGTGGCCCAATGATGTACTAGTTAAGGGCAAGAAGGTATGCGGAATATTGATTGAAAGCGATGTCAGGGGCAGCGCCGTGGACTACGCCGTTATCGGCATCGGCATAAATGTTAACCTAAAGCCCGCTGATTTCCCCGAGATTGCCGCCACCGCTACCAGCCTTTCTAATGAGCTGGGGGGGGAGCTATCGCTTCCTGAGGTGATACGCTGCCTGCTCGTGGAAGTGGAAAATTTATACCTGGCGGTGCCGGAAGGCGACATTGTCTTTCGGGAGTGGCGGGACCGACTGGTTATGCTGGGCAAAGAGGTCGAGCTAATCTCGGGTAAGGCCAAATACAAGGGCGTAGCCGAAACGGTAGCCAGCGATGGCAGCCTGCTCCTCCGTCAGCCCGACGGGCAGTTAATGAAAATCGTGGCTGGTGACGTCAGCCTACGACAGTAGACCAACTCCTCCCCCGAGCCCGCCGTGCGGGCTCGGGGTTTCAAATAGCACTAGGGTCTACCGGTGGCTATTTTTTCTTCATGAACATGGTGAGCAGGTCAATGGGCAGCGGGAAGATAAGGGTGCTGTTGCGCTCGGTGGCTATCTCAGTCAGCGTCTGCAGGTAACGAAGCTGCAATGTCGTCGGCTCCCGGGCGATAATTGCCCCGGCCTCGGCCAGCCTTTCGGCGGCCTGGAACTCGCCGTCGGCGTGGATAATCTTGGCTCGTCTTTCTCTCTCCGCCTCGGCCTGAGCCGCCATCATCCGCTTCATCTCCTCAGCCAGCTCGACCTCCTTGATTTCCACCGTGCTCACCTTGACCCCCCAGGGGTCGGTGTGCTCGTCAATGATTTTGGTCAACGACTGGTTGAGCTTTTCGCGCTGCGTCAGCAGCTCGTCCAGCTCGGACTGCCCCAGCACGTTGCGCACCGTGGTCTGGGATATCTGCGAGGTGGCGCGGATGTGGTCCAAGACCTTGACCACGGAGGCTTCGGGGTCAACCACGCGGAAATAGGCGACGGCGTTTACCCTCACCGTAACGTTGTCCTTGGTGATGACCTCCTGCGAAGGCACGTCCATAGTTACTACCCTCAGGTCTACCTTCACCAACCGGTCAACGAAAGGAATGATGAAAAACAGTCCGGGACCCTTAGCTCCAACCAGTCGCCCCAGGCGGAAAAGAACCCCACGCTCATATTCGGGGACAACCTTGATGGTCATGGCCAGCAGTATGAGCACCGCCAAACCGATAATACCGTAAATAATTGGGCTCATTTAGTTACCTCCTCTATTTCTTTTTTGACTACCCATAGTTTTAAACCATCGACCTTGTTAACAATCACCTCCTCTCCGACCTTCACCCTGCCCTTCTCCGATATAGCCGCCCAGCGTTCGCCCTCGATGAGGACGATGCCCTTGGGGTCGAGCACCGTCTCCACCTCAGCCGTCATGCCCACCAGCTCTTCCCGACCAGCGGCTACCTTCTGCTGATGGGCACGGACTATACGCTGGACGACAAAGGCGATTAAGGCAGCAACACAGATAGCGATTACAACAATCAACCAAGCGTCCATTTTAGCAATTACGACTCCTCATCATAAGATTTGGGCTATTTGCCCCTAGTCCTTTTCCGGGTTACATGAAGTTTTAAACCATCGACCTTGGTTATAGTCACCTCCTCCCCCGGCTTAACCTTACCCTTCTCCGCCACCGCCGTCCAGCGCTCGCCCTTGAAGAGGACGATGCCCTCCGGTTCCAGGGCGGACTTTGCCACGGCGGTCTTCCCCACCAGCTCCTCCCGACCCGTGTACGCCTGGCGGCGATGGGCACCGACTATCCGGGTAATTACGAAAGCGAAAACAGCCGCTACAACCGCAGCCATGATCCCAATCAGCCAGGGACTGACCTGAAAGAGGGCGCCTGACTCGGGGAATAGAATCAGCGAGCCGAGGACGAGGGCGGTTATGCCCCCGGCGGTAAATATGCCGAAGGTGGTGGTAAGCACCTCCCCGATAAAGAGCCCGAAAGCGAGCAGTATAAGCAGTATCCCCCCCAGGTTGGCGTCGAGGACGCCCAGGGAGTAGAAGGCGAGCAGGAGGCTGATGGCGCCGATAATGCCGGGGAAGAAGGTGCCGGGGCTGTAAATCTCGGCGATAATGCCGATGCTGCCCAGGCTGAGCAGAATATAGGCGATATTGGGATCGCTGATGGCGTGCAAAAAGCCCTCGATAAGGCTCATATCGTTGCGGTCGGCGACATAGGTCGTGGTGTCGAGAGTGACCTCCAGCCCGTTAGCCAGAGTTACTTTCCAACCGTTAATAAAGTCAATAAGCGCATCTAAGCTACCCGCCCGCAGGTCGATAAGGTTGGCTTCCAGGGCATCGACATCGGTGAAAGACTTGCTCTCGGTCACCGCCAGCTCGGCTTCTTCTATGTTGCGGCCGCGCTCCTGGGCGATGGTCCTCATCCACTTGGCCGAGAACTCGACTATCTTCTGCATCTGCTCTTCGGGTATCTCCTCCCCACCCGCCGCCACAGGGTGAGCGGCGCCGATTGTTGTGCCTGGTGCCATCACGGCGATATGCGCCGACAGGGTGATAAACGTCCCTGCCGAAGCCGCCCAGGCACCGCTGGGGCTAACGTATACTATGACGGGCACGTCGGCGTTCATAATCGTCTGCACTATCCTCTCTGTCGAGTCGAGCAGACCGCCCGGCGTGTCCAGCTCGATAATACAGGCCAGGGCGTTCTCGTCCTCGGCTTTCTCGATGCCACGTTCGATGTAGTCAGCCACCACGGGGACAATGGTGCCCTCGACATGGAGGATGTGGATTGACTGATTGGCGGCGCTGGTAACAACAGGCAGCAAAGCACCCACCAATATGGCTAGGAAAAAGACGAGTCCGAGGGCTCTAAATATAACTCTGCTCATTCGCCTCTCAACAACAGTAGAATTTAGCCAGCTCGATTAAAGGCGTGTAAATGAGATTATATCTTGGTTACCCCACTATTGTAAACAGCCGAGCGGTTGAATAGCCAGAGTAGTAGTGCTACAATTTACCAACTATGAAAATCCAGAGATCTAAAGGCACCCGCGACCTATCACCGCAGGATATGGTCAGCTTTCGCCTAATCGAGAGCGCCTTCAGGGACTGCTGCCTGAAGTGGGGCTATCAGGAGGTGAGGACGCCGACTTTAGAGTACTTGCACCTCTTCACGGCCACGGGCACGCTCACCCCCAGCATGCTATCCAAGGTCTATTCCTTCCTCGACTGGGACGGGTGGAGCGGGGAAAGGGTGGTCTTAAGGCCCGACGGCACCATCCCCATCAGCCGACTCTATATTGACAGTATGGCCAAGGAGAAGCTGGCCAAGCTATTTTATGTGGCCAATATCTTTATGTTCGAAGCCACAGGCAAAAAGAGCCGCGAGAGGTGGCAGGGCGGGGCGGAGCTTATCGGTGCCAAGCCACCGCTGGCCGACATCGAGCTGGTAATGCTGGCACTGGAGGTATTGAGAGAGCTAAAGATTGAGGATATAGAGCTCAGGCTGTCGCACGCGGGTTTAATAAAGACGCTGCTGGCTAGGCTGGCTTTGAGCGCCGAGGAACAAGTCGGCATGTTCGACCGCATCCTGGACGGGGACACTAAAGCGCTGGAAAAGCTAAAGCTCAAGAGGCCGGAATTGGAGAAGACGATTGATTCCCTGCTCGCATTGAAGGGAAAACCGTCGGGCTTTTCAAAAGAGTTGCAAAAGATTTTCGCCGAGGACCTGCCCGAATGCAAGCCCTATATCGAAAACTGCACCCGTATCGCCGAGTTTCTGGAGGCAATGGGCTACGACTATCGCATTGATATCGCCTCGGGGCGGGGTTTCGAATACTATACCGGTATGATCTTCCAGATTTTCAAGGACGAGGAGAAGATTGGGGGCGGGGGCAGATACGACGCCCTTATTCCCCTGATGGGGGGCAAGGACGTGCCCGCTTCCGGTTTCGCTCTCTACCTGGAACGCCTGATGGCTTTAATAAAGCCGAAAGCGCTCAGCACGCCCCAGCCGCCGAGAATCTTGGTCAGGGCAGAGGTGGCAATGGCCAGAGAGGGCTTCGACATCGCTGGGCGGCTGCACAAAGCCGGCTATCGGGCGGAATGTTACCTCGGCGCCCAAAAGGAAGCCGACTTCGACTGGACGGTGGATATTAAGGAAAAGTCGCCCAAATTCATAGTGACTAACCAGTCTAAGAAGAAGTTCGAGGCACAGACCGCCGATGAGCTTTTAGCCTTATTGAAAAAATGAACAAAACCAAGATAAAAATAGCGCTGCCCAAGGGACGCCTGCTGGGTGATACCGCCGCCCTGCTCTCACGGGCGGGATGGGGACTCGACGGTTACGACGAACAGACACGCTTCTACCACATCGAATCGAAGACCATTTCCCAGCTCTCCGGCCGTGTCTTCCACGAGAAGGACATACCCATCCAGGTTGCCATCGGCAACTACGACCTGGGCATCTGCGGCTCGGACTGGATCGAAGAGCTGCTGGCAAAATACCCCAGCAGCGCCCTGATGAAGGTCGAAGACCTGAAATACGGCGAGGGCGCTCTCTACGCCGCCAGCGCTGTGGGCAAGGCCACCGTGGAGGCGCTAAGAGCCAGACGGGAAACCATACGCATCGCCAGCGAATACCCCAACCTGGCTGAGTTCTTCGCCATTAACGCACGGTTGAAACACTTCAGCGTCTTTCCCCTCTGGGGGGGCGCCGAGGTCTATCCGCCCGAGAGCGCCGACCTGGCGTTGGTCGGCGGCACCACCGAGGATTTTCCCCCCTACGGACTGATGCCGATAAGCCAAGTCCTCAGCATCAGCGCTTTCTTAATCGCCAACCGCGAAAGCTGGAAAGCCAAAGAACTGAATAAGATGATAGCCCCTATCGAGCAGGCGCTCATGCCGGAGAAGGCGGCAACACCGCTTAAGAGAGAAAAACGTCAGGCGACCAAAAATCGGTATGCTGCATCAGAAAAAGACGTGGTGCGCTTAGCCCTGCCCGACGGGCACCAGCAGGCGCCCACCCAGAAATTATTGGAAAAGGCGGGCATTCGCCTCGACGATTATCCTTCCCGGAAGGGCAACCGAAGGCCCAAAATCAACCTTGATAGCGTCTCCGTCAAGGTAATCAGGCCCCAGGACATGCCCCCGCAGGTGGCTAATGACAACTTCGACCTGGCTATCACCGGCCGGGACTGGCTCACCGAGCACCTCTGCCAATTCCCCTCCAGCCCGGTTAAGGAACTAGCCGATCTAAAGCTGGGGAGAGTCAAGGTGGTGGCGGTGGTCAGCCTGGAGCTGGATATAAACGATATTCGTGACCTGAGCGAGTCCGAGCAGGCGCTACCCATTAGGGTGGCTTCGGAGTATATAAACATCGCCGACAGATACGCCCGGGATAACCGCCTCAACCGCTATCGGCTGATACCAACCTGGGGGGCCAGCGAAGCCTTCCTGCCCGAAGACGCCGACCTGCTCATCGAGAATACCCAGACCGGGCGCACCTTGGCCCAGCACAACCTGAAGATTATCGATACCCTCTTCGAATCGACGGCCTGCCTTATCGGCAGTAACAGGCAGGCCGCAAGCCCAGACAAGAAGGAGAGGATGGAGTCTGTCACCCAAACCCTGCGTAGGGCCGCAGAGGAGATATCATGAGAATTATTGAAGGCTTTGAAAAGGCAAAAGCGCTGCTAGAGCGGCAACCGGGGAGCGATTTCACCCCTGATTCCCCCAACTTAAGGCGGCGGATGAAACAAGTGTTCGGAATGGAGATGAGCCCCGAGCAGGCGGTGGCACAGATAGTCGATGATGTGCGTAGCATGGGCGACGCCGCCCTCTTCAGCTATAGCCTGAAAATCGACCGGGCCAAGCTCAGTTCGCTTGAAGTGGACAAGAAAGACATAAAGCGAGCTCATGTCGAAGTGGATAAAGAGCTGCTGGCGGCACTCAAGTTCGCCGCCGAGCGCATCGGCTCGTTCCACCAGAAGCAGAAGGACTCTATTCGAAGCCTGGCCGCCAAGAAGGACTTCGGGCATTTGATACGCCCCATCGAGCGCATCGGCGTCTATGCCCCCGGCGGTACCGCCAGCTACCCGTCAACGGTGCTGATGACAGCTATACCCGCCCGGCTTGCCGGCGTCCAAGAGGTTATTCTGGCCACCCCACCCCGCGCCGACGGCACGATGCCGGCAGCGACACTGGTCGCCGCCGACATCGCTAAGGTTGACCGTATTTTCTCGGTGGGCGGTGCCCAGGCTATTGCCGCGCTCGCCTTCGGCACGGAGTCCGTCCCCAGAGTGGATAAAATCTGTGGCCCGGGCAACATCTTTGTCGTCCTGGCCAAGAAGCTGGTTTACGGCGCCGTGGGCATTGACAGCCTGCCGGGCCCCAGTGAGGTGCTCATTATCGCCGACGAGAACGCCAACCCCGCCTATTGCGCCGCCGATATTGTAGCTCAAGCTGAGCACGACCCGCTAGCGGCAGCGATTCTGGTAACCGACTCCATAGGGCTGGCCGCTGAGGTGAATAAAGCGGTGGAAAAGCAACTGAAGGGGCTGGAACGCCATGATATCGCCGCCGAAGCGTTACAGAACCAAGGGCTGATTGCCGTTGTTGAAGACCTTGGCGAGGCTATAGAGCTGGCTAATCTATACGCTCCAGAGCACCTTTCTCTGATGGTCAAGGACGACGAGGACTACATCGGGCGTATAAGAAACGCCGGTTGCATCTTTACCGGCAACAGCTCGACGGTGGTGCTGGGCGACTATGTGGCGGGGCCGAGCCACGTCCTGCCCACCAGCGCTACCGCCCGCTTCAGCTCGCCGCTTAATATACTCGACTTCGTCAAGCTCATCAACGTGGTCGATGTGGACAAAGGCGCGCTAAAGAAGCTGGCTAAAGCCGCCGCCACTATCGCCAGAGCCGAGGGACTGGAAGCACACGCGCGGGCGGTTGAGAAGCGCTTAAGGTAAAATATTGACAGATTATCCTTCCTGTGCTAAAGTCCTTTGGGAAGAAATTGAGTTATAAGGAAGAAACGTGGGCAAAATTGCACTCTATCTTTTAGGACCAGCCACCGGTCTTCTGATATTTATAATAGGTGTCTTGATAGATATCGTAACAGGTTCTGAAGTGAACCCAATCACAGTCTTAGCAATTGCTTTGGCAATTACCCTTGTAACTGAATTTGTGGTCGTGCTTTCTGTAATAGAAGAAGCGGAGAAGAAACTACAGGAATAAAGATGATGTTAGCCTATACTGCTCACCAAATGTATTATTACTACATATTTACCGGGCGCAACCGAGCGCTTGGAGGGTAGTATACGGCAATAAAAAGCAAAAAATAAAAATCCCAAAACCAAAACAGAACCCTCCAAGCGGAGGGAATTTTGTTTATATGGGACACGAAAGGGAGAAAAAGAAATGTCTGGAGAAGGAATAGTCAAATTTATAAGGTCGGACCTAGCTGCTTTTGGCGGCTATGTACCCAGCAAGGCGCTGGATCTACTGTCTGAGAAAGAAGAGCCCATCAACGGCATTACCAAGCTGGACGCCAATGAGAACCTCTACGGCTGCTCGCCCAAGGTAAACGAAGCGCTGGGCGATTACCCCTACCTAAACATCTACCCCGACGCCGGTCAGACCGAGATACGCCGACTGCTGGGGGGCTATACGGGCATCGACGCCGAACGCATTATCGTCGGTAACGGCAGCGACCAGCTCATAGGCCTTATCATACGCCTCTTCCTCGAACCCGGTGACGAGGTCATCAACCTTGTGCCCACCTTCGATATGTTTCGCTTCGGCGTTATACTCTGTAACGGCAAGCTGGTCGAGGTGCCCCGCGACGAGGAATACCGCGTCGATGTCAAGGCGGTAAAGAAGGCGATCACCAAAAAGACTAAGCTGATACTGCTGGCTAACCCCAACAATCCCACCGGTACCCCCACCCCCCAGCAAGACGTGCTGGAGCTTGTAGAGACAGGTGTGCCCATAGTGGCTGACGAAGCTTATGTCGAATTCAGCGGCGAAACGGTTACCCCTTTCGTTCCCAAGTATGATAACCTGATGGTCCTGCGGACATTCTCCAAGTGGGCGGGGCTGGCCGGCCTTAGAGTCGGCTACGGCCTTATGAACCCCAAGATTGTGGGCTACCTGCAGACAATCAAACAGCCATATAACGTGAATATCGCCGCCCGCGTGGCGGTGCGCGAGTCAATGAAAGACATCGACTACCTGATGAAAAACGTGAAAGCCATCGTCGCCGAAAGGGAGCGTCTCTTTAAAGAGTTGAGCAAGCTGGACTGGATTAAGCCCTTCCCCTCTAAAGCCAACTTTATATTCTGCCACGTACTCAACGGTAAAGCCGCCGAGATACAGAAGAAACTGGGGGAGAGGGGAATACTGATCCGTTACTTCGACATACCGCGGTTGCAGAACTCACTGCGCATCAGCGTGGGGCGTCCCGACCACAGCGACGCCCTGCTCAAAGCCCTGAAAGAGGTTGGGGGGGATTAATAAACGCTCCGAAATGTGTTAAACTGGGGGCGAAGCCATGAAGAAAGCCAGAACAGCTACTATCAAAAGAGAGAGCAAAGAGACCAAGGTCACTCTCGAGCTCAAGCTCGACGGCAGCGGCCAGTGGCAGATAAGCACCGGCATCAAGATGTTAGACCACCTGCTGTCGCAGATGGCGCAGCACGGCCGCTTTGACCTTATTATTAAAGCTGGCGGCGATGACCAGCACCATGTTGCCGAGGACGTCGCCATCTGTCTGGGCAAAGCCCTGAGCGAAGCGCTGGGAGAAAAGAGGAGCATTGTCCGGATGGGCGATGCCGCCGTGCCCATGGATGACGCCCTGGCAGCGGTGACGGTGGATATCAGCGGGCGGGGTTATACCGTGCTCGATCTGCCCTTCGCCGATAACGACATGCTCGGCTTCGCCACCGACCTCATCCGCCACTTTCTTGAGTCACTGGCCATCGAAGCCAGGCTCAATTTGCATGCCCGCATCCTCTACGGCAGCAACGACCACCACAAAGCGGAGGCCCTCTTCAAAGCGCTGGGGCGAGCGCTGGACATCGCCACCAGGGTCGACAAGAGGCTGGCGGGCGAGTTGCCCACCACCAAGGGCCGGCTGGAGGAATAGAGCTGAATTTATACACCCTAGCCACCATAGTACTTCTCATTATCCTGCTCATTCTGGGACTGTATGTCATCCCCCGCTGGCGCCTGAAAAGAGCCGTCCGACAGGTGATATACATCTTCCGCCAGAACAGCGCCCTCGATAAAAGTACGGCTAAAACGATTGACGATTTGGGTCTGAGTCCGCGCGGCTTTGTCGAAAGGATGTTCCACACGCGCGATTTCAAACCCCACGCCTTAAATGAGCTGCTAAATATGGGTATAATCAAGTATACCGAGGACGGCCGGCTCTATCTAGCCGAGGACAAGCTAATGGAGTCGGGGATTGAGGGGCGAATCTCCCCCCGTTAATCCCTGAAATCAAAGTGGAAAGTTGGAGCTTTCCCAGAAGCTGTCCCAGTCCTCTTTGGCTATGCCCAGCCCGGAAAGCACCTTGGCCGGAATGGGATAGGAGACTTCGTTTTCCCTCTCCAGCTTCTTTACGTGGCGGGCAAGAACGAAGGTCAGAGTCTTGATGTGTTCGTAGCTCATCCTAATACGGGCTACCGTCTCCGGCGTCTTACCGGGACCAGGCTCGGGAGGGCTCTTGGCAAAGTTAATGGCCGCGCCGTAAGGTCCGCCGGCAACCATGAAGTGGTCCGAATAGTATTCAGGGACTTCTTTCTCTTCAGGCATATTACTTCTCCTGTTGCTAGATTGATGGCCTAATCGCTCAGCTTGCTACCGGTCAGCCTCTCGTAAGCCCGCTCATAGCGCCGGGAGGTAGCCTCGATAACGTCCTCGGGTAGCATGGGGGCGGGGGGCGTTTTATCCCACCCCGAGCCGGCCAGCCAGTCTCTCACCGGCTGCTTATCGAAGCTGGGCTGCGACTGGCCCACTTTATAGAGGTCAACCTCCCAGATACGAGAGGAATCGGGGGTCAAAAGCTCGTCGATTATAATCAGTTCGCCATTATCGAGGCCGAACTCGAACTTGGTGTCGGCGATGATAATGCCACGGGCGATGGCGTAGCCGCGGGCGTAATTATAGATGGCCAGGCTCTTCTCCTCCAGCTCGTCGGCCAGAGACTCGCCCACCATTTTGACCACCTCTTTACGTGACATGGGCAGGTCGTGGCCCTCTTCCGCCTTGGTAGTGGGAGTGAATAGGGTCTGGGGCAACTCCTGGCTTTCTTTCAGTCCACTGGCCGCCTTAAGACCGGAGATGGTGCCCTTTTCGCGGTACTCTTCCCAGGCCGAGCCAGCGAGGTAGCCCCGCACCACACACTCCACCATAACTCGCTTGACCTTTTTGACCACCATAGACCGCCCTGCCAGATAGGCGGGAGGGCTAACGCCAGCGGGGAGGTAGGCGTTAAGCGAAGCAACATCCTCGACGGACTCTACCATGTGGTTGGGCATGAACTCTTTGGTCCGGTTAAACCAGAAGGCGGAGAGCTTATTGAGCACCTTGCCTTTATTGGGTATGCCACAGGGCAGGACAACGTCAAAGGCGGAGATTCTATCGGTGGCCACAATCAAGAGCTTATCGCCCAGATCATAGCTATCACGTACCTTGCCCTTGACGAACATGGGCAGGGACAGCTCGGTATCCAGCAGAACCGAAGTATTATCCATCAAATCGAGCGGGGGGCAAATTCGGAAGGCCCCGCCATACCCCCTTGCCATTGAGATTCGGTCAAACCTAAACGTCCAAAAATATCGTCTACATAGCGCAGGTAGTACTGCTCGTCGAATAAAGCCTCCAGCTCATCGGCGGACAGGACGGCGGTGACCTCGGCGTCGGCCTTGAGCAGAGCCAGGAATTTCTTGCTCCCCTTCCAGGACTTCATGGCGTTACGCTGCACCATCTTGTAGGCCTCCTGTCGGTTCAAGCCTTTATCGATAAGGGCCAGCATCACCCGCTGGGAGAAGATCAAGCCCTTGGTAATATCCATGTCCCGCTTCATCTTCTGCGGGAAAACGGTAAGACCCTTCATCACCGAGGTGAATATGCTTAAGCTATAGTCGAGCACGAGGCAGGAGTCGGGCAGGATAACACGTTCCGCGGAGGAATGGCTGATATCACGCTCGTGCCAGAGGGTGATATTCTCCATAGAGGTCAGGGCATAGCCTCGCACCAACCGGGAAATACCGCAGACGCGCTCGCAAAGCTCGGGGTTGCGCTTGTGGGGCATGGCCGAGGAGCCGGTCTGACCAGCGGCGAAGGGCTCCTCCACCTCCCTGGTCTCCGTCTTTTGCAGCCCGCGAATCTCGGTGGCAAATTTCTCTAAGGAGCTAGCGATAATAGCCAGAGTAGTCACGAACTGGGCATGGCGGTCGCGCTGCAGAATCTGGTTGGAGATGGGCGAAGGCGTCAGCCCCAACTTGGCGCAGGCCTTCTCTTCGACCTCGGGGTTAAGGGTGGCGTAGGTACCCACCGCCCCCGAAATCTTACCTACGGAAATAACCTTTTCGGCTTCAGCCAGCCTGTGCAGGTTGCGCCTCATCTCGTCCGTCCAGAGCGCCAGCTTGAGGCCGAAGGAAATAGGCTCGGCGTGAATCCCGTGGGTGCGGCCTATCATGGGTGTATATTTATACTTGATGGCCTGCCGCGCCAGCACCGTGATAAGCTCCTTCATATCTTCACTCAGGATTTCTGTCGCCTCCAGCAATTGCAGGCATAGAGCGGTGTCGATAACGTCGTTAGAGGTAAGCCCGAGGTGAATAAACCGCGATTCCTCGCCCAGGCTCTCGGATACCGAGCCCAGAAAGGCGGTAACGTCATGGTGGGTCTCTTTTAGAATCTCTCCCATGCGCTTGAGGTTGACCCGCGCCAGCTTTATCTTGGAAAGGTCCTTGCGGGGAATGACGCCCATTTCCGCCCACGCCTCACAGACGGCAATCTCCACCTGCAGCCACTTGGCGAACTTATTCTCGTCCGACCAGACTCGTTTCATTCGGGGCCTGGAATAGCGCTCAATCATGGCTTCTCTCCCTTGAGTTGGCTACGATATTTTTCGTAGGCTTTTATTATTTTATCGTGCTTAATTCCCAGTATTTCGGCGGCTAAATAAGCGGCGTTCTTGGCGCCGGCGCTGCCGATAGCCACGGCGGCAACGGGTATGCCCGCCGGCATCTGGACGATGGAGTAGAGGGCGTCAACCCCCTTTAGCTCGCCGCTGGCGATGGGCACGCCGATGACGGGCAGTGTCGTCCAGCTGGCTAGGACTCCGGGCAGGTGCGCCGCCCCACCCGCCGCCGCGATTATTACCTCAATGCCCCGCTCCCGCGCCGAGAGGGCGTACTGTCGAGCTTTTTCGGGGGTGCGGTGAGCGGAGATAACGTTAACCTCGTGCTCGATACCCAGCGAATTCAGAATATCAAGCGTCGGCTGGATGGCCTCAGCATCCGATTTGGAACCCATAACGACGGCGACCAGCGGCATTTTGATACCTCCCTCAACTAGTGGGGAACACCATATATAATATAATGTAGATTACAATAAATGTATATGGTATTTTAGCCCTATATCGCCCCTATTTTATTAAAGCGATATCCTGGCGGTAGTGACAGCCTTCGAAATGGATGCGTGGAACATTGGCGTAGACCTTTTCGCGGGCTTCGGCGAGGCTCTTGCCCCGCCCCACCACGGTGAGCACCCTGCCCCCGCTGGTCAGAATCTCCCCGCCTGAGCCGAGCTTAGTTCCAGCCTGAAAGACAACGATATCCTTATCCAGATTATCCAGCCCGCTGATAGGAAATCCGGTCTTATAGTTCCCGGGGTAGCCACCCGAAGCCATAACCACCCCCACACAGGCGTCATCGCTCCATTCAATCTTAATCTGGCCGAGATTATTATCGTTGACCGCAAGCATGATATCCACCAGGTCGGTTTCGAGAAGTGGTAACGTAACTTGGGCCTCGGGGTCGCCGAAGCGGGCGTTGAACTCAAGTACCTTTGGTTGCCCGTCGGTAATCATCAGCCCACCATAAAGTACGCCCCGGTAGGCTCGGCCCTCTTCGTGCAAAGCCTTTACCGTCGGTTCCATGATTTTTTCGCGTACTGTTTTGGCCAGGGCGGGGGTTAAAAAGGGCGGGGGGCTGTAGCTGCCCATGCCGCCGGTGTTGGGCCCCTTGTTGCCATCAAAGGCGGGCTTATAGTCGCAGGCCGCCATCATGGGGACGACAGTATGCCCATCGCTGAAGGCGAAAACGCTCATCTCGCGACCCGATAGGAACTCCTCAATGATAACGCGGTCGCCCGCCGCGCCGAAGGCTTTGTCCTGCATTATCTTAGCCAGGGCATCCATTGCCTCTGGTATAGACTGGGCGACAATGACCCCCTTCCCCGCCGCCAGCCCGTCGGCCTTGACCACGATGGGCGCTTTTTGATTTTGGAGGTATTCCTTAGCCTTTTCATATTCGGAGAAGCTAACGCTCCCAGCACAGGGTATATTGTACTTCTGCATCAGCTCCTTGGAAAAGACCTTGCTCGATTCTATCTCGGTGGCTTTTTGAGTAGAGCCGAAAATCTGCATGCCCCGGACTAAAAACTTGTCGGCGATGCCCTCGGCTAAAGGTGCTTCGGGTCCGACCACGGTCAGGTCGACTCTCTTTTCTTGGACCGCCTTGGCCAGCGCGTCAATGTCGGTGGGCTTGATGTCAAGGTTCTGGGCGATTTGGGCCGTGCCCGCATTGCCCGGGGCGGCAAAGATTTCTTTGACTTTGGGGCTCTGAGCCAGCTTCCAGACCAGCGTGTGCTCCCTGGCTCCGCCGCCGACAACTAGGATTTTCAAGATTTACTCCTATTCCAACCTAGTCCTTGACAAATTATGTCACCAACTTTACACTGTAAATAGGAATTAGAGCGAGGTTAAAGGGTAATGGGTAAACCACCATAGAATTTGGTATGCGTTTGGTTACTAACATTTTTGGGCTAAACCCTCAAAAAATTCGTATATAGTTTCGTCCTTATACTTCTTCCGTAAGAGTTTTATAATAGGCTCATAACGATTGTAGTGATATTTTATGGCAGTGCCAAACATGTCCTTTGCTAACTGTAAAGATAGGCATTTATTCCGAACAAGAAGCCCTAATTCTTCGAAAAAGTCTGGTAATCTTAATAATACATAAGCTTCCTTGTCGTTTTTATCCCTAAAATTCACCATAGCCTGCTTCAGTTTATTTCTCTCTTTATATTCTTCCACAAGCTGCCTTGGCTCTGTAAGTGATTCCTCATCCCAACGTCTCGATAGATCTGCTAAGAGTTGTGCTTCCCTATCTCTTTCTCTGTGGCGGAGTTCAAACCATGCACAAATTGCTGCGGCAATCAGTACTACAAAAGTAAGCGCTGCTGCAACGGCTATTACTACATCTGTCCAAGTTATGGCAATTGTTTCCCCCATCTCTTAAACCTCCACTTTTTATCCTTACTCCCACTCAATCGTTGAGGGGGGCTTGGAGGTTATGTCATAGACCACCCGATTGACACCGGGCACCTCGTTGACAATGCGGCTGGAGATGCGGGCCAAAACGTCGTAGGGCAGGCGTGCCCAGTCGGCAGTCATGGCGTCGTCGCTGGTGACGGCGCGCACGGCCACCAGATAGCCATAGGTGCGATAGTCACCCATTACCCCCACGCTCCTGACATCGGTGAGTATAGCGAAGCTCTGCCACAGCTGGCGGTAGAGGTTGGCCTTCTTAATCTCGTTCATCACCACCCAGTCGGCGGCTTGCAGTATGTCAATCTTCTCCTTAGTGACCTCGCCGATAATGCGGATGGCCAGGCCAGGGCCGGGGAAGGGCTGCCGCCAGACCATCTCTTCGGGAAGCTCCAGAGTCAGCCCGACTTTACGCACCTCGTCCTTGAAAAGGTAGCGCAATGGTTCTAATAATTTCATCGTCATGCGGGCGGGCAGACCGCCGACGTTATGGTGGGTCTTTATCTTGGCAGCGGCACTGGCGGTGGAGGCGCTCTCAATGACGTCGGGGTAGAGCGTACCCTGGGCCAAGAAATCAACCTTGCCTATCTTCTTGGCCTCTTCCTCAAAGACACGGATAAACTCACCGCCCACCACCTTGCGCTTGGTCTCGGGGTCAGTCACCCCTTTCAGCTTCTTGAGGAAACGGGCGCTGGCATCGACATAGACGATGTTCATCCCCAGGTTGAGGCGGAAGACGTTGAAGGTCCTCTCCACCTCTTCTCGACGGAGCATGCCGTGGTTGACAAAGATACAGGTAAGCTGGTCGCCGATGGCGCGGTGGATAAGGGTAGCCACCACCGCCGAATCGACGCCGCCGGAAAGCGCATTAATGACCTTGCCCTTACCTACCTGCTCCTGGATGCTGGCCAGGCTATCCTGAATAAAGTTGCTCATCGTCCAATTGCCCTTGCAGCCGCAGACCCGATAGACGAAGTTCTTCAGTATTTTCTTGCCCTCGGGGGTATGGGCCACCTCGGGGTGGAACTGGAGTCCGAATATCTTATCTTCTTTGCCCATAACCGCCAGTGGCGAATTTTCGGTATAGGCTAAGGCAGCAAAACCCGGTGGGAGCTTTTCAATCTTGTCGCCGTGGCTCATCCAGACCGGTGTCGAGGCGGGCAAATCGGTAAAGAGGGGCGAATCGGCGGCACTCAGGTGCAGGACGGCGTGGCCATACTCATGCTTGGCCCCCGGGGTCACCTGCCCACCGAGCTGGTGGGCCAGCACCTGCATACCGTAGCAGATACCCATTACGGGCAGTCCGTTTTCATAGATATAGGACGGCGCCAGCGGGGCGTCGGTGGCATAGACGCTGGCAGGCCCCCCGGAAAGAATAAACCCCTTGGGGTTGAGGTGGGCAATCTCTTCCCAGGGGGTATCGGGGTTAACCAGCTCGCAATAGACCTGACATTCGCGAACGCGGCGGGCGATGAGCAGGCTGTACTGCGAGCCGAAGTCAATAACGATTATGGCTTCGCGTTCGGCGCTGGGGATGGCGGCTCTGGCCGCGGCGGGCTGCTCGCCGCCCATCTCCTTGGCGATCTCCAAATAGGTGGAGACCTCAATATCGCCGCTGGTGGTTACGCGCTGGCCTTTCTTAGGGCTTTTCTTTGCTTTTTCCTTAGCCATTATATAGCTTACAGATTACCACTGTGACCGCTTTTCTTCAAGTGGTCTAACC
>Ga0209427_10002482_pt1 | contig 21710 bp, 20 predicted proteins | sample DeeMarSWOR136_30_FD_187465 | JGI IMG/M metagenome (GOLD analysis project Ga0209427, IMG submission 187465) | Marine sediment microbial communities from White Oak River estuary, North Carolina - WOR-1-36_30 (SPAdes) (version 2) | ecosystem: Environmental > Aquatic > Marine > Intertidal zone >...
GACCAATATGGAGTGATCAGAGTCTATAATTTGGAAGAGATGATTAGTATGATCCAAGCATTTATCAACCCTATTCCAGTAAGAAATTGTCGAGTTGCTATTCTTTCAGGACCGGGAGGACCTGCCGTATCTTCAGCCGATGCGTGTGAGATGAATAATCTAAAGTTAGCAGAATTGACCGATGAAACAAAATTAAAACTCCAAGAGCTACTTCCTGAATTCGGGTCAAGCATTTCAAACCCTATAGATTTAAGTCTTCAAGTACAATATGATCCAATATTGGAAAAAAACGCATATGAAGTAGTTGGAATGGATTCTAATGTTGATATGATTCTTATTTGGTTAACGATGTTAAATCCTCGATATAAGGATTTAATAAAATTACAGGAAAAAATTTCTAAACCAATTGCTATTGTTTCTGCTATAGATGTGAATGTTTCTCCAGATTCTTTTAGTACTAATATTAAACGATCATTCATACACATAAGAGCAAAAAATGTTCCTAAAATAATAAAAAATATGAATCAAAAAGGGATTTCAATACATCCAAACGAAGATTTAGCCGCTAAGGCGTTATATAATATTTATCGGTTTTATAACAAGTCCAAAAAATCGATTGTTTTAAAGCAATAGAAAGTACTTTGATATTCCATTTAAAAACATAATTTGTTATTTAAAGTCTATTTCCTAAATTTTATAATTTTCTTCTTTCTCTTCAGGGATGTAAATTTAAATTATGGAATAATTAATTATAACTCGTATTAATACAGAGAATTTCTTAAAAAAAGAATAAAAAATTTATAAATTTTTAATTTTTTCTAAAATTCTTTCGCGATTTTTCTCCCAATATTTATCAACCGCTTTCTTTACAGCTTTTTTAGCCACCTTTTTTACAATGGTTCTTTTCATCATTATTCCAAGAACATTCATTACCTTTTCAGTCATAAGACTTTTTACAATTCCTTCTACAGATTCGCCTTTCGACACTTTTTCAAGCCATTTATCAAATATTTTATCCACATTCTTATGAATTTTTTCTCTAAGTTCAGAAGAGATTTCTTCTTCCATAAAATTTTCACAAAAATAATAATTTTAAATAATTGATAATAATCAGGCCATTTAAAATTATACAAATAAAATTAGTAGCAAAAAAATCGCATATATTAAATCTTATTTATACTTGATGAATATGCCCTTTTGGTACTCTTCAAAAGCTATTCTTAATTCTTCATCTGTATTCATCACAATTGGTCCACGCCATGCAACAGGTTCTTTTAATGGTTTTCCCGACATTAATAAAAATCGCATTTTATTATCTTCAGTACTGATTTTGATTCGATCACCATTTCTATAGATTGCTAATGTTTCTTTCTTTAGTAGTTCATTTTTCTCATTATCAAAATATCCATCACCTTCAATAATATACGCAATGACATTATATCCCACACTTATGGGGTGTATAAATTCTGATTGTGGACTTAATGTGATATCTAAATATTCAGGATCAGTAATAATATCTTGAACTGGTCCTTTAACTCCATTGATTTCTCCAGAAATTATCTTAATTTTAACTTTATTATCATTCAGAGCGATTTCAGGAATTTGTGAATTATGTATATCACGATATCTTGGATTCATCATTTTATGTGAACTAGGAAGATTAGCCCAAAGTTGGAATCCCCAGAGTAATGTGTCATTTTTATCACTTTTAGGCATTTCTTGATGGATAATACCAGATCCAGCAGTCATCCATTGAACATCACCAGCTTCAATAACCCCACCATTGCCTAAACTATCACCATGCTCAACTTTACCATGTAATATGTATGTAATAGTTTCTATACCACGATGAGGATGCCAAGGGAACCCTGCTATGTAATCTCTTGGATTATCCGAATGAAAATCATCAAGAAGTAAAAAGGGGTCCAATGATGAATCAGCGTACCCAAAGGCTCTTTTTAATCGAACACCAGCACCTTCAAAGGTTGGTCTACTCTTTAGTGTTACTTTAATTTTTCTAATTTTGTCCATAATATTTAACATACAAATCATAAAATTATTTCTTTTTCTTATAAAAACTAAACCAATTCTATGTTATGAAAATAAAACATAAATGATAACCACTTAATAACCATATTTAATTTGAGACATGAACTAGTCAATTCTATGTTAAATCATCGACTAATATTAGATTCAGTAAAGCCAAAACAATTTGTTAAATTAGCAATAAAATTCTTACAGAAACACGCTAAAAATAAAAAAGTATTCTGCGCTCTATCAGGAGGGATTGATAGCGCCACCACATATATTTTGTTAAAAAAAGCAAAAATCAGTACGATTCCTGTATTTATTGATCATGGATTAATGAGGATTATCAGAGGAGTAGAAGAACGCGAATATATAAAAAAACTATTTCCTGATGTGAGAATTGTTGACATTAGAAAAGAATTCCTGCCAAAAGTATACGGCGAGGGTGATGCTGAAGAAAAAAGAAAACTTTTCAAAGTAGCTTATTCAGAAATTATTAGTAAAATAATTCGGGAAGAAAATTGTGATTTACTTGCAGATGGTACAATCCTTCCGGACATAGAAGAAAGTTTTGGTGTTAAAATCACTGATTTAAAGGAAACAATGAATCTTGATGAGGAAAAGAAATTAATGGAGCAATATAGAGAAGGTTTTGTAAAAAGTCAACATAATGTCGAAATTGAATACGACGTGGAGGCAACTATTCAACCTGTTGCGAGTTTAACAAAACAAGAAATTCGTAAAATCCTTGAATATTTCAAAATGCCACCAGAACTTATTTATAGAAAAGCTTTTCCTGGACCAGCACTTTCAGCTAGAATAATTGGGCCCGTTTCGGAAGAAAATTTAATTTTTGAGAAAAAAGTCCACGATTTAGTAGAATCTACAGTAGAAAATTATTATCAAGATAAATATGGAAAAGCTATGATTATTAATAGTGATGGAGAACAAGAGCCATTCCAAGTCTTTGCTGCGATAAGTGAAGATCTTCTTGATAAGAAAGTTACAGGTTTAGTAGAAGGTAAAAGAATTTATGAATATCCTCTTTCTGAAAAAGGAAAATGGGATTATGAAGATTTGAGCAGAAGGGCTTCTAAAATTAAAGCATTTGCCAGATTATTTTACGAATTGGGAAGTAATAAACAAGGTAAATTTGATGTTGTTATAAGATCTATTAATAGTAAAGATGCAAGGACAGCAACAGTCACAAATTTACCATTTAAATTATTAGATCAGTTAAAAGGTAAACTACTTGTTCTACCACAAACTAAAATTGTATATTATGATGTTACTCCAAAACCTCCAGCAACTATAGAATATGTATGAAAAATAGTTTAAGTCTTACCTATGTTCCTCCTTTTTCCTCTGTAATTAAAGTAAACCATTTAAATAATCTTTTAAAAAAATTTCCTTTAACTTCATTTATTTTAGCATAATTAATTCCAATGAGATTTAATCTTTTTAGGATTTCTGATAGTCTTTTATGAAACGAAGCAAAATTTTTCTTTATTTTTGGTGTCCATCCAATTTCTGCAAATGCTATAAGACGTGGAAAAGTTTGCCATTCTAAGCGCTTATTATTGGGTACATATTCACCCCACATGAGTGCTTCTAACCCCAATACCTGTTTATAATATTCTTTATTAAGATTTTTTGGAATTGGCTCAAATTTATATGCTAATTTTAAAGGAGTAAAAGAATATGAATGATCTAGATAAGTATATTTAAAATTAGACATAATAACATCTCCTCCCTTCCTAATATGATCAAGTACTTTCTTCTTTCCACGAAGCCAATATTGACAAATAATGCTTTCTGTTAAATTTTCATCTAAGACATCATTCCAACATATTACCCTTTGATTTTTAGAATTCAAATGTTTGGATATTCTATTTGTAAAATATGATTGTAATTCTTTTTCATTTTTTAATCCTTCTGATTTAATTTTATCTTGGCAATCCGGGCACTCTTTCCATCGTTCCTTAAGCACTTCATCTCCTCCTATATGTATTAAGTTTGAACTAAAAATAGCTACAATTTCATTTAAAACTGTATTTGTAAATTCAAAAACCTCATCTTTGCCAATGCACATTACATCTTTATGAAATCCCCAATGTGTTGATACTCTAAAAGGATATCCTTTACAACTTAAATTAGGATATGATGCTAAAGCAGCTCTGCTGTGTCCCGGTAAATCTATTTCAGGTATTATTTTAACAAATCGATTTTTTGCATATCTTACAATTTCTGCAATTTCTTCTTCGGTGTAATATCCCGAATGGGGTATCCCATTACGTTTTTTACTAAAACGGCCACCTACTTGCGTTTCTTCTCTTTTTGAACCAATTTCAGTAAGTTTAGGATAATTTTTAATTTCAATCCTCCATCCTTGATCATCCGTCAAGTGCCAATGAAAACGATTCATCTTAAAGGAAGTTATGAGATCAAGTATCTTTTTAACTACTTCTTTTCCATGGAAATGTCTTGCTTCATCTAACATATAACCACGCCAAGGAAATCGTGGATAATCTTCTATTTTTAAACAAGGAATTTCCCATTCAACATTCCTAACAATTTTTCTACTCTCAATTTCAATCGGTAAGAGTTGCCTTAATGTCTGGATACCATAAAAAACTCCAGCAGGATTCATAGCCGATATCTTTATTTTCAAAGGCATTATTTCAAGTGTATAACCCTCAGATCCTAAATTTTTTAAATTATCCATTAGGACTAAACTGATTGAATTTTCACTTACCTGGGCATTACCTAAATTTAAATTCTCTAATTTGAAACCTGTAGCGGGATAAACTAAATTTTTTAAATATTCGCTTAATTCAATTAAATTTTGATCTGAAAATATTAAAGTCTGCTCTGTTAAAACAAATTTCTTCGGAAAAATTTCTATTGATACAGGTTCTGGTATAATACTGATATTTATAATAAATTCACACTCTTTTTTCTTATTAAATCCTTTAAAATTAAAAAATAAAAATTATTATTAAAATTAATTAGAAATTGAAATTTAACAATAAAATTATAATTTTATAAGAATTATGAAATTAAAGATTAAAGAGGAATGGTTCTTTGATGAAGAAGGACGTAGAGTTTTACTTAGGGGTGTGAATCTAGGAGGGAGCAGTAAAGTACCTTATATTCCTAATGGCGCAACTCACGTTAAAACTGATTTCAGTGATCATAGAGATGTATCATTTGTTGGACGTCCATTTCCTTTAAAAGAAGCAAATGAACATTTTACACGATTAAAGCATTGGGGTTTTAATTGTCTTAGATTTTTAGTAACATGGGAAGCAATTGAGCATAGTGGACCGAGAGAATATGATAAAGAATATTTAGAATATCTTGAAGAGGTTTTAAAGATTGTTGAAGGTTATAAGTTTTATATTTTCATAGATCCCCATCAAGATGTGTGGAGTAGGATGTCAGGAGGAGATGGTGCCCCTGGTTGGACTTTTGAAAAGGTTGGTTTAGATTTTACAAAATTTGATGAGTCAGAAGCAGCTTTAGTAATGCAATATAGATATGATCCCAATAACCTTTCAAAATATCCTGCAATGCATTGGATTTCAAATACTCTAAGATTTGCTAATTGTACGATGTGGACTTTATTTTTTGGAGGAGAAGATTTCGCCCCCTCTTGTAGAATTAATGGATCTAATGCACAGAATTATCTACAGAGCTGCTTTTTTGATGCAATAAAACAGGTAGCAAAAATAATAACAGGAAATCCTTATGTTATTGGCTTCAATTCTCTAAATGAACCTCATGAGGGGTGGATAGGCAAATTAGTTGATGGGAGTGATATTGAAGGCTTTTCAGAAGCTTTAGGATATGCTTTTAAACCAATAGATGCGATTCTTACAGGAGCAGGATATTCTAGAACAATTCCATATAGAGAAATAAAAAGATTTGGTATTAAAGTAACAAGAGAAGATATAATGAATGAAACGGGAATTTCTTGTTGGAAAGAAAACTATGAAGACATTTGGTTAAAAGAAGGGGTTTGGGGATTAAGCGATGATGGAGAGCCAATTATTCTGAAAAATGATTATTTTAAGAATAAAGATAGTAAGGTTGTGGATTATTTTTACGATTATTTAGCACCATTTTTCAAAAATTATGCAGAAATAATTAGAGATATAATACCCGAGAGTATTATCTTTTTTGAGGGACCTCCTGAAAAATTGAAAACATCAGAAAAAATAGAATTTATTGTACCAAAAAATACTGTCAATGCTGGACATTGGTATGATGATGCTACTTTAGGTACAAGAAGGCCTATGATAAAAGCTAACTTCAATACTTATACTAATAAACCAGTTATAGGAAAGAAGAATGTAAGAGAAATGTTCATTAATCAATTAAGTCTTATTAAGAATATCTCAAGTCAAATCCATGGGGGGATTCCAACCTTAATTGGGGAATTTGGATTGCCTTTTAACCTCAACAATGGAGAAGCATACTTAAAGTTCAAAACTGAACCAGATATTGCATGGAAAAATCATATAAAATTGCTTACTATGTATTATGATGCGTTAGATTTTAATTTACTAAATTCAACTCAATGGAATTATACCGCTGATAACACTAATCAATGGGGGGATCTATGGAACCTAGAAGATTTATCTATTTTTAGTCGAGATCAACAATTAAATCCCAATGACATTAATAGTGGTGGGAGAGCAATTGAAGGATTCTGTCGTCCACATTTCATTTACTGTTCTGGAGTACCGTTAAAAATGGAATTTAATTATAAGGAAAAAATATTCTATTTTGAGTTTGATGCAGATTCGAGAATACATTATCCTACCATTATTTATATTCCAAAAATTCAATATCCTCAGGGCTATAAAATTGAGACTTCTGAAGGAGAATTGAAGAAAAATGAAGATGAGCAACTAGTTTTCATCAACATAAAGAAAGATGGAATTCATAGGGTTAAAATTACAAAAAAGATTTAATTTCTTTTCTTATTTAAATTCTCTAAATTGAAGTATAAATTTAAATAAAAAAGTTAAATACTTCAAGATATCATTAAAGTATAATAGAATTTAATATAAACCCATTAATTTTAATGAATTTTCAAGAGGAGTATTAATTATGAATAAAAAAGTTGTTACTTTCGGAGAAATTATGTTAAGGCTTTCTCCCCCTAATTTCAATCGCTTTATTCAAACTCGTTCCTTTGATGTTATATTCGGTGGGGGTGAAGCTAATGTTGCTGTATCATTAGCTAATTATGGAATTCTTGTTGATTACATAACAAAATTACCCAAAAATGAAATTGGTGACGCATGTATTCAATATCTGAGACAATTCGGTGTAAATACAACTTATATTGTAAGAGGTGGTAGCAGGATTGGTATATATTTTCTTGAAATGGGGTCTTCCGTCCGACCGAGTAAAGTTGTATATGATAGAGCATATTCAGCAATCTCCGAAGCTAAACCTGAAGATTTTGATTGGGATCTAATTTTTAATGATGCTTCTTGGTTTCATTGGACAGGGATTACTCCTGCAATTTCACAAAATCTTGCAGATATTTGTCTTGAAGCTGTGAAGTCTGCTAAAGAAAAAAATTTAATAGTTTCATGTGATCTCAATTATCGGAGCCAACTTTGGAAATATGGAAAAGAACCCAAAGATCTTATGCCAAAATTAATAAAATATTGTGATATTGCTATTGGAAATGAAGAGGATGCTGATAAAATTTTAGGCATCAGGGCTCCTGATACAGATGTGATATCAGGCAAGCTTGAAGCTGCAAATTATAAATATGTAGTTGAAGAAATGATTAAAAAATATCCAAACTTGAAAAAAGTAGCAATAACTCTAAGAGGATCAATTTCTGCTAGTTATAATTTATGGTCAGCTATTCTATATGATAATAAAAAAATGTATATTGGTCCTCAATATAAGATTAAACCCATTGTTGACAGAGTAGGTGGAGGGGATGCATTTATGGGGGGATTAATATACGGACTACTTAAATACAAAGAAGATCTTCAAACTGCCCTTAATTTTGCAGTAGCAGCTTCCTGTCTGAAACATACGATATTTGGTGATTTTAATTTAGCTTCTGTAGATGAAGTTCTTAAATTAATGGGTGGAGACACTTCTGGACGTGTTTCGAGATAAAAACTAAAGAGGGTAATTTTATTTATGAATGATAATGAAAATATAATTATAACTGCTACAACAGCAAATTCTTGGATATATCCTGAAGCTAAAAATTGGGCTTTAACAACTGAGGATTTAGTTCAGGATGTAGTGCAATGTTATGAAGCTGGAGCTGCAATTGCTCATGTTCATCTTCCGCGGGGTGAAGAAGTTGAAATTGTTAACCAAATAAGAGATAAGTGTGATGTTATTATACAAGCTGGTATGTCAAGTGAATCGATTCCTAAAAGAAAAGGGGATTTTGATAGTAAACCAGATATGATGTCAATTATCTTAAATCACCATTCAGAACACTTTGCACAAGTAATAGTTGATGTTATGCACCCACTTTCAGAATTAGAAGAATATTGTATAAAATGTAAAGAAGCAAATATCAAACCAGAATGGGAAGTTTGGCAACATGGTTCATATTGGAACTTAAATTATTTAATAGATAAAGGATTATTGGAATGGGCTAAGCCTCACATTTTAACTTTATTTTTTAATTGGCCTGGCGGAACATGGAGTCCCGCTAATTTTGAAGAATATATGCATAGGAAAAGATATATACCAGCTAATAGCGTTCATACGGTAAGCGTAATGGGTGAAGAACAGATGAAATTACTAGTCTTTGTTCTGACACATGGGGGTAACATAAGAGTAGGCACTGAAGATTATCCATTTATTAAAAAAGGAGTATTAGCGAAAAACAATGCTGAAATAGTTAAAAATTATGTGAGCATAATCAAACATGTAGGTCTTAATGTTGTTGATCCTTCCGAAGCAAGGAAATTGTTAGGATTAAAATAAATTATATTTAACTTTTTTTTGATTTAACAAATAGAAGCTAACTAAAATCATTTAAATTTCCTTTAATCCCACAAAATATTAAAAAGCTTTATATAAACTTACACCAAATATTTTATCATATTTATTTGTCATTATATCTATTTCTTAGGTTAAGTAAACGTTAAAAGAAGTGTTGGGAAAAAATGAATGGTTCTTTATATTTATTAGGTGTTTTTTTAGCTATATTATCTGGAAGTATAAATAATATAGGCTTAGTGTTCCAAAAAAAAGTAGTTAATGAGGTATCTGCTGAAGCAAAATTCTTTAGGAGTTTAGTGAAAAAACCTCTTTGGATAACGGGTTTATTAATGGAATTAATAATAGGCTCAGTTTTTTTTATGATTGCACAAATTTACATTGGTCCAGCATTAATACCTGGTTTAATGGCATTCGGTTTGGTTTTTCTCGCTATTGGATCTGTTAAAATTATAGGTGAAAATTTAAAAAAAGAAGAAATTATAGGAATTATTTTAATGATTATAGCGATCTTTTCATTAGGTCTTTCTGAATTAAGTATAGACATCACTGGTATAGACATATTAGCTTTTGATCTTATAATTAACATGACTATTTTTACGATTCTTTTGTTTTTAGGTTCGTTTATATGTGAGATTTTACAAAGAAAAATTGAGAGATTAAAAGGAATTTTATTAGCCATATCTTCAGGATTCCAGTTTTCTTTAACAAATTTTTGGATTGCGCCATTAATGGCAGTTATCGCTCACGTTTTTGGAGGAAATGCAAGTTTAGGGGAAATTATTTTATTTATAGCATGTGCAGTAATTTTAATCACAGCAAGTATTATAGGGATTATGAAAATCCAACAATCTTTCAAAGTAGCTAATGCTAGTTTAATGATTCCTATTCAACAAGTACCTATACAAATAACACCAGTAATAGCATACTTTTTAGTTTTCACACTAATGCCTCCAACAATTCTTCCTATCCTATATGTAATTTTTGGTGTTTCTTTAATCATATTAAGCTCGTTTCTATTAGCAAAAAGACAAGCCCGATTGGAAGCTATAAAATAAGGTTAGAAAAATGGTAAAAATAATTTTCTTTCAGCCACACCCAGACGATTTAGAAATAAATTGTGGCCATCTCATTCATTATCTTGCAACAAAAAGTAAAAAAAATCATATTATTAAGATTGCTTCAATCACAAAAGGTGAATATGGCCTTCCTGGTGCTCAATATGACAAATTTAAAGGTGATTTTCTTGCAAAAGTTAGAACTCGAGAATTGTACAATGCGCAAAGTATTCATGGAATACCTCCTGAGAATATACATTTTTTTGGTTATGTTGATGGTTTGGTAGAATTTACTAAAGGCTTTGTAAATAAGATTGCAGAATATTTAAAGATTGAAAAGCCGAGTGTAATTTTCGCACCAGAAGCAATTTATACTTCTTATTATCATAAAGATCATGTTAATACAGGTAAAGCAATATACTACTGTATTCATAAGAAATTAATCGATTTTCCTCTAAAATTGTATTTTTATTCAACAATAAGCCCAAACTTTTATTTTGGTTTTAAAAAGGAAGATTTTCTTCTAATAGATCAATTACTTGCTTGTCATAAGACACAGTTTTGGTTGATAAACTATGTAAAATGGACTTATAAGCCAAAAACAAGATTAGCAGGAAGAAAGTTAAGAGGTTGGAAATATGCTGAAAAATACCGTAGAGTATATTTTCATAAAGAAAATGTAAATAAGAATAAACCATTATTAATAATTAAGATGCTAAGCCATTGGTATTCAAGCATGCCTTGGTTTAAAGCTAAATACCCGCTAGATGTTTTAGAAGAACTTAAAAAAAACGGAAAAATATAGTTAATTGAAAAGAATATTAATGTTAATTTTAGTAAAAATAGATAATAATAAAAATATATAAGGAACAAAAGTAAAATAAATTCAATATCTAATAAAGATTTTAATTAATAATTTTATAATAAAAAAGAAAGAGGTGTATTTAGTGGCAACTCCTGAAGAAATTAAAGAAGCCTTAAACAAATGGGTAAGAATGCTCGATGATCCAGATGTTGCAGATGAATTTGAAGGATTTAATAAGACTATGCAATTCGAATTTTCAGATTTAGATTATAAATTAAAAATGATTTTTGAAAATAAAACGGCAAGATTAGAGGAAGGATTTAATGAAAACGCTGAAATGGGTTTAGAAATTAACTCCGATCTTTTTGTTGGTATTGCTACCGGGGAAGTAGATCCAATGGAAGTTTTTATGGAAGGGGAGCTTAAAACTAAAGGTGATATGAACTCATTACAAAGATTAGAAATCTTCATGGATATAGATTAATGAAATTTTGTTAAAATTTCACTCTTTTTTCAATAATCTATTTTCTATTAAGTAATTAAACAGATTTAAATAAAAAAATATAAATAAATCCAAAAATCAAAATTTTAGAATATAGGCAATAAATATTTTTAGAAGAAAAATTCTCTTAAGAAAAATGATTCTGGTTTGATATAATATGGAACCAATTGGTTTTAATGAAGAAAGAGCACATAATATTTTAGAAAAGCACGATCTAGATGTGTTAATTGCATCTACTCCTGTAAATGTTTTTTATCTAACTGGGTTACCAACATTGCACGTAGCCCCAAATCCTATTTTATATGTTTTATATAATCAATACCCAAGTTTGTCTTTAGTGAGGAGAGATGGCAAGATAAGTTTGATAACATGGATAACATATCGTAGCGTAAATAAATTTTCATGGGTAAGTGATATTCAAGGAATAGGATCTCCTAAAGGTGCAATGGTATCACTATCAGATAAGATTGAAGAATGGAGTCTATCAGATAGTAAGATAGGATATGAATCTCTTATGCCTTCTTATCAATCTGAACATTTGAGAATAAAATTTCCAAACGCAACATTTATCAATGGCGATCAAGCTTTTTTAGATATGCGTTTAATCAAATCCGAAAAGGAGATAAAAAGAATACAAAAATCAACAAAAATTTCTGAAAAAGCTATATTGAATATGATTGAAGCGTCTTATGAAGGGATTACCGACGTTGAATTATTACAAATTGCTCGGAAAACAATCATTGATGAAGGTGCAGAAGGATGGGATCATTTAACGATGAATTTGGGACCATCTGATCCCGAAGCTCCAGGAGTAGGAACTACATTGAAAGCAGGAGAACTTAATAGATTTGACATTGGAACTATTTGGAAGGGATATGTTTCAGATGTGAGTCGAGAGTTAGTGATAGGACAAATACCTGATGGAGCAGAGGAAATTATGAATAATTTAATAAAAATACAAGAATTCTGTGAACAAAAAATTTACCCTGATTTAAATATGAAAGAACTATATTCTGATGCGAGCAAATTTAGTAAGTCTCTAATTAAGAGGGGAAGAGCTTTTATAACAGGGCACAGTATCGGTTTAGAATGTGAAGAAACTCATTTGTTTAGTCCAATAAAAAAATTAGATCGACCATTTGAAGAGAATATGGTTTTTGATATTGAAATCTGGCAGAATTTTAAAAATCAAGGATTAATGGGAATAGAAGATTGTTACAGAATAACAAGTACAGGTTGTGAACGACTCTCAAGTTTAGATAAGAAGATTTATGTTAAATAAATGTCAAACATCAAAGAAATAAAATTTATTAGAAATTTAAAAAAAATTATTGGAGGATATTTGAATGAGTGATTTTATAAAGTTTGGAATAATAGGAGTGGGTTCTGCTGTCTGGCGATACCATAAACTTGGTACTAAAAATAATCCGCAAATTAAATTTATTTCTGGTTACGATATCGATGAAAGGAAATTAGCTAAAGCAGCTAAATATTCAAAATTAGAACCTTATTCGAAGTTGGATGACTTCTTAAGAAGTGATATTGATGCAGTTATGGTTTTAGTTCCCCACTATCTACACAAAGATCTTGTTATTGCTGTAGCTGAAGCTGGAAAACATGTTATTTGTGAAAAACCTATGGCGACTACGCTTGAGGAATGTGATGAGATGATAAAAGCTACGAAAAAAGCTGGTATAAAATTCATGATTGCAGAGAATCACCGATTCTTACCGGCTCATCAATTTATAAAAAATGCTTTAGAGCGGGGATTTATTGGAGATGTATTTCTTGGCCGAACTTATGAAGGTGCTTATGCTAGATCACAATTTTTTGAGAATAATGATTGGAGCTTTACTTACACAAAAGGTGGTGGCGGTGTAGTCTCAGATCAAGGAGTTCATAAATTTACCATGTTAAATTGGTTTCTTGGAGAAGTAGATTCAGCTCAATGTTGGCTAAGTAAGACATTAAAATCTCCGCCTAATAAAGGAGAAGATACTGCTATAATTTTATTGCGCTATAAATGTGGAGCTACTATAACTGTGGATATTTCTTCTAGTACAGTTCATCCGCTTACAAATAAAACAGAATTACATGGAACAAAAGGTACAATTTTTGAAGATCATGACTGGTTGAGACCTGTTAAAATATTTTCCTCTCATCCTGAAGCTGAAGTAAAGGGAGAATATTATAGTCCTGAAATTGAACACGGACCTTTTCCTGATTATTATAAAATATCCATGGGTCATGAAGATGCTTATTTTGCTAAATGCGTTTTGGATGATAAGGAACCAGAATTTACACCAGAAGAGGCAAAGCAAGGTGTTGCGGTAGTTCTCTTGGCATATCTGTCCGCTAAAAATGGTAGAATGACTTCGATGGATGAATTAATGGAAGTTTATAAAAAAGAAGGGACAAGGAGTATATTAGAAGGACTTGGAGAGGTAACTCAAAAAAATTATGACAAATTGAATTGGGATTAAAAGATGTATTAAGTATTTAACAAAAGTTTAAATTTTTGTAATTTTTATTGGATGAACACCATTTGCTTTAATGATTATAGTTACTAATTGATTTTATTCATCTTTTTGTATTTCACCCTAAGATACATTTATATTATAACCATTTGAATAATGAATTCTTGGAATAAAAAGAGTTATTGAATCGTTTATTGAAACATTACTGTCAAACTCAAAAATAGAATGTTTTTTCCTTCATCTGCTTCTTTTAAAGCAAATGGACGACCAACAAAGGAAACATTCCTATGATCATTAAAATCAATTTTAATATGAGTTATTCCATTAGGAGTAAAATGGACTTTTGAACTGCCACTTAAATTTGCACCCCTACGAAGGACTATGCGACCTTTTTCATCAATAAAGTTTGCATTATTGATTCTTAATGTCATTTTAATTATTTCGTTTATAATTCTTCTTATGTATTTTTATCAAAAAATTATTCTCTTACCATTAAAGTTTTATGAAATAAAAATCAAATTATATTTAATTTTAAAATTTTTAAATTACCGCTATCCAAAATTCAAATCAATATTAATAAAAAATGAAATTAAAAGGGAAAGTTGCTATAATAACTGGAGCTGGAGCAGGTATTGGCGAAGCAACTGCTCTTTTGTTTGCAAAAGAAGGAGCGAAAGTATGTTGTAATTCCTTATCAGAGTCAGCTAAAAATGTCGTAAGAAAAATTAAATTAATTGGAGGAGATGCGATATTCGTTCAAGCAGATGTTTCTGTAGAGGAAGAATCGAAATTAATAATTGAAAAGACAATAGAAACTTATGGTAAAATAGATATTTTATTTAATAATGCTGGAATCGTACTTGGTGGAGCAATAGATACAATATCTACAGAAGATTGGGATAGAACTATGGCAGTTAATGTACGCGGTGTATATTTAGTCACAAAATATGCAATTCTCCACTTACGCAAAACACAGGGTGTGATAATAAATAATTCTTCTTCTGTTGCTTTTAAAGGGGTAAAAGATAGAGCTGCCTATACAGCGTCTAAAGGAGCAGTTCTATCAATGACTAGAGCCATGGCCGTAGATTATATTGAAGATAAAATTAGAGTAAATGCAATATGTCCAGGAACTACAGATACACCATCATTAACAGAAAGGATTAAAAGTAAGGTAGGAAATTTTGAAAAAGTAAAGCACGATTATATCAGTCGCCAAAGATTAGGAAGACTTGGAACACCTCAAGAAATAGCAGAGGGAGTACTCTTTCTTGCTTTAAATGAATTCTGTACAGGTGTAAGTCTCTTAGTTGATGGAGGTATGACTATGTAATAATTAAATATTTAAAATTAAAAATCAAGAGTGAAAAACATGGTTAAACATATAGGAATTGTCGCTTGCAGCGCAGAAGGAGCTGCCCTTTGTTATAAAACAATTTGTATAGAAGCTCAAGAAAAATTGTTTAAATATAGACATCCTGAAATAACAATGCATACACCACCTCTTTCTGATTATATGCAACACATTTGGAATGGAAATTGGGAGGGGGTGGCAGAAATGATGTTAACTTCTGTAAAAATTGTAGCAAAAGCAGGAGCACATTTCGCAATTTGCCCCGATAATACCATACATCAAGCATATGATTTAATGATATCTAAATCTCCCATTCCATGGTTACATATTGCTGAAGTTGTAGGAGAAGAAGCTAAACAAAAAAAGTTTAAACACTTAGGAATCCTAGGTACTAGATATCTTATGAATTCTCCAGTTTATCCTAACGCTCTTAAAAAATTCAATATAACTTGTGAGTTTCCAGAAGTTTCTGTTCAGGATATAGTTGATAAAGTTATTTTTGAAGAACTAGTGAACGGAGTATTTTCAGAGGAATCTAAAAAACAATTTTATAAAATAATTCAAAAGCTATCAAAAAATGGGTGTGATGCTGTTGTTCTTGGATGTACAGAATTACCTCTTCTTGTAGAACCCAGTGGTAGCCTTTTACCTACGATAGATTCTACTAGATTACTAGCAAGAGCAGCTATTAGAAGAGCTTTAGAATAAAAAATAAAATAAAGAAAAATAAATAAAAATACTTTATTGGGTTGTCCAACCACCATCAATTCTAAGGTCAGCCCCAGTTATATATGAGGAATCTTCGGTTGCTAAGAATAGTATTCCAGTAGCTATCTCTTCTGGTGTTGCCCAGCGTCCCATTACACCTTCTGATTCAAATTCTTTCTTGACTTCTTCATAAGAAATGCCTCTATCTCTCGCTTGCTTTGCAACATCGCTTTGTAGCATTGGTGTATCTGTAGCTCCAGGACTTACACTATTTACACGTACATTATAAGGTGCTAGATCCAATGCTAATGCTCTAGTATAACCTAGAACTCCTGCTTTTGTAGAGCAATAATTTGCATGAGCAACTTGTCCAATATGAGCTGCAACAGAAGCTAAAGTTATAATTGAGCCCGATTTTTGTTTTTTAAAGTAAGGTACAGCGTATTTGCAAGTGTAATGAGTACCTTTTAGGTTCACATCTATTAGAAGGTCATAATCATCATCAGGAAAAGTCTCAACGGGACCAACTCGTACTACACCTGCATTAACAATTAAAATATCGATTCTCCCATATTTTTCAACAGTTAAATTAATCATTTTTTTAACTTCTTCTGGATTTCTTATATCAACTTTCATTATTGAGGTCCTATCTTTTCCATCTTCTATCAATTCAAACGTACCTTTAAGACCTTCTTCATTTATATCTGAAAGAACTTGAATAGCTCCTTCTTTTGCGAATAACACCGCAGTAGATCTGCCAATTCCAGAAGCTGCTCCTGTTAAAATAACAACTTTATCTTTTACTCGAATATTTTTCACCTAAAATCTAGAACGAATCTATAAATTATCTTATTATTTTTCTTATTTATGGATTATGTAAAATATGGAGTAATTGGATCAGGCTCAGCATGGATGCTTCATTCACTTGGTATCAAAAAGATTCCCACAATTAAATTAAAATCCATGTATGATATTAAAGATGCGAAAAGGACAGCTAGAGTAAATAAGATGGACTTTTACGACAATTTCGATGAATTTCTTAATAGTGATATCGATGCAGTTATGATATTTACTCCTCACTATCTTCATGAACAATATGTCTTAGCCGTTGCTGAAGCAGGGAAACATATTCTTCTAGAAAAACCTATGGCTACAACATTAGAGGGCTGTGATGATATGATCAAAGCAACTAAAAAAGCGGGTGTAAAATTTATGATAGCTGAAAATCACCGATTCTTGCCTGCTCATAAATATATTATGGAAGCTATAAAGTCTGGATTAATTGGTAAACCCTTTTTAATTAGGTCTTACGAAGGTGTTGATGAGATTCACGGACTTATGGAAAAAGGATTTTGGAAGGGACACCCTATAATGGCTGGAGGTGGGTCTCTAATGGATATGGGAGCTCACAAATTTGCTACACTGAATTGGATTTTAGATGATACTGTAGAATCTGCTTATAGTTGGCTAACAAAACAATGCACCAATCTTGAAGAGAAAGCTGAAGATAATGCGATGGTATTTTTACAATATAAAAAGGGAACTATTGCTGAGACTATTGTTAGCTTCAGTGTAGTGTCTCCATGTAATAATAGCCTTGAAATATATGGAACAATGGGAACTATTATAGAAAATCATGATTGGGTAAGTCCAGTTAGAATTTTTTCCAAACATGACAATATGGAAGAATATAAGGGAAAATGGTATGAACCCGAACTCGAACATGGACCTTTTCCAAAATATTATCAAATTTCAATGAGAAATGAAGATATATATTTTACAAATTGCATCCTCAATAACATTAACCCTGAATTTACTCCAGAACAAGCTAAAGATGCTATAGCTGTAGTTTTAATGTCATACTTATCAGCAAAACTGGGGAGAACAGCAACTAGAAAAGAATTAATGGAAATTTATAAAACTAAAGGAACAAAGAGTATTACTAAAGGATTAGAAAAGATTGTGAAAAACAATTATTACTTATGTGATTAGTATCTAAAATTAGTATTATTATTAGCCAATCAATTGAGAAGGAAAAATAAAAGAAAAAATTATGTTTATTTAAAGAAAATTTCTTTATCTAAACTTGAGAGTCGTTCACAACCTGAACTAGTTATTCTATAACAATCTTCAATTCCCACTAATCCCTGACCTCTAACATTTTGCCATGCTTCTACATCTAATACCATGTTTTCCTTTATGGGACCATTATAGGTATGACCGGGTCCAAATATATGTATTTCTTCGGTTTCTAAACCGATACTGTGACCAATTATACTGCAGAATCCCTTGCCTAGTTGTTTGTAATATTTAAAAGCACTGTTGTATAGTTCTTTTGGATCTACTCCTGGTTTAAGGTTATGTAAGCAAAATTCTTGAACTTTTATCATATTCTCCATAGCTTGTATACCTTTTTCAGGAGCTTGTCCAATAACAGCATCTCGACTCACATCTGAAACATACCCTTTCCAAACAGCTCCAAAGTCAAATCTAACCATATCTCCTGGCTTTGCAATAGTCCCAACACCTGGGGCTTCTGGATCTGAATCCCCAATATTCATAGTTAAATGATCCCACCCTTCAGCTCCTTCATTAACAATGGTGCTTCTGGCAATTTGAAGTAAATCATAATCTGAAACCCCTTCTTTTAAAGACTCAATACAATTTAAAATTGCTTGCTCCGCAGTTTGAGTGGATTTTTTAATTCTCTTTATTTCTTCCTCCGACTTAATCAAACGCATTTCTAAAAATACATTATCTCCGTCAACAAAAGAAGCGTCTGGTAATTCTTTTCGTAGAAATTCTGATTGATATCTAGGCATAAGAGTTTCAATACCAACTTTTTTATTTTTTAGACCAAATTCTTCAATTTTTTCTGCTAATAGTTTCAAACCAGCTTTGGGGGAACCAACACGTTCATAATTCTTTACCCAAGAAAATTTTTCAACACTATTATACAACGCCCATATTAATAAAAACACTTCTCCATCATTAGTTATTATTGAAAAACTAGGATATTGATTATATAAAACAAATAATATTGGATTAGGGGCAACGTGAAGTGTAGGAATCCCAGTTGTATAAAAAACATTAACTGGTGTAGTAGCAACTAAAGCATCAAGATCAAACTTTTTGAAAAGTTCAATTGCTCTTTTTTTATTATATCCTATAGGGTCCATTTTATATCTATTGGTATTGTTTTATATCTTTAAAAAATTTAATATATCTTCATTTTATAATATTATTTTTTTCTCGTTTTTCTTTAAGCCCTAAGAGAAGGTCTTGAGGATATTTTGCTTTAGTCCAAGGAAGAGTTGAAAAAAAATGGGTAAAAATTCGCACTATTAGTGGTGGTTTATTCCTATGTAAATTTTTTTTATTAAAATAGACACGCCGATATGGCTCAGCATAGTTCCAACCAGGGAGCTTTCTAGCAGCAAATTTACTAAAGGGACGATAAGGGAGCATAGTATATCTTAACAGCCACTGTTGTGTTTTATGACAAGCAATTAATTTATAAGTTAAAGTTTTGATATCCTTTTTTTTAAAACCAAAGAAAAAATTCGGATGTAATGAGGTGTAGAAATAGAGAATTGGGGTGGAATCAATTAGTTTCTTATAAATGATATAATATAATGCTCTTCCCGTGTTTATGTGATCCATATGGTGATACCATGAGTAGATTGCTTCTGGAGCGATAATAATATCTGGTTTTTCCTCTTTTAGATATTCCACAATTCTCATAATAAAGTTTTTATTAAACGTTACAAATCCATCGACATATCCAAAAAAATCAATATTTTTAGGAGGAATTCCATGGATACTTTCAGCTTTATAAAGTTCTTTAATTCTGATTTTTGCTAATAATTCTCCTTTAAATTCATCGTATTTTGATCCTGGAAGCCCAAATTCTCCTTTCGTAATAGAAGCAATTTTAATTATATTATCTTTTTTACTTCTATTGGTAAGATAATGGATTAAATGGCCACATTTATGTTCTAAGTCATCTGGATGTGCTTGAAAGAAAATAATTTTCGCCATTTTATTTCAATATAATAATTCTCTATTTTATATCTTCCATTCGAGCAGATCTTTTTCCTAATAAAAATGAACTTGTTAAAATTAAAATGCTACCACAGAATAAAAAAATTATAGAAATAATATTAGGAGGTATCATAAGAAAAACTAAAAAATATATAAAAACTGGCAACATCAGTGTAGGAACTTGTTGAATTGGAATCATATTACTTGCTTGTGCTACTCTAAAAGCTTGCTGTATTGTTGCCAAGCCAACTATATTTGCCAAGATTAAAAAGATTATAGAGACTATGAAAATTATTAATTGTTCTAGAATAAAGAATCCACTTAAGACATCCGTTATAACTGCCATTAGTTGACTAACCCAAAAATTAGAAAGAGAAAACATAAAACCTGATAAAATAGCTAATAAAATTCCTTTAAATTTTTTATATTTTCTTTGAAAAATGTAACAAAGTAAAGAAAGTACCAATATTGCAGAAGTAAAAATATATGTTCGAATAGCAAATTCAAATTCTAATAGATTGGTTTCAGTAATATCAATCGATAGTCCGCTAAAACTTAATATAAAGGTCCCTAATATCATTAATAAAATACCTATTATTTCTTCTTTTTTTAATTTCTCTCCTAATATTTTAATAGAACCTAAAGTTAAAACAACCAAACCAAAAGCCATAAGTCCAGGAATTAATGCGGGGCCAATAAATATTTGAGCTGTTAAATAGAATATTGAGCTAATTCCAAAACTTAAAATCACTCCCAAAATCCATACTGGTTTCCTCACTAAGTTTCTCATAAATTCTGTTTCTTCTGATACTTCATTTACTGCTTTTTTTTGTAGAAGTGATCCCGATTGAGTGATTGAACCTGCTAATAACGCTAAAAATACACCCAACCAATAGAAATTGTCAGCCATTTTATTCACATTACTATTCTAATCAAAAACTAATTTGAATATTTTATTTTATGTTTTTAACGTTTAAAAAATTATAAGTTTTAAATTCTCCTTATAAAAAGAGAATAATTAAATAAAATTTGTTTATAAAAGTATGACTTCAAATGCAATAGAAATTCAAGTTATTTTTATTGGTAAACCACAATGGGAAGCTGGATGGCCTTATTTAGGTTATGACAATTCAAAGTTAATAAATAAAATTAAGGAATATCTAATTAAGAAGTTTCCAAGTGTAGCATTTAATTGGGGAGATATAATCACCTTTTATGATAAAGTACTAATTGATAGAATTAAAGAAAATATTTCAAAAGTAAATGGGATCATTATCTTTACAATAGGTCATTATGGAGATCCTGGAATAGTCCAAGCTGGTATTGAATTTATTGAAAGTAAAAGACCTGTTATTCTCGCCAATTATATATATGGAGGAGATCATACATTTACAAAAATCTACTCGATCATTAAACATAAAAATTATCAGTTATTTCCAATATCTTCACAAAAAATTGAAGATTATGAAAAACCAATTAGAGCATTGATTAATTTAGCAAGTTTAAGGGGAAAGAAAGTCTTGGTTTATGCAAGTGATGAAATCGAAATGAATTGGGATGTCATATTAGGATTATTCAATCCAGAACGCAAATCCATATTAAAAAATCATCCTGAATTTCTTGAACAAGTTGGAAAAATGAGTAGTGATAAGGAATTTGAATTTTATACAGATACAGTTGGGAAAGATCAAGCACATCAGTGGAGGATGGATGAAACAAAATACAGGAAAAA
>Ga0209427_10002483_pt1 | contig 21698 bp, 24 predicted proteins | sample DeeMarSWOR136_30_FD_187465 | JGI IMG/M metagenome (GOLD analysis project Ga0209427, IMG submission 187465) | Marine sediment microbial communities from White Oak River estuary, North Carolina - WOR-1-36_30 (SPAdes) (version 2) | ecosystem: Environmental > Aquatic > Marine > Intertidal zone >...
GAGATACCCAGCCCCGCCACTGATGAGCTCTGCCGGGCGGCCAAAGCCGCCGATATCTATGTAATCATCGGGGTAAACGAGAAAGTATCGGTCAATATGGGAACCATGTGGAACACGAACCTGGTTATTAGCCGCCAGGGGACTATTCTGGGGAAGCACCGCAAGCTGGTGCCCACCTTTCCTGAGAAGATGGTCTGGTCTCGAGGCGACGGCTCCGGTATGAGGGTGTGGGAAACCGATATTGGCAGGCTGGGCACCCTTGCCTGTGGCGAGAACAGCAATACCCTGGCCAGGTTTGCTTTGCTGGCGCAGGGTGAACAGGTACATGTGGCTAACTACCCGGCCATAGGCCTCTCTACCAAGCTGGGACAGAACACATGGATACACCTCAGGGCAGGGGCCCATTCCTGCGAGGGCAAGGTCTTCACGCTGGTATCAACCAGCACCATTAACCAGGAAATGATAGAGATGCTCGGCGATACAGAGGAGAAGCGCCAGTTCCTCTCCAGCGCCAACGCCTACAGTGCTATCTACGGGCCGAATGGTGAGGTGTTGACCAGCATTGAGGGCAAGGAGGGCATAATATACGCCGAAATTGACATCGAGCAGGAGATAATCCATAAGCAGTGGCACGATATCACCGGGCACTACAATCGATTTGATGTGCTTTCCTTGAACCTGAACATGGACGAGGACCAGCCCATAAATTTTATTACCAGGCGACTCCCGTCTCCGGATAGTGATTTGGCCACCACCGAGGCTATGATAAAGCTCTTGGAGCAGAGCCAGGCAGAACAGCAAGAGCTCAGGAAAGCCATAGAGCTGCTCAATCAGCGGCTTGGTGAGGAAGGGAAATAGGAGAATAGTCCCAGTGTTAGTGGCTGGGGTGCTGTAGCCTGTCTACAGTCGCTGAATTATTTCCCCAGGCGTTTCTTGACCTCGGCCAGCTTATCCATGTACTCCTGGCGCACCGGGATAAATATCTCAATGGTCTTGATTCCCTTGTCGGAAGCGTAGGTGCCGTGCTCCTGATTCGAGGCGAAGACGGTAACGTCGCCCTTTTTCACTGGATAGCGTTTCCCGCCGGTCACCAGTTCACCCTCTCCATCGGCGATAATCATGATTTGCTCATGCTCGTGCTTGTGCAAAGGGCCAATGGCATTGGGCTGAAAAGTAGCGAACATGGCCGTCGCCCGTTTGCCGGAAATAAGGTGCACACTGACCTGCCCGGGAACCAGCTCTACCGCTGGAATGTCTTGATGATGTGTTATCAGCTTTTCATATTCTTTCTGTGTTGCCAGAGGTTCTTTTTTCTCCATTTTAAACAGCTCCCTTTTTTGTTTAAGATTACGTTTGCTTACCGTTTGCCTCTACCAGACAGGGCTCTTGAAGATGGTCTGCTCTCGCCTCATGCCGACCGATATGATGCTGATGGGACAGGCGATAAGCTCCTCAAGCCTTGACAGGTACTGGCGAGCTTGAAGTGGCAGATGGGCAAAATCACGGATGTCACTTATGGGCGTCTGCCAGCCGGGCAGTTCTTCATATATCGGCTGGCACTTCTCCAGTGTGGCGGCACTTGCCGGGAAGTAGTCGATTTTCTCACCGTTTAACTCGTAGGCAGTGCATATTTTCAGGGCGGGCAGTGTATCCAGCACATCGAGGCGGGTAACAATTGCCCGGGTGTAGCCGTTCACACGGGTGCTGAACCGGGAGGCGACGGCATCAAACCAGCCGCAGCGTCTGGGTCGACCAGTGGTGGTGCCGTATTCGTGGGCCAGTTCCCGGATGCAGCCGCCGATTTCATCCTGCAACTCGGTGGGCATGGGACCACCGCCAACGCGTGTACAGTAAGCTTTGAAGACACCCAGAACATTGCCCATCCTGGTTGGCCCCAGGCCGACTCCCAAGCAGCTTCCTCCGGCCAGCGGTGAAGATGAGGTGGCGTAGGGGTAGGTACCGAAATCAGGGTCCAGCAAAGTCCCCTGGGCTCCTTCCAGCATTACCTTTTTCCCGTCATTTAATGCCTTTTCCAGCAGGATGGTGGTATCGCAGATGTGGGGAGCCAGTATCTCCCCATACCGGCAGTATTCGCTGAATATCTCGTCCTCTGGTAGCGGGTCGGCGTTATAGACCTTGGTCAATATCGTGTTCTTACTGGCGAGCATGGCGTGAAGTCGCTCGCGGAAAACATCTTTGTCCAGCAGGTCGCAAGTCCTGATTCCTAGGCGAGCGGCCTTGTCGGCAAAGGCAGGACCGATGCCCTTGCGCGTGGTGCCGATAGCTTTGCCTCCCCGTGCCTCTTCCTCCAGTCCATCGAGAAGAATATGGTATGGCATCACCAAGTGAGCACGGTCACTGATGAAAAAGCGCGAGGTGTCCACGCCGCGCCGCTTGAGCGCGCCCAGCTCGTCTAGCAAAACGCGGGGATTGACCACTACGCCGTTTCCGATCACTGAGGTGGCCTTGGTTGAAAATATACCGGAAGGGACGAGGTGTAAGGCAAATTCACCCTGCTGGTTGACCACGGTGTGCCCGGCATTATCCCCGCCGGAAAAACGCATTACCATATCTGCCTCCTCGGCAAGCAGGTCAACTATCTTTCCTTTTCCCTCGTCTCCCCATTGAGCTCCAATAATCGCAATTACTGGCATTCTGGCCTCCCGAAAATGATGTGAGAACTATTCTCCCTTTGTCTGGTGCCATATATGGAGCAGCCTCTGAATAACGGTCACGTAGCTGAAAAAGGCAATTATGCTCAGCGATATAATCAGTGCATAGTCAATGCTGCTTAATAAAAGCCCCAGTGCTATGATGATGATTCTTTCTGTACGGGTGAAAAGACCTACCTCTCCAATCAAGCCAGCCGCTTCTGCCCGGGCCCGGAGGTAGCTGACCATCAACGCGGCAGGCAGTGTGAAACCGACAACAAGTATACCTGGCGCTGAGAAGTATCTGACGAAGAATATTAAAAGACCCAGCAGGATGGCTGCCTCACCCAGGCGGTCCAGAATAGAATCGAGGATGCCGCCGAATTTGGTGCTTTTATCGATGAAGCGAGCCAGTGCCCCATCCAGCATGTCAAAAAGTCCGGAAATAAGAACCACAAAGCCGGCGATGAAAGGCTGACCGAGAGCAATAAGCGCCGCTGCACCGAAGGAAAGCAAAAGACCAACCCAGGTCAGGGCGTTGGGGGTTATTCCTGTCCGGGCCAAAAGCCGTACCAATGGCTGGGAGAGGCGATATGCAGCGACTTTGCGGGCTTCGGTTAACCGGGACTTGGACGGCTGTTTTTTTGAGGCGATGCTGACTGAGCTCCCTTCCATACTTCAGACCCAAAAAACCCCCTTGTTTGCCAGTTACTGTCCGGAAACCTCGCGAAGCTTTACTTGGCTGGTTTGCCTGCTTTGACCATGTCAGAGATGAACTTTTCCACCATCTGGTGCGCTTCCGCATCTGTGTACTGGACAGGAGGTGATTTCATGAAGTAAGCGGACGGTGCTGCCAGTTCCCCAGCCAGTCCGCGGTCCATGGCTAGCTTGCAGCACCTGATGGCATCGATGACCACGCCGGCGGAATTGGGGCTGTCCCATACCTCCATCTTCAATTCCAAATTCAGCGGCACGTCGCCAAAGGTGCGCCCTTCCATCTTGATATAGCAGAACTTGCGGTCGAGCAGCCAGGGAACGTAGTCGCTGGGACCCACGTAGATATCGTCGGGATTCATCTTGTAATCAAGCTGGGAGGTAACCGAGTTTGTTTTGGATATCTTCTTGGACTCCAGCCGTTCTCTCTCCAGCATGTTGTAGAAGTCGGTATTGCCGCCGAAATTCATCTGGTAGGTGCGCTCCAGACGGACGCCGCGATCACGGAACAGGCGCGTGAGCACGCGATGAGTGATGGTGGCGCCTACCTGCGATTTTATATCGTCGCCGATAACGGGCAGACCTTTCTCGGCGAAGCGCTTCTGCCAGTATTTCTCGCGGGCGATAAAAACCGGGATACAGTTGATGAGGCCACAGCCTGCGGTGAGAACCTGCTCGATATACCACTTAGTCGCCTCTTCACTGCCCACCGGCAGATAGTTTATTACGATATCGGTCTTGGTCTCCTTAAGGATTTTTACTATATCGGCGGTCGGGCCGGGGGCTTTCTGTATCATCTGGGACAGGTATTTCCCCAGGCCGTCATGGGTCATACCGCGCTGCACGGTTACACCTGTAGTTGGCACTTCACAGAATTTGAGGGTGTTATTCGGTTTGGTATAGATGGCTTCGGCTAAATCTTTGCCCACCTTGTTCTTGTCAATATCAAAGGCAGCGACAAAATTGACGTCGCTGATATGATACCCGCCGAGGTTCACGTGCATTAATCCGGGCACGAACTCACTTGCCTTGGCATCCTTATAATAATGGACCCCCTGGACAAGAGAAGAGGAGCAGTTCCCAACGCCGATGATGGCCACGTTTATTTTTCCCATATTAGGTTTATCCCCCTTCATATCATCGGTTGAAACTATACCTTTATTAGGCGTGTGATGTCAAGTAATTTCGCTTAGCGGAGCGTATCACAGCCTGTGTCCGGCGGTTACTGGCGACTGTTTGGAAATACCTTCTCCGGGTGCCACTGACCTTTTTCCGGGTCAGAGCGCAATATGCCCAGCAAATGCCCGCTGACAGTATAGGCCCGGCAGCGGTTCCCCTTTGCTGATTCCAGTAGCAGGACAACCGGTACGCCGTTTTTAATTAGCTGTTCTGTGGCCTCATCGATCACCACCGCTGGCCATGCCGGGAGCACGGAGTCCGTAGGATGAACGAGATGCTCCCAGTGGCCTTCCTGGAAGGCAGCTTCAAGCTGGGGCATGCTTATTGCATCTTCAATATCAAACGGGCCGTAGCGCTGGCGGACGAGGCTTTTCAGGCTGGCGCCGCAGCCCAGAATTTGACCGAGGTCATGGGCCAGCGAGCGTATATAAGTGCCTTTTCCGCATTCCACTTCCACGGCAACGAGTGGCGGCTGAAAGGCAATGATATCCAGATTGTGTATAGTTACGAGCCGGCTCTTCCGCTCAACGGTTATTCCAGAACGGGCCAGCTCGTATAGTTTCTTCCCCTGGTGTTTTATGGCGCTGTACATGGGCGGTGTCTGCCGGATTGTGCCGCGAAAGGAATACAGCGCTTTTTCCACCTGTTCCCGGTGAATGCCGTCAGGGTTTTCTCTCCGGATAATTCTCCCGCCGGCATCATAGGTATCGGTGGTTACTCCCAGTTCAATCTCAGCCCGGTATGTCTTGCGGGCAGTGGCGAGGAATTCGACAACGCGCGTCGCCTGCCCTATACAGACCGGCAGCACGCCGGTCGCCAAGGGGTCTAGAGTACCGGCATGCCCGACGCGGCGCTCGCCGGTGAGTCGTTTCACCAGAGCGACCACGCGATAAGAGGTCATACCACGGGGCTTGTCAATATTCAGTATTCCATCCAAAGCTAGCCCTCAAGAACAGGGTCGCCTTTTTTTACCAGGCAACCAGCACTTCTAAGATGGTGTCATCATGGCTCGGTTTCACGTATGTGACCCCTTCTTTGGGGACAACGCATTTATAGAAAGGCTTGCCTATAACTATATTAACCAGGTCATCATACTGCGGTTCAATATAAATTAAGCCTTTATCTATGGTGTTGAAAGCGACAATCGCGTGACCTCTCCCATCAGGGAACCTGACGGAAACGTAGGCACATCGGATGCCCTTTTCCTCGGCACGATTGCACAGGTCAGTCGTAAACTCGATGCACTCATACTCATCCTCTATATATTCGGCTTTGTCCGTGTCATCTTCTTCCAGGAAGCGCAACATATCATTATATGAAGGGTCTTTGATAGTGTAGCCGTGACCGGTCATCAAACCCTCGTAGTTAATCTGTAGTTCTGATAACTCGGTTTCTCTATCATCAAGTTCTGCCTGTGCTGTGCTGAGGCGGTCTAACGTGGCGGCCAGCTCGGTTTCTGCTGACTGCCAGTTTTCTTCCATTGCCTGCAGTTTTATCTTGGTGCTGTCTAATGCTATCACGGTTGATTGTAATTCTGTTTTTGTGGCATTCAGTTCCCCTTCCGTTGCTGCCAGCCCGGTTTTAGCCGAATCCAGTTGCTCCTGTGTGGAGGTTAACTCCGCTTCGACCGTATGTAATTCAGTATTGGAATTGAAGTATAGCAGGTATAAGAAAAGAGATGCACCGGCCAGAAGGATAATAATCAGCCATCTTTTCATAGTGTTGCCCCCGTTGAGTTACGTTTGTGATGTAGTTAATATATTGTAGGAACCGGAGTTTTCAGCGGTCCGAAGAACTTACGTCATCGATAAGGTTTATGATACGTGCCCCGCGCTCTATGGAGTTATCCCAGTGGAAACTGAGTTCGGGAATGCGCCGCAGCCTCAGCGTCTTAGACATTTCCTTGCGGAAAAAATTCGAAGCGCCGGCGAGGGCATCAAGCGCATCCTGCTTTTGCTGCTTGTCGCTGATGAAGCTGATATAAATTTTGGCGTGCCTGAGGTCCGGGGAGGTAATCACCTCGGTAACTGCAATGAATTGGCTGAGCCTCGGGTCTTTTATTTCGCGTCGCAGTAAATCGCTGATTTCCTGACGGATGAGCTGGTTTACACGTTCAATCCGATGAGACACGATACAGGCTCCTGGGAGTTTATACTTGCCGGGTTAAGCTGACTTGTCTATCCGGTAAAATTCAAGCACGTCGCCAACCTGAAAGTCATGAAAGTCTTTAACGCCGATGCCGCATTCATAGCCGGCGGCTACCTCGCGGACATCATCCTTGAACCGTCGCAGGCTGCTGACGGTGGTATCGCTGATAATCTCCTCGCCGCGGTGCACCCTCACTGAGGAATTGCGGCTGACCTTACCGTCTAAAACGTAGAGGCCGGCCACCTGTGCGCCTTTTGTCGCTGAGAAGACGGCTCGAACTTCGGCGTGCCCCTCAGTGACCTCCACCAGTTCAGGCTCCAGCAGACCCTTGAGCGCCTTTTCAACGTCGTCGACAACGTTGTAAATCACATTGTAATGGCGGATGTCGACCCCTTCTATGCTTGCCAGTCTGCGGGCACCCTCATCACTGTCAACACCGAAGCCAATGATGAGCCCGCTGGAAGCGGTGGCCAGCATTACATCACTCTCGGATACATTGCCGGTGCCACTGTGGAGTATTCTCACCTGTACTTCATCGGTACTCAGGCGCTCCAGAGAGTCTTCAATCGGCCCGATGCTGCCCTGAACATCTGCTTTCAAAATAATATTGAGCCCCTTGACCTGGCCACTGCTGATTTTATCATAAAGATTATGCAGACTTACCGATTTGGCAGAAACTGAAGCTCCTTCTTCCATTTCCTGACGGTGTTTTTCCAGCAGTGCCTGTGCCTGCTGCTCGCTGTTCACTGCGGTCAGTATGTCTCCGGCCTGCGGTACGCTGTTCAGGCCCAGAATCACCGCCGGCGTGGCTGGCCCGGCTTTCTTCACCTGTTTACCCAGGTCATTCATCATAGCCCTGACTCTGCCCGATGTGCTGCCAACGACCACGGTATCACCCGGTTTTAGAGTACCATTATTTACCAATATGGTGGCCAGTGGGCCACGGGTCCTATCCATCTCAGCTTCAACGACCACACCAGAGGCCGGACCCGATGGATTGGCTTTGAGTTCTTCCACCTCGGCTACAACCAGGAGGTTTTCCAGTAGTTCCTGGATGCCAATTTTCTCTTTCGCGGAAATGGGCACGCAGACAACGTCTCCTCCCCATTCTTCTATCAGTAACCCCGCTTCCGCCAGTTGCTGCTTAACCCTATCCTGGTTGGCCTCCGGCTTGTCGATTTTATTGAGGGCGACGACAATGGGCACCTCCGCGGCGCGGGCATGGTTAATTGCCTCCAGAGTTTGCGGCATGACGCCGTCATCCGCCGCCACCACGAGGATGATGATGTCGGTTATCTGGGCACCATGGGCTCGCATGGCGGTGAACGCTTCATGCCCCGGCGTGTCTAAGAAGGTGATTTTCTGGTCGTCAGCTGTTACCTGATAGGCGCCGATGTGCTGGGTGATAGCACCGGCTTCGGTGTCCATGACATTGGTCTGGCGGATAGCATCAAGCAGCCGTGTCTTTCCGTGGTCAACATGTCCCATGACCGTCACCACCGAAGGGCGCAACTGTAGGTTTCCCGCTTCTTCGACCTGTAGCTTGCGGCGTCTTCTTATTTCGCTGATAGCGCTGGCGGCTCCCTCAGCAGTTCGCGGCTTGAGGCGTGTCTCATAGCCTAAGTTGCTGGCTATCTCTGACGCAATGTCATAATCAACTATCTGGTTGATATTGGCCATGATGCCCTTTCGCATGAGCTGCTTTATGATATCAATGGCGCTGACCTGAAGTAAGTCTGCCAACTGCCGCACGCTCAGCGAATGTGGAAGCTCTACCTGAGCTTGTTTGGGTATCTCCGGCGGCTTGGTTGCTTTTTCAGTTTCCGGTTCGACCGTATTATCCGGTTTTTTCGCCCGGGGCACTGGTCTCTCCTTTCAGGTTTTCTTCAGCGTATTTCATCAACTGCTCCCGGCTGTCATTGCTGAGGCCGGTGCGCAGTGCGTGTTCCAGACGATTGCTTTTCAGCCCCGCCTCCCAGCATTCCAGTGTCGGGCAAAGGTATGTGCCGCGTCCCGCTTTTCTACCGGTAACATCGACTTCTATATTGCCGGTCGGTGTATTGACGATTCGTATCAGTTCACGTTTTGCCCTTATCTGACGACAGCCAAGGCATGTGCGTTGCGGTATGTGTCTGGTATGAACAGAATGGGAGCTAGAACTCTTCGTCTTCACTCAGTAAATCAGCGTCCCGCCGTCGTTTCTTTATCCTGATGCCATCCTCGGCACCTTCTCTGGCGGAAACTCCTTTCTTTTTCTTCTTCTTGGCTTTGTCTGTCGATTTATCCATCCTGGGCCCCAGAATATCCTCAGCGAATCTTAGCTCTGATTTCTCTTCCGTTACTTTTGGCTCAAAGAAGACCACCGGCTCGGCCAATACCTCTTCCGCTGCTGGCGCTGGTTCGGCTTGTTCGGCAATCGCTTCTTCGACTGGCTCCGCGGGGATGACTTCCGGTTCCGGGACTTCGGGCGCTTCCGTCTTTGGCTCTTCCTCGATTACCGCCTCAGCCTCTTTTTCTTCGACCTCCTTAACTTCTGGCGCCGGCTTGGCGGCAGCTTTTTCCGCCTCGGCAATAGAAGCGCTCTTGATGTCAATTCGCCAGCCGGTTAGCTTGGCTGCCAGACGGGCGTTCTGCCCTTCCTTGCCGATTGCGAGGGAGAGCTGCTTATCCGGAACCACCACCGTGGCGATGTTTTCCTCTTCATTCAGGCTGACGCTGATTATCTGGGCTGGACTCAGGGCATTGGTGATGAATGTGGCGACATCGGGGCTCCACTGGATAACGTCTATCTTCTCGCCGTTCAGTTCGTTGACGATGTTTTGTATTCTGATGCCGCGCAGGCCAACGCAGCAGCCTACCGGGTCAATTCCTTCCTGGCGTGCTGCTACGGCTACCTTGCTCCGGTATCCGGCCTCACGGGCGATTGATTTAATCTCTACGGAACCATTATATACCTCCGGCACTTCCAGCTCCAGGAGGCGGCGGAGCAGGTCAGGGTGGGAACGTGATACCACTACCCGTGGTCCCCGCGTTGTCTTCAGGACCTGGATAATGCAGACTTTCAGACGCTGACCGACTCGATATCTTTCCGTGCGCACCTGCTCCGAGGTGGGCAGTATGGCTTCGGTTCTCCCAAGGTCGATGTTAATCTGGCCGGGTTCAATGCGCTGCACCACGCCGGTGATGACCTCGTCTTCTTTTTCGGCATACTCCTCCAGAATGGCACTGTGCTCGGCCTCATGGAGGCGCTGGAGGATAACCTGTTTTGCTGTCTGGGCGGCGATACGTCCTGCATCGTGTGGTGTGGCCTCTATTATGATAGTGTCGCCCAGCTGGATGTCTGGTTTGAACCGGCGTGCCTCTTCCAGTGATACTTCAAGCCGTGTGTCGGCCGGTCTTTCCACTACCGTTTTGTCCACCCAGACCTCAACACGACCATTGGTGGGGTTTATTTTAACCGAGACATCTTGGTTGGGGGTAAAACTATCTCTGCGGTAGGCGGAGACCAGTGCTGCTTCCACCGCGGACAGGACCGTCTCCCGGGGCAGATTTTTTTCCGCCGCAAGCTGAGTTATTGCCAGTAGAAAATCGCTTTTCATTTCTGACCTAACTCCCCATTATTATTGCCAATAATTAAAAAAGTGGGGATGAAACCCACTTGATAAAGTCCAAATCAGTTGTTCCAATAGAGTATAACACTGTTTTTTATAAAATACAAGATGTTAGCTTATTTACGGATACTTCCTCTCTCCAAATATTTTGGTGCCTATCCTGACGATGTTGGCTCCCTCCTCGGGCGCAATCTGGTAGGAACTGGTCATGCCCATGGAAAGATATTTCATCTCAACGTTGGGCAGGCTCGATTCTTTCATGCGGTCGAATAATTTCTTCATGGCCACAAAGTGAGGGCGGGAGTCTTCCGGGTCTTCAGAGAGCGGTCCCATGGTCATAAGTCCCATCACCTTGATATTGGCCAGTGATGAAATGTCCTTTACCAGTTGTTCGGTGTCTTCCGGCAGCACGCCCGATTTTTGCGGTTCCCTGCCTATATTCACCTCGATTAGAACGGGCATAACCTTGCCGATTTCGGCGCACCTTTTGTCAATCTCCCGGGCGATTTCACTGGAGTCCACGGTTTCAATCATGTCAAAGATTCTGACCGCTTTTTTTACCTTGTTTCGCTGCAAATGGCCGATGAAGTGCCATTTAGCCCGGTTGCCGACGACCTCATAAGCCTTTTCCGCTTCCTGGATGTAGTTCTCACCGATAAATTGTACGCCAGCATCAACTGCCTCCAGGATTTCGGCCGGGGTTCTGGTTTTGGATGCGGCTACTAGCTGCACTCCCTCCGGTAATTCCTTTAATATCTGCTGCACGTTCTGTTTGATTGACATAACGATCACGCTCCCCGCATTTGGCAATGCCTGTCGATATTCCTGCCGCTCCCACTGACTTATACCACAGGTATTTTACATCACGGGGGCCGGCGGCTCAATTGGGTCTTGATTGTGTGTTATTCAATTTTAACGACGCAAAACAGATAAAATAACAGGTTCGTTTTATTGAGCGGGCAAGCTCAAAATGCTATAGTAGTAGATAATAGTCGTCCTTTCTTGCGAAGAGACATTGCATTCATACCACAATCCGGGGAAGTGCCGGAATTGGCAGACGGGCCAGACTTAGGATCTGGTGTCGCAAGACGTGGGGGTTCGAGTCCCCCCTTCCCCATGAGGCCCATTATGGTGAAACATGTAACTAACTTGAAGCAGATGCTTGAAGTCGCGGCTGAAAATTTTGCCGACAGGACTGCCATTGTCTGCGGCGAGCGTCGTGTTTGCTACGCTGAGCTGGACAAAGCTGCTAACAAGGCGGCCAATGCGTTGCTTAACATGGGGGTGAGGAAAGGCGACCGCGTGGCGACCCTGATGGCCAACAGCCCGGAGTTTGTAGACATCTATTTCGGCACGTTGAAAGCTGGTGCCATCCCAGTACCGCTGGACGTACGTTACAAGATTGATGAGATGGGCCTTGTCTGTGATAGCTGTCAACCGAGGATACTGGTGGCGGAGAGCGACCTGTTAGAACCCATGGTGCCATTCCTTGCCCGATTTGGATCAATCCAGCACGTGATAGACTTGGATGCCAGGCATGAAGGGAAATTCCCCAGCTACGGGGAAGTAATGGCGAACAGTTCTGCACAAGAGGTGAATGTGGAACTGGAGCCGGATGACATCGGCGTTATTTCCTATACCAGTGGGCCGACGAATCAGCCCCGGGGAGCAATGCTCACCCATCAGAGTCTGGTCTTTGAGGCGATTGTTTCCGGTGACGGGTTTCAGCAGACGGAAGAAGACAGGGTGATGATGTTTGCGCTTCCCATGTACCACATGTTCGGGCTGGCTTCGGTAATGCTGGGCTCCATTCAGAAGGGGAGCACGGTGATTATTGTGCCGGGTACAGGCCGGTCGATATCCAGCTTTCTGGAGACCATCGAGCGCGAAAAAGGAACCATGTATCTGGGGGTGCCCTACATTTACGCCCTGGCTATCAACGTTGCCGAGCGTGAAGGTTTGAGATATGACACCAGCTCGGTTCGGTTGTGGGGCAGTGGCGGGGCCACGCTGACCCTTGAGATAATAGAGAAGTTCAAGCGGTACTACGGTGCCGATATCCTTGATGTCTGGGGGCTTACCGAGTCGGTATCTCACATCACGCATCATCCCGCGGGCGATTCGAGGAAACTGGGTTCGTCGGGAAAGGCCCTGCCGGGATGGGAAATACGGGCGGCAGACGATAAGGGCGGTATATTGCCCTCCAATCAGGCTGGTGAGATAGTCGTCCGGGGTCCTATCATGGATGGTTACTACAATAACCCTCAGGATACCGCCAGAGAAATAAAAGATGGGTGGCTCCAGACTGGAGACCTTGGTTATGTTGATGAAGATGGTTATCTTTATCTCACCGGCATGAAAAAGGATATGATTATCCTGAAGGGCCAGAATATCTGGCCGGGTGACATTGAAGAGGTGCTGTGCAGCTATTATAAGGTGGAAAAGGCGGCCGTTTTGGGCATTCCGGACAAGCTGCGTGGGGAGATTGTGGGCGCGGTTGTCCAGCTAAAGGACGGTTTTGATGCCACCGAGCAGGAGATACGGAATTTCTGCCAGAGCCGCATGGCGGACTATAAACTGCCGAAAAGGGTCTTTTTCACCAAAGCGCTGCCGGAAATGACGGCAAAGGAAATAAGCAAGAAAAAACCGGCGGACTACTTGCCAAATATATCTTCTCAATAGCGCCCTGATATTTGGGGGCGATAGAGAACCACGGCGGTTCTACTGTTTTCTCAGAAATTATTGTCGTATCATAACCAGCAGCATCTTGAAGCTATCTATTGCTTTCAGGGCATGGGGTTTATTGGCGGGCATTATTATCATTTCCCCTTTGTGTAACCGGTAGGATTGACCGGCGATGGCGATATCAGCTTCACCGTCTAAAAGGTAAACGAGGGCATCAAACGGTGCTGTATGCTCGCTCAGTCCCTGCCCGGCGGCAAATGCAAATAGCGTTAGCGTGCCAGTTTGCTGGTCGATTATAGTCCGGCTGACCACTGAGCCTTCTTGGTATTCGATGAGGTCGGCCATTTCCAGGACTCGCCCGGCGGGTATGCCGGCACCTGTTCCTTTATTCCCTTGTGCCATAGTGTTCCCCTCTCAAGACTGGTTTTCTTTATTTTCCCTGTTCAATGCCGTTCCGAGCCAGTCAGCGATGTCCTCAGCAATGTCCTGCCAGCCCGGTTCCGTGATGACTTTATGCGCGTGGTCAGCATACTCACGGTAAGTGGCTACCCTTTGATATTTTCGCGCGATTTTCCGTACTACTGACGCCGGCATGATACGGTCCTGAGCACCAGCAATCACGAGGACAGGGCAGGTGACTTTGGATGCGTCGACCTCTGAAGTTCTGTGTCTATCCAGGAACCAGAGACCGATTTCAAACACGGCCCGCCCGGACTCGAATACCAGCTTCTCATACGTTTTCTCTTGTTCCCCGGCGGGGAGCAAGTTCATTGTTGAGTAAACGGCTTCATTATAGTTCTGTCGGCAGGGCTTGCGCCAGAAACACCGCCTGGTTATGCAGGAGAAGACTCCCCGGAACGATGATGGTTTAAGCACCAGGACACCTCTTGGTGGCGCAGGCGTCAGCAGAACCAGAGCGCTGGCTAGTCCCCGGCTTCACAGAATCTGGGCCAGCAGCCCTCCCATAGAGTGCCCCATGATAATGGGTGGGTGATCGAGTTTCCTGATTTCATGCTCCAGGTCAGAGGCGTAGTCGAGCAGGCTGGTGGTGCCGAGTTTGGGATGGGGCGGTTCTTTCGGGTCGACATCATGGAAGCGCAGGGTCGGCGCAAAGCAGCTATATCCCTTGCCTTCGAAAAAATTGCGGAACCCGTCCCAGCACCAACCACCGTTCCACATACCGTGAATCATGAAGATGCTATTGTTCATGTTTTTTTGTACAGTCCGATTTTATTTACAGACACTCGGCGCATTATAATACTATAATATAAGCATTGATTGGCTCGCAAATTGACCTGTTGTAAGAAATCGGTGATAAAAAGGAAAAGGAGGTCCTATGTCAATACAGGTCTATAACGGATGGGAATTTCCGGCGGCAAAGGTGGATCCGCCGACTGAACGATACCTGAAGCTCATCGCCTGCCCAGAGACGACGGGTTATGAAACAGCCACCGTGCTTTTTTCGCATATACCGGCGGGAAGTGGTACTGGTAAACACACCCATCCGGACAGCGATGAGATTATGTATTTCATTGGGTGCGGCGAGTGCCTGATGGATGGCAAGGCGGTCAAGCTGGAGACGGACTCGGTCATCATCGCTCCCAAAGGTGTGGAACACGAGTGTCGGAACACGAGCGAGACCGAAACGTTAAAGATATTCTGCGTGTACATTCCGCCACTGAAGCTGAACGAGCTGTTGACCGGGCTGGCTCAGAGAACAAAGGAATATCTGGGCGGTAAATAAATAGAATAGACGACCTGTATATTATTTTTAAGCTTTGAACGCTTCCGCCAGCCGCTCCAGAAAAAGCTCTCTATTGGCTGGTGAGATGACGAAGTTCAGGCCGCGGCGGCGGATTATTTCCACGACTGTTTTTGAGGAAGTGGCAAAGCGAAATCCCCGATAGGCGAAGGCTTTGGTGCCGGCGGCTGCCCGAGCTTCGCGGATGTTGCTGAAGGGAAGGTTGATGCTGAAGGGTCGGCCGAGGACGATTCTCACCCTGTCCGTCCATATCTGGTAACGCTGCGGCAGGATGGCGTAAAAAAGCAGCGCATCAAAAACGGTTACTCCAAAGCAAATCAGCGCTCCGGTCCGGTCCACGTAAAGCAGGTATACGCCTAGAAGCAGTGTGAGGCTCAGCGTGCCGCCCAGGATGAGCTTAAGCCAGGAGTCATATTCGGCGACGTCTTCGTGCAGCAGGTATACTTCCTTTTGAATATCCATACGGTAAAACCTCTGGGCAGTTTAGACCTATTTGATGTGTCCTGTCCAGTCGTCGCTTGACGTCTGGGAGCCGGGCGCATTACAATCAGGTAGTTCATTTCAGACATAGCCGCAAAGGAGGTAGTATGGCTAACGAAATGCGATTTGCCTGGGAGCCTTTAAAGAAATTCACCGCTGAAGTTTTCACCAAGATGGGTATGCCGCCTCAGGATGCCGAGACCGAAGCGTCGGTGCTGAGCTGGGCCAACCGCCGCGGAGTTGATTCCCACGGTGTGGGCCTGATTCCGTGGTATCTGGAAAACATAGACAGGGGCATTATGAACCCCAAGCCTAATATTCAGGTATTGAAAGAGACACCGGCCACCATTTTCGTTGAGGCTGACCGTGCCTTTGGGCCGGTGGTCACCGTTTTCACCGTAAAGCGAGCGATGGAAAAGGCGAAGCAGACTGGAGTCTGCTGGGCGGCCATAAGCAATACCACACATCAGGGAGCCATGGGCTACTACACGCTGATGGCGGCGGAGCAGGGGATGGCAGGGATAACCTGGGTGTGTAACCCGCCCAATATGGCGCCGTTTGGTGCCAAAGCCGCCGGCATTCATAACAGCCCGATAGCCATTACGGTACCGGCAAAACGTCACCGCCCGCTGCTGCTGGACATGGCCACCAGCATGGTTGCGGCAGGCAAAATCAACGTTGCTCTTGACAAGGGGGTTCCGATACCTCATGGCTGGGCGATTGACAGGGACGGCAATCCCGCCACCGACCCCAAAAAGGCGGCGGTTCTGCTCCCCTTTGGCGGTGCCAAGGGCTCCGGCCTGTCCATGATGTTTGAATGTCTCTCCAGCGTAATGATGGGTAATCCCATGCTGGGTCCAACACTGCACGGTCGGGAACCCGGACCTCCTCTGAAAGAGAAAAAGGTTAAGGTAATCGGTGAGCGGCCGGGGCATATCGTCAAACATATTCAGAACAGCGTTTTCATCGCTGTTGATATCAGCCAGTTCACCGACCTTGAGCAATATAAAAAGGATATTGACGAGATGATTGATGGCATCAAGGCGCTGCCTAGGGCGGACGGGTTTGATGAGATATTTGTGCCTGGCGAGCCTGAGTGCCGAACCTATGAAGAGCGCTCCAAGAATGGCATTCCACTGCCGGAGCGCACCGTAAAGAATTTGCGTGAGGTCGCTGAGAGACTCGATATCAAACTGCCAGAAGCCCTTTCTGCCTAGTCGTCTTCAAATAGCGGGCGGGATATACTTGTGCATCTAGTATTTCTTCTGCTATAATGTCGGGCGGCAACTAGGGTGGGATTGTATGGAGTTAACAGAGAAGGCAATCGTCGTTAACAGTAAAGACAATGTAGCCACGGCTCTGGCTGACCTGGAGGCGGGAAGCAGCATTGATATTGATACCGGCGATAAACTGCTGACCGTGAAACTGACGTCAAAGGTGCCCTTTGGCCATAAGTTCAGCCTGGTACATATTGAGTCCGGTGCACCGGTCATAAAGTACGGCGAGGCCATTGGCATAGCCACGACGGCCATCAACGCGGGCGACTATGTGCACGTGCATAACGTGGTGAGCACCAGGGGCAGTACCGGGGCTGAAGGAGGTGCAAAATAAGCTTTCTAGGCTATCCACGGCCGGATGGTTCCGTGGGCGTGCGCAACTATGTTGGCGTTATCTCGACTGTGGGCTGTGCCAATGACGTGGCTCACTGGATAGCCCAGCAGATTAAAGGGACAGCTCCTTTCCTGCATCAGGCGGGATGCGGTCAGTTGCAGCCTGACCTTGAAATAGCCACCCGAACGCTTATCTCTCTCGGGCAGAGCCCTAATCTGGCAGGCGTTCTGCTGGTAAGTCTGGGCTGTGAGGGGGTTGATGCCGACCGGATAGAGAGGGAGATTGCTGCCAGCGGCAGGCCGGTGAAGAAGGTGGTCATTCAGAAGGCCGGGGCAACGGTTGCTCTGAATGAGGGTTTGCTCCTCGCTCAGGCGCTCGTCAGTGAGGCTTCTCAGATAAAGCAGCAGGAATTTGACGATTCCCAGCTCGTCATCGGGGTCAAGTGCGGTGGCTCGGATACCACCTCGGGGTTGGCCTCGAACCCCGCGGTTGGCGCCACCTGTGATATTGTGCTGGAGAAGGGGGGCACATGCGTCTTCGGTGAGACCACGGAGTTCCTGGGGGCTGAGCATATTCTGGCCCGGCGTGCTGTCAACAAAGGCGTTGCCGATAAAATATTTAAAATAGTTGACGACATGGAGAGGCGGGCGAGGGCGAGCGGGGGCGATATGCGCGGCGGCAACCCCAGTGCCGGCAATATCGCTGGCGGACTGACCTCGATTGAAGAGAAATCCCTTGGTGCCATTGTCAAGGGCGGTACCGGACCAATTCAGGACGTTTACAACTACGGCGAGCGTGTTCAGGGCAAAGGGCTGTTCATCGTCGACTCTCCGGGACGTGAGCCGGAGTTTCTCACTGCTCTGGCGGCGGCGGGCGTTCAGGTCGCCCTGTTTTCAACAGGCTTGGGCGTGCCGCAGGGTTTTCCTTTTCTTCCCGTAATCAAGGTGACGGGAAACCCGGTTACTTTCAAACGCCTTCCCGACCATATCGATATGCTCGTCGAGATGGCAGCGGTGAAAGGTTCTGGCCTGAAAGCCACCGGCCAGAGAATATATGAGGAAGTGCTGGCAGTAGCTACCGGCAAACAGACCAAGGCGGAGATACTGGGCTACGGCAATTTCCCCGGCCTCTATACGCTCGGCCCGATTGTATGAGCGCTATCCAGGCTTGAAACTGGTATTTTCCGCGCCTTTTTCTTTTGCGGGTGAGCAGCACAGGTGCTATAATTGGCTGAAATGAATCAGAGGGGGCGCCTTGAAGAGGTGCGCTGGCATGGACGAGGTGGGCAGGGGGCGGTTCTTGGCGCCAGCATGTTAGGCAGCGCGTTGGCTCTTTATGAAGGCAAGCACGCTGTCTCGTTCCCGAGCTTTGGTGCCGAACGGCGTGGGGCGCCAGTACAGGCATTCACCCGCATCAGCGACCGTGCTATCCGGACTCGCAGCCAGATCTATCACCCCACCACAATCATCGTCCTTGATGATACATTGCTTGATGTAGTTGACATAACGAGTGGCGCCCGGGATGGAGCCGGTATTCTGATAAACACGCGTAAAACTAGGGCGCAGTTAAAAAATATACCGGACTCTCTCAATGTCACCACTGTGGATGCCACGGGAATAGCGCGAAAGAATATCGGCGTGGCCATCGTCAATACCGCCATGCTCGGTGCGCTGGCCGGTGCCACCGACCTGGTGAGCCTGGATTCAATAAAGAAAGCTATTGCCAGCACGTTGCCGGAGAGGGTGGTCGACCGTAATATTGCGGCGGCTGAGGCGGCTTATAAAAAAGTCGGGGGCAAATGAAGAAAGAGAAATCAATTCCGGGACCCGTACAGAAAGCCGGGACAATACCCACCAGGATGGGGAGCTGGAGCACGGCCAAGCCCGTTTTGAAGGGGAAGTGCACCTTCTGCCTTTTCTGCTGGATTTTTTGTCCGGAAGGTGCCATTGGTCAGGATGAGACGAATCGGAAAGTCACCTTTAACTTTGAGGACTGTAAGGGCTGCGGCATCTGTGTCCGCGAGTGTCCGACCAAGGCGATAGAGATGGTCGAGCCGGAGGAGGGCGAATAGTGGTGGCCGGAGCGCCGGTTAAAAAATACATCACGGCCAACGAGGCGGTGGCTCAGGCGGCCAGGCTGGCACGCGTTGATGTGGTAGCTGCCTACCCCATTACCCCGCAGACCAGCATCGTGGAGAAGATTGCCAAGTACATCGCCGATGGCGAGATGGATGCTGATTATATTAAAGTTGAGTCGGAACACTCGGCGCTGACGGCCTGCATGGGCGTGCGAATGGCCGGAGCGCGTGCCTTTACCTCCACCTCATCCCAGGGTCTGGAGTATATGCATGAGATGCTGGCTTATGCGGCGGGGGGTCGCTATCCGCTTGTTCTGGTCAATGTCTGCCGCTCGGTGGCGCTGCCCTGGAGTATCTGGGGCGACCAGCAGGACGCCATCCAGCAGCGAGATACGGGCTGGATTCAGATATTCACCGAGACCGGGCAGGAAGCGCTGGATATGGTGCTTCAAGCCTACCGTATCGCCGAGGACCATCGCGTGCTGCTGCCGGTGATGATTTGCCTCGACTCGTTTATACAGTCGCACACCGAAGAGCTGGTTCAGGTCCCTGACCAGAAAGCGGTGGACTCTTTCCTGCCCAGATATGACCCGGTGGTTACCCTGGATGTAGATGACCCTTACTCAATATCCGTCGGCGGCTTCGGCAAGCATTATGCGCGCTGGAGGGAGGAACAGCAAGCGGCGGCTGAAAAGTCGGTGGAGGTGATTGTGGAGGTGGGCGACGAGTTTGCCCGCATCTTTGGTCGGCATTACGGCGGCCTGATTGAAGAATACCGCTGTGACGGGGCGGAAGCGGTCCTGGTGGCTATGGGCGCATTTACCGGAACCGCCCGTGAGGTGGTCGATGAGATGCGTGATGAAGGCAAAAATGTCGGTCTGGTCAAAGTAAGGGCATTTCGACCTTTTCCGGTCGAGCCATTGAGGAAGGTCGTTTCGTCGGTGAAGGCGGCGGCGGTGTTGGACCGTGACTGCTCCTGGGGTTATGAAGGCGCTCTGGCCACGGACCTGAAAGCCGCCCTCTATGGCATGCCTGACCCACCGACGATACTCAACTTTATTGGCGGGCTGGGCGGCGCTGACGTTCCGCCGGAGCGAATGAAATATATGCTGGAGAAAGCACTGGCTGCGGATAGGGGAGCAACACCGCATCTGGAGTTTATTGACCGATGAAGCTTAAGGATGTAGCTAAAGAGGAATTCTACCGGGCTTCCTATGGCTGTGCCGGCTGCGCTGCTGTCCTGATGGTGCGCCTTACCATAAAAGCGCTCGGCAAGAACAGCGTTTATGTGGTGCCGGCCAACTGCATCAGCACCGTATCTTGTTATTATCCGCAGGCGCCATTCTTCGTGCCGTTCACGGTAATGGCTTTCGCTGCTACTGCATCGGCTCTGTCTGGCATCAGTGCCGGCTTCAGAAGGCGAGGCCGGGAGGATATACACGTGGTTGGCCTTTCCGGCGATGGTGGCACTGCGGATATTGGCATTCAGGCGCTTTCAGGAGCAATTGATTGCGGCAACAAATTCATCTACATCTGTTATGATAATGAAGCTTATATGAACACGGGCATTCAGCGGAGCGGCCTGACCCCATACGGGGCGACCACCAGCACCACGCCAAGCCCGTGCTTTGAAAACAGGCCTAAGAAAGACATGCTGCGCATCGTGGCGGCGCATGATATTCCTTATGCCGCCACTGCCTGTACCTCCTATCCGCTGGACTATATGGAGAAGGTGGTGAAGGCGAGCCAGGTGAACGGGCCCACCTATATTCATGTCCTTGCGCCATGCCCCACGGGCTGGGGTTTCCCTCCTGATGAGACGATTGAAATCGGGCGTATGGCGGTAGAGAGCGGCGTGTGGCACCTGACCGAGTTTGAGAACGGCGAGTTCCGCACCACCTACACACCGAAACGCCAGCGGCCGGTCTCGGAATATTTAGCTGCCCAGGCAAGGTTCCGCCACCTCAGCCCGGAGCAAATCGCTGCCATCCAGAAAGAGATTGATGCGGCTCGCGATTAGAGCCAGACTATCCTGATACTGGAGGAGCAATCACATGGACGCTATGGAGGCCATTTTATCCCGGAGGAGTATTCGCCGGTATACTGATGAACCGGTGCCGGAAGAGGTCATTATAGAGCTGATGAAAGCCGCAATGAGCGCCCCCTCAGCCAGCAACCAGCAGCCGTGGCAGTTCATCATTATCAACGACCGCCGCATTCTCGATGAAATTCCCAAGTTTCATCCCTACGCCCACATGCTGAAAGAAGCTTCCTGGGCGATTGCTGTCTGCGGCGACCAGAACCTGGCGACGATGAGCGGATACTGGGTTCAGGACTGCTCGGCGGCAACGCAAAACATCCTCATCGCTGCCCATGCCAAAGGGCTGGGAGCGGTTTGGCTGGGTGTCTACCCCCGGGAGGAAAGAGCCAGAACGGCGCAGGAATTGCTCGGTCTTCCCGAGCATGTGATGCCCCTGTGCTTTATATCAATTGGCTATCCCGCGGAGAAAAAACCACCGTCTAACCGTTATGATGCCTCCAGGGTCCATCACAACCGCTGGTAGCGATTAATGCGTAATCGTAGCGCCGACAATCGACCGGTTTATTTCCAGAGAGGTGGCTACGCTGGCGGCACCGGCGACGGCACGGGACAGGCGTTCAATTTTGAATTCTCTGGTATAACCGTAAGCGCCGTGAATTCGTCTCGCCGTCTCTACGATTTCAATGGCGGCGGGCACGACGAATAGCTTGGCCGCGGCGGCCTCGGTCATCCAGGAAGG
>Ga0209427_10002486_pt1 | contig 21695 bp, 21 predicted proteins | sample DeeMarSWOR136_30_FD_187465 | JGI IMG/M metagenome (GOLD analysis project Ga0209427, IMG submission 187465) | Marine sediment microbial communities from White Oak River estuary, North Carolina - WOR-1-36_30 (SPAdes) (version 2) | ecosystem: Environmental > Aquatic > Marine > Intertidal zone >...
CCGCCCGTTTTGCTGGAGCCTGCCGAGGTCGAGGCCTTCCGCCTGGTCGACGTGGAGGGGCTTTCCCAAGAGGAGGCCGGGGAGAGGATGGGGGTGTCCCGGGGCACGGTCTGGAGGCTCCTCCAAGAGGCCCGGAGGAAGACGGCTCAAGCCCTCACCGAGGGGAGGCGCATCCAGATCTCGTCGGATCAGCCTTAGCCGAAGAGGTTCACCTTCCTCTTGCTCAGCTCGAGGGCCTTCAGGGTGTCGATCCGTGAGACCACACCCAGCATCCTGCCCTCATCGTCCGACCCCACCACGGGAAGCATCTCCTGACCTTGGTGGCTCATCTTGTCGATGACAGAGTTCGCCGTCTCGTCCGGGTGGGCGTAAACAACGCCCCTTAGGCATATGTCTCCGACGGAGGTGCTCTCGAGCTCTATGTCCGGTATCTGCCTCAGCTGCTCAAATGTTACCAGCCCGACTATCCTTTCATCCTTGAGCACGGGGAAGCCCGCGTGCTTCGTTTCCCAGAACATGAAGGACGCTACGGAGGCGGGAGTGTCCTCCCTGAAGCTTATCACCTTCTCGGCAGGGGTCATAATTTCCTCGACGTCAACAAGCTTCAGGGGGTCGATCAAGGTGTCGACGTCGATGCCCCGCCTCTTGAGCTTGAGGGTATATATTGAGCCATCCATGAGGACCGTTGACACGAAGTAGCTTGCGGAGCATGCGAGCATGAGGACAGGGAGGAGGTAGTAGTTGTCCGTTATCTCCGGGAGCATCACGATGCAGGTGAGCGGGGCCTTGGCGGCCCCCGCGAACAGGGCGGCCATGCCGACGAGGCCGTAGATGGAGGGCTGGGTGGGCGCGTAGGGGAGCCTTGAGATAAACGGAGTGAATGCTGCACCCAGCATGGCGCCGATGTAGAGCGAGGGAGCGAATATGCCGCCGCTGCCGCCCGAGCCGACGGTGATCTCGGTGGACACTATCTTCAGGACGCCCACCAACAGGAGCATCATAATTGGGATCTTTCCGGCGATCGCAGACTCCATCACCCCGTAGTCGACGCCGAGGATCCCATAGTCGAAGAGGAGCATTCCCATTACCCCGATCAGGAGGCCTCCGATCGCAGGCTTCACCCAGCCTACTACATTCAGCCCATCGAAAAAGTCCTCTGAGAGGTAGAGGAGGCGGGTCCACGCTATCGCAAGGTGACCGAAGATGAGGCCTATGGGGATGAAGTAGACCAGCTCGACAGGGTTGTGGATGACGTACTGTGGCGTCGAGAATGGTGGCCTAAGCCCGAAGACGATCCCCGTGACGATCTCTCCGACGACGGAGGCGACGAATATTGGTATGATGTCGTGGGGCGCGAGCCCCCGGTAGACCACCTCGATCCCGAAGATGGCGCCCCCAAGGGGGGACACGAAGGTTCCGGAGATCCCTGCAGCCAAGCCGCAGACCACCATCAGCCTTACGTGGGAGTCGGAGAGCCTGAACGCCGAGCCCAGAAACGATCCGACGGCGGCCCCGATCTGGCCGATGGGCCCCTCCCGTCCGACGCTCCCCCCGGAGCCGATGGTGATCGAAGACACCAGGATCTTGATTGCCGCGATCCGCCCCCTTATGCGCCCTCCGAGCCTCTGAACCGAGTCGACGACCTCAGGGACCCCGTGGCCCTTGGTCTCAGGCGCCACCGCGTGGATGATCGGGCCGACGATAAGGCCCCCTAGCACAGGTATGGCGATTATGCCAAGGTTGTAGCGCCCCACCATGAACGTGATGTGCGGCAGAAGGACCCCGAAGAAGAGCTCATGGACGAGGTCTATGGTGAGCCGGAGTAGGATGGCCCCGAGCCCGCCCGCGATGCCGACGATCAGGGCGATGCCGTTGATCTTGAACCAGGTCCTCACTCCCTCCGGCAGCACGGCTCCTCAATACCCCCACCCGATACCTGGCTCAGATCTCCGAAGAATAGCGGCTCTCAATAATTCATATGAACTTTATTAAGCCCAAATAAGGAAAAAAAATACGATAGATAGAACCATAGGCTCCTGAAAAAAGGCCCCTGATGGACAAGCGATTATTGTCGGGTGTTTTGAGGAAAAGGACCGTTTTTCTAGGCCCAAGAAGCATTGAGGAAGGGTGTGGTTCACGACATCGTGTTTCCTAGAGCTCCGGTTCCTCGGCCTCCTCCAAGTGTGTCCAGCCCTTTATGTTCTTCAGCGCGCCCGAAGCCGCAGCCCTGAGGAAGCCGACGTCGCTGTCAACTGCGCAGAACCTGAACCCCCGCTCTATTGCGTCGTTTATGTTCGTGGGGCCCGGCCCGGTGGTGCAGTGCATCCCAGGGGCGATCCCGTGCTCCTCCCCGGCCTCTACGATCCGGTCCAAGGCGGCGATGAATTCCGGATGGGTGTACTGGCGGTGGATTCCCATGTCGAGGGTGAAGTCCGATGGGCCGACGAAGCAGGCGTCGACCCCCTCGACGCCGAAGATCTCGTCTATGTTCTTCAGCCCCTTTCTGGTCTCGATCATGACTACTACGAGGGTCTCGTCGTTCGCCGTCGAGAAGTAGTCCGGGTCCCTGAAGGCGGCCATCCTCGGGCCGGCCCCCCTCTCCCCCACGGGAGGGTACTTCGTGATGCGTATCGACTCCCTCGCCATCTCGGCGGATTCTACCCTAGGGATGACGAGCCCAGTAGCTCCCGCGTCGAGGGTCTTCTTCGCCCAGATCAGGTCGTTCCAAGGGATCCGGGCCATTGGCATGCAGACCCCCCGGTTGTAGAGCATCGCCTGGGCCATGAAGTGGTAGGTCTCGGGGCCGAAGGGGCCGTGCTCCATGTCGCAGACGAGCCAGTCGAACCCGAGGTCGGCGAGGTACATCGAGACGTCCGGGTGGCCGATGCTTATCCACGTGCCGACGCTGGGCTTGCCGGTCTTCAACTTCCTCTTCACAAGATTCCTCATGCCTAGAACCTAGTAGAAAGGGATTGGCACAGGATATAAGTTGAGTGAAGGCCCCCTGGGGCTCAAATGAGGGGGCTCAGAACTTCCTGGAGGCCATCTCGGCCGCCATCACGATCGGCTCAGACGCCTCACACACGGACGGGGCGTAGCAGGTGTCGGCCTTCACCAGCTCGTACCAGCACATGTTCTTCTGGATCGCCAGGGAGAGGGCGTTTATCCTCTGGGTCACCTCCTCCCCGCCGACGATCTGGCCGCCTATGATCTGCTTGGACTCCCTCTCCAGCAAGATCTTCACGGTGATCGGCTTCGCCCCCGGGTAGTAGGGCGCCCTTGTGTGGCCCCTTATCTTGCCGGCGATGACATCCAGCCCGTACTCGTGCGCCCAGGACTCGGTCAGCCCCGTGGCCCCGACCTCGAAGTCGAGCATCTGCGAGACCACGGAGAACAGGGCACCGGGGTAGGTCGAGTACTTTCCCGCCGCGTTCACTCCGGCGACCCTGCCCTGCCTGACGGCCGTCGCCCCCAGCAGGGGGAGCGCGGGGCTGTGGCTAATGGGGTTCGTCGTCTCCGCGCAGTCCCCGGCTGCGTAGACGTCCTCGGCGCTCGTCTGCATCCGCCTGTTGGTCTTTATACCGCCGGTCACGCCTATCTCTATACCGGCTTCCCTCGCAAGGCCCACGTTTGGCCTCACGCCCGTCGCGTTGATCACCAGGTCCGCGGGTATCTCGTGCTCCCCTGCGACGACCGCTTCGACCCTATCTCCCCCGAGGATGGCCTCGGCGCGTCGCCCGAGCACAAGTTCGACCCCCCTCTCCTCAAACCTTCTCTGGACCTCCAGGGACATGTCCTCGTCGAAGGTCTTCGCGAGGATCGTGGGCTGGGAGTTGATGACGGTGGTCTTCAGGCCCCTCGTCACGAAGGCGTCGGCGATCTCCATTCCCACGTAACCCGCTCCTATGACGACAACTCTTTGCGCATCCTTCATGGCCTTGGCTATGCCCTCGCCATCCTTGAGGGTGTGGAGGGTGAACACGCCCTCCTTGTCGAGGCCCTCGATCGGGGGCCTGAATGGGGTCGCCCCCGTGGCGATCACGATGGAGTCGTATTCGAGGCTCTCATGTTCACCGGCTTTAGTCTCCACCTCGACCGTCCTGCTACCGGTGTCGATCCTCGTCGCCCTAGTCTCCTTGCGGAGGTCGAACTTCATGATGCGGTAGAGGGGTAGGGGGTAGACGATGAGCTTCTCGAAGGAGGGTATCTTGCCGCTGAGGACGAAGGGGAGGCCGCACCTCGAGTACGTCGGGACGCTCTCATCGGTCACAACCGTTATCTCCGCGTCCCTGTCCGTCTTCCTGGCCATTATGGCGGCCTCGACGCCGGCCGAGTTCGCCCCTATGACGACGATCTTCCTGGACATCTCGCCCAGTCTCCTAAGTCATTCGGGAGTATAGAAACATTTACGATGAATAGAGGCCAAAACTGCGTGTTGTTCCCTGTATGACTCGATTCTGCGAATTATTTGGACAGTCTTCTCGTACCAATGATAATAGGTAGGATGAATTGCATCAGGGCTACGATGAATAGGTATCGCGTCGACCCTGGCTATTCCTCTTCCGAGTCGCCTCGGCTGTTGTTCTCGACCCAGCTGAACTTTGACTGCAGGGTCTTGGGGTAGTACTTCTTCCAGTCGTAGTCGACCCTCCTGCCCCAGTCGTAGTAGATTCGGGGGTCGACGTAGCTCTTCAGTGAGGTGCCGAGGTTGTAGTCCCTGGTGGCTTCCTGGGCCCTTATCTGGAGCTCCAGCTTCTCCGTGGAGGCGGCGTCCCTCTCCTTCCTGTCCCGCAGCTGCCTCCTCAGCTTCTCCATCATCTTGACGTGGGTCGTGTTGAGCCTCCTTATGCGCTGCCTCTGGGTCTTCATGGCTTTCTGCTTCGAGGCTATCCTATTCTCGAGGCTTTTGGTCGATCTCCCCTGCTCCTCATTCTCCTTCAGCTGCCGCCTGTACTCCTCCAGCTTCTCCTCGTGCTCTCGCAGCTTCCGCTCGTAGCCCCCGAGCCTTTTGAGGTGCTTCCTATCCGCGTCCCTGATGCGGTGCCTGAGCTTCCTTTCGTTCTCCCTCGCCTTGGCCCTCTGAGCCTCCAGGCGTTCCTTCTTCCTCTGGAGGGACGACTCCCAGGTCTTCGGGATGGTGCGCTTGTGGTTGCAGACGATGGCGGCCTCCAGGTTGGCCATCGTGGCCGCGTGCTTCTTCAGGTAGTCCGGCTGTTCCGGGTCTACCTTCGTCCCGTCCAGCTTTGTCTCAACGGCGGTGGAGGCGTAGTGGGTTCGGAACACCTTGGCGGAGAGACCTGTCATCGCCTCGTCCAGGAAATCGCTCACCCTCTTCGAGTCTACGCCCTCAAAAAGGGGCGACTCGGGGTCGGAGCTGAACTCCTTGAGGTTGCTGATGACCTGCCCGGGCATCTCGACGCAGAGCTGGTGGCGGACCGAGTCCTTTCCGATGAAGTCGAAGGTGACCCTGCCGCCCTCGTCGAAGCCGATGTGCTCGGGCTTCAATGTGGAGGCCCCTATCGTCTCAGCCTCGTCCTCGTCCTTCTCGTCGCCGACCCTGAACTTGCAGTGGTCGATGAGGAATGTCACTGTCGCCGTCTTCCTGCGCCTGAGGTCCTCGTGGTCCAGGTTCTCCTCGATGTGCGCCTTAATGCTCACCAGATTCTCCTTCAGCTCAAGGGCCTTGTCGTACTTCTCTATGTCCTTCTCCTGCTTGAGGGGGGAGGAGTCGTGGGGCCAGACGTACTTCATCTTCCCGCTGAGCTTATCGCGCCAGCGAGCGATCCACATCGTGTCTGGCTCCCAGACGATGTCCTTCCAGTCTCCCGGTGGCCTCGGCGCGTAAGGAGACAGGTTGAGCTCGATGTCCTCGTGGCGGGGGCCCTCCTTCCACCTGCCCCTCATCGGGTGTCTGCCCCGGCCCATGAATATGCTGCTGGGCTCAACGGTGTAGTTGCCGATCTCCATCTTGGCGCCGTCGACGGTGGCCCAGCCATACCTCTCCTTGTTCGCCTCACGGATGGCCTTCCTCTCGTCCGCGAGTGCCTTTCTCTCTTCCCTAGATAGGTTGGCCCTCGACTCCCGCTCTTCCAGCACAACCTTGTGGACCGCTGAGTAGTCTATATCCCCGGGGAGCAACTCGGTGCCCAGGACTTCCGAGAAGTCCTCGTGGAAGTTCTCGGCGAAGACGGGGTCCTCGACGTAGGGGGTGCCGATCTTCTTGGCCCAAGCCATGGCCCGCTCCTCCTGCTCGTCGTTTAGCGTGATCGTCTCCCCCCGGACAATGACGGCGAGGCCGTCTCCCTTGTACTTCGGCGGCACCAAGACTCCGTTGTGGTGTAGCTGCTCCATCGGGACCCTCAGACTCGAACTTTCCAATGACTTGTCGAAGGTGATGTATAATGATTTCGTGTTTCTAATCCGTTAACAAGACACGATGCATGCATTTTCACCTTTCTGACTTACGAAATAAGAGGTAGATTTGGAACTTGCATTCGCGAGACTCTTGCCTGTTTATGTTACTTTATTCTTCTCCAAGTGTTTGTTAAAATACGTGCTAGCACACGCCAGAAGCTGTCGAAATGAGAGCTTAGAGAAGTTCGTCTATTGAAGGTTTGGTTAACTGCAGAAATATGATATTTAGAAAAAAATCAATCTTTTCACAGTTTTTGCATTAGTCTTTGAGGCTCGGATACTTATCCCTGATCTCCCTGTCGGCTATCTTTGTGATGATAACGCTGGAGATGAGCGCGTACTTCACATCGAGGAGCTCCACCAGTTCGGCTGGTCTCTGATCTTGAGTAACCAGTATAAGGCCGTGCTTCTTGGCGTACTCGACGACCTCCCTGTCCCGTATAACCTCAGAGTCAACGTAGGCGCAGGTTATTTAAGACTATTACCTTCAAGGGTCGTGTGCCTCTGGGCGTACATCGACGAGCGTGGCGCACGCGAAAAAATTCATATGCAGCATGCCCCGATTAGTATCCGGTTTCTATGCCTACGATAGGCGAGTTGGAGAGAGAGTACACGGAGAAGCACCCGAAGTCTAGGCAGCTATACGAACGCGCCCAGGGCTGCTTCGCGAGCGGCGTCACCCACGACGCCAGGAACGCCAGGCCCTTCCCGATCTACGCCACCGAGGCGAGGGGCACGAGGAAGTGGGACGTCGACGGGAACGAGTACGTCGACTACGTTATGGGCCACGGGGCCCTCCTCTTCGGCTACGGGGACGAGAGGGTCCTCGCGGAGCTCGAGAGGCAGATACCGAAGGCCCTTCACATGGGGGCCTGCACCGAGCTCGAGCTCGAGTGGGCCGAGCTCATCAAGAAGCTCGTCCCCAGCGCGATGGACGGTCTCGTCAGGGCGACCTCCTGCGGCAGCGAGGCGGTGCAGATGGCGATAAGGCTCTCGAGGATCTACACCGGGCGGGACAAGATAGTCATCCACGCCGGCGCCTACCACGGGAAGCAGGATGTCACGATCTATGCCCGAGGGGCACCCCCGATAGGCGTCTACAACGTCCGGGGGATTCCAAAGGGGGTCACGGACGACGTGATCATCGTGCCCTTCAATGACCTGGAGGCCGTCGAGGAGGCGCTGAAGACCGGGGAGGTTGCCTGTGTCATCCTCCACTGCAATGCCCTTTATACCAGGGAGTACATCAGGGGGCTGAGGGAGCTCACGACCAGATACGGTGCCGTCTTCCTCATGGACGAGGTCGTCTCCGGCTTCAGGTACTCCGCGGGAGGGGCCCAGGAGTACTACGGCGTGACCCCGGACCTCACCGCCATCGGGAAGGTGATCGGTGGCGGCGCCCCCGTCGGGGCCATCTGCGGGAAGAAGGAGATACTCGACCTCTACTCCTTTAGGGACGACCACTGGAACAGGTTCGTCCGGATCGCCGTCGGCGGGACCTGGAACGCCCAGCCGATCACCATCGCCGGGGGGATCGCCATGCTGAGGGCCATCGACGCCGAGAGGGACAGGATCTACAAACGCCTCAACGACACCGGCCGGAGGCTGGCGAGGGTCTTCAACGAGATGGCCGAGGACCGGGGATTGGCGGCCCTCGCCTATGGCCTCCCCGTCGACGACCCCACAACGATCTCCATCAACCTCCTCAACCGCCCGGTCCCCCCCGACAAGGAATACCTGTGGCGCACGGGGCCGGCCTCCTTCGGGGACTACGCGACCAAGTCGGGATTCGCCGCTGGCCGCCAAGCCGCCTACGCGACCTACCTCTCCATGACCAACAACGGCGTCTACTCCTACTCGGGGCGCGGCGGTAGCCTCTGCACGAAGTACACCGAAGAGGACTTGGAGATCACCGAGCGGGCCTTCGACGCAACCCTGAGGGTGTTGAAGGAGAACGATCTCATCGGGAGGGCCGCCTGACACAACTCAACGAAAAAAAGGGCCATCCGGTAGGTGGTGCGCCAAAAAAGGTTGGGTACGTGCGCCCCCAAGGCCCGCTTCCTGGACCGTCTCCACCTCCCACCCCAGCACCTCGAAGTGCTCCTTCAACCCAGCGTACATCTCATCTAGGAGTAGCCCCAATCCGCGCACCCCATCCGGATAAGGCCCATTCAGATAATTAATTTTTCATGGTCGATCTTTGGGGTCTTGGGCTCATGTTTTCTCTGCGCGCATTGGAAAGGCGCCCCCAAATCGGGATTTACGTAAAGAATATCACTTTCGATTCATTCTAGATGAAGGTATGTACCGTATAAGAAGCACCTTGATAGCCGTGATTGCTATGATAATAGTGCTATTCGTGAGGAGTCAGGCGGCACAAATGGGGGTCGGTGGCATATTCAACATCATCACCATCCTAATGATCGTGCTGATCATATTCGGCCTCATCAGGACTTGGTTCAGAGGTTGAAGAGCGAAGTTTCCCATCTAGATCCCCGAAATAAGTAATCATTAAAAATTTTCATAGTCGATCCCTCTAGTTTTAAACTACGCGCACAATAGATAGCGATTAGCCGGTCAAGTCTGAGAGCTGGATGATGCGCAGGACATGCTATGATTTCTTCTTCTTGGAGAGGGCTTTACGGAGGTCACCCTCGTCTAGGTCTATCCTCAGGGTCCCGTTGGACCCCTTGATCTCGAGGATGACTCCCTCGACCACGGAGATGTCATCGAGCTCGCCGAGGAACCCCTCGATGAGTACACCGATGCCCCCGTCCGTCAACGCGACCTTCCTCAAATGCTCCTTGGATCTCATCTCGATGGAGAAGGCGTGCTTAGCCTTTCTGACGCCCATTCTCATGCCTCCAAGGTCACCCCGATGTGCTGGTCGAGAGGGTCCAGCATGCCCCGCGGTTCAACGTCGACCATCGTCGATGCGTCAACGGGTGTTTCCAAGTTCTCCCTCCTAAGGCGTAGCGGTTGTGATCCCGAAGCTCTGCCTCATCTGCTCGATCTCGGCACGGTCGAACTCGTCCAGGTAGCTTTCGAGGTCCAAGTCGATATCCTCATGCCACATGGTTGAGGACTTGCCGGACCCGCTACATTCACTCTCCTCCCTCTCAAGCTCCTCTAGCATACCTTCGAATAGGGTGCAGAGGAGATCGAACTCCTCGATGGAGACCTGCTCTGCTGACTCGTAGGTTCCCATCTCGATTAAAACGGTGTGCCTCGTCACGACCATGCCCGTTTCCACCATGTTCTCACTTGGCAGGGGCGAGTTTTCAGATAAATGCACCGCAAGCCGGATGCTGTATTGTTAACATCGTTGTTGGGGCGTAAGGACCCATCATTGGGCAAACGTCTGGATTGGAGAGCCTCGTCGACCTTGTTTCGAGGTCCTGTCGCCGGATAGCCGTGACTGGCTTATGATGGTCGCTACTCTGACCACTGGTAGTTGGAGAACTCGATGGCCTCGAGGACCTTCTGGCTGAAGTCGCTGTTCTCGCACTCGAAGGTGTACATGACGAAGCCGTCGTAGGCGAAGAAGTGCATCCTATTCCTGTGGTAGATGATCCTGGGCTTCGCGATCTTCACCAGCTCCAGGAACTCCCTCCTCCTGAACTTCACCCGGTAAGAGCTCGAGTGCTGCGCTGCCGCCGCAGCTGCAGCCGCCCCTCCTGCATACGCCAACTGGATATCACCTCATTTCCGTTTTACGGGTTGTATCTACTCCATGGTCGATAGCTTCCTGTAGCCTAGGTAGAGCAGCACTAGGCCCAGCGCCCAGGCGAGGGGCATGTGGAGCCACTCCACGTGGAGCACCATGTCGGGTATTATCATCGCCCCCAAGGCGAGGAAGGCTATAAGCTGGAAGTTTATCATGTAGCTGGCGGACTTCTGCGAGTACGCTGGGTTCGCGAAGGATAAGCCCATTGCCATGGAGACGTTGGCCGCGGCTATCAGCAGAGCGTTCCCCACGCTCGTCAGGTAAGGCCATGTGAAGGCGACGCCGAACCGGAGGCCGCTGACAAGCATGACCGCGGCTATGAAGGGGAGCACCGTGAGCCAGCCCTGCAGCAGCTTCGCCCTCATGAACCTGCCCACCCCGGATGGGGTCTTCCTGTAGATAAACAGGTTCTCCCTGCCCCTAATTGTTGCCTCCGAGCAGAGGAAGAGGGCCATCACCGTGCCCATAAGGAGGCCCATCATCCGGGCACCCCCCGCGTCGTCGACGAAGAAGAAGTTGATGAGGACCATCAGCCCGATGATGTATCCGACCTGGGAAAGATTCTCCAGCCTCCGGCCGTAGTCCTTGAAGACCGAGACCAGAAGGGAGCCGAAGGACCCTCCCCCTCCCAGTAGCCTGACCGTCCGATAGAAGGCCCCATCGGGGCCCACCTCGGTGGCGCCTAGGCCCGAAGGCTCGAGGCTGTATGCCCTATCCGCCACCATCCAGCCCGCGGCGAGGCCCCCAACCATGAAGGCAACGACTCCTCCTATACGAGTGAGGGTGAGAGCCCATACCGCGCCGATATTCGAGGGGTTATTGGCGAAGGCGACGATGACCTCAGCCGCCCATGAGCTCGGGAATAGCCCTAGCACAGTACTCACCAGCCTATTGGTGCTGGGGTCGGCAAGGGCGGTGAGTATGTTGCCGCCTATGAGTCCGTAGAAGAGGGCGATCAGGGGCAGGACGAGGATAAAGGACACGGCCTTCCCGATATCCTTCCCCTTGGCTGTCCTGCCGATGGTGGTCCTGGCAACGGCTGCGAGAACGGTGCCTATCCAGAAAGAGGAGAGGCATGTGACGAACGCCAAGAGTATTATCAGGGCGGTCTGAAGGAGACTAAGGCCCAGGGGGGCCAACAGGGCTGTGAAGAGCCCCGCGAGGGCGGTGGCGACGATGGCGTAGACCGGGGTCTTCCCAAGGAACTCGCCAATAAGGACGTCCCCGGGCCTAACGGGGGCCTTGAGCATAAGCTCCACCCGGCCCAGCCCCTCCTCCTTCAGGGCGTTGGAGACAGGGATTATCGTCAGGAAGACGGACAGGACGAATAGGATTATCTCGAAGAGGGCGACGGCCACCTGGCTCAACACGAAGCCGAGGAAGTCGTTCACCATGGACCGGACCATCATCGGGGCCAGGTAGTATACCCAGACGGCGAGGAGGGCCGCCGCAGCGAGGGGGAAGAACCTCCTCAGGCCCCTGATCCAACTGGTCTGGACCCGGTACTCGTTCCTCGCTATCGCCAGCCACTTAGGGCTTTGCAACCTGCTCCCTCCAAGCGAGGAGTTCGCTGTCAACAGCGCCGCCAGTGAGGGCTATGAAAGCCTCCTCCAGGGTCTCTTGGCCCGACCGGGCGATGATCTCGTCTACGGTGCCCACGGCCACGAGCCTCCCCTCGTCGATGATGCCGATCCTGTCGCAGAGCTCCTCGACGACCGGCAGGATGTGGCTGCACATGAAGATGGTCTTCCCAGCGGTGTCCGAGAGCTCCTTTATCAGGTCCTTGACCATGTGGGCGGCTCTCGGGTCCAGGGACGACGTGGGCTCGTCGAGGAAAAGGATGGGTGGGTCGTGGATGAGGGCGGCCGCGATTAGGAGCTTCTGCTTCATCCCGCTGCTGTAGCCCTCGACGAGGTGGTCCCTCCTCTCGTGCAGGCCGAAGAGCCTCAGCAGGTCGTCTATCCTCTCCTTGAGAACCTCGCTCGGGACGTCGTAGAGCGCCCCCATGAACTCGAGGAACTCGTATCCGCTGAGCTTCTCGTAGAGCCCTGGCGACTCGGCGAGCATCCCGGTTACCCGCTTGACATCATTCTCCTCGCCGAGGATGTCGTGCCCGTTCACCGTCGCCGTTCCGCCGGTCGGCTTTATGATGCAGTTCAGCAGGCGGACGACGGTGGTCTTGCCCGCCCCGTTCGGCCCCAGAAGGCCGAAGGCCTCCCCTTCGTAGACCTCGAGGTCGAGGCCGTCCACGGCCTTGATCTCTTTTCCTTTTCCAAAGTACTTGGACAGGTTTCTTGTCTCGATTATTGTTTTCATCGTTATCATCTTCTACGAGGATCCGGAGAGGGTCTCCACCAGGCCTGGCACGTGCTCTGCCCCGACTGGCACGGCGATGCTCGAGCCCTCGAGGTCGTCGCCTATGGGTTCGTAACGCCCGCCCAGGCACTCCGTCAGGAAAGCCTCGGCCACGGCGAAGAACGACATGGCGTTCTCCGGCCTGGCGAAGCCGTGCCCCTCGTCGGAGTACAGCAGGTATGTCACGGGGATGTCCCTGTCTTGCATCGCCTGGACGATCCGATCCGCCTCTGCCTGGGGGACCCGAACGTCGTTGGAGCCCTGGCCGATGAGCAGCGGCCTCTGGATCCTGTCCACGTAGGTGAGCGGGGATCTCTCCAACAGGAGTTCCCGGCCCTCCTCGGTCCTGTGGTCGCCAAACTGCCTCACCATCAGCTCGACCATCGGCTCCCAGTAGGGCGGGACAGCCTCCAGCAGCGAGACCAAGTTCGACGGCGCCGCCCAGGCCACGCCGCATGCGAACTTGTCCGGCGTGAACGTCAGGCCCACCAGCGTCGAGTACCCGCCGTAGCTCCCGCCCAAGATCGCGACCTTGTCGGAGTCGGCGATCCCCTCCCGGATGGCCCAGTCGACGGCGTCCATGAGGTCGTCGTGTATCTTCGCCGCGTGCTCCAGGTTGCCGGCGTTGATGAAGCCCTTACCGAAGCCGGTGGAGGCGCGGAAGTTGACACTCATCACGACGTAACCGCGGTTGGCCAGCCACTGATGGACGGAGCTGTATCCCCAGTAGTCGCGGTAGTTCGGGCCCCCGTGGGGAAGCAGCACCATCGGCAGAGGCTCATCGGGGCGGGCGTCGCCGTCGCTATCGTACCCGACCGGCAGCGTGTAGTAGCTGACCAGGTTAAGCCCGTCGCGCGACTCTATGACCACGGGGTGCATCTCCGCCAGGGGCAGGCCCTCTAGGTCCTCCTGGTTCGTGAACAGGAACTCGGCATCACGGGCCTCCCGGTCGTAGCGATAGTACCGCCTCGGTCCGTCGTCCACGAGGTAGTTGACCATCCAGAACCTGTCGTCCAGCGTCCTGAACAGGACCTCGACCTCGCCGTCTGCGACCGTGCCCAGGTATGCGAGGTCCTCCGCGATGGAATTGTCGATGACCCGCCACTCCCTGCGCTCGTATGTGAAGGCTACGGCCTGGAGGTTCCACTCCGTCGGATGCACCATGACGGCGTCGACGTCGGCAAGCGGATCCTCGGCGATCAATGTCTTCTCGCCGCTCTCCATATCGAGGGCGAACAGCGCAGAGGTGTCCCTGCCGCGGCTGTCGATCATATACAGGATCGTGCCCGTTCTGTCGAACCAGACTGGAGAGGTGGTGAGCAGGTCCTCCATCGGGATCTGCATGAACGTCTCCCAGCCCCCCTCCTCGGTGGGCGTGAAATACTCCAATCCGCCGTCTGGCGTCATCCGCCCCGCGAGGCGGACGTTGAAGTCGACGTCTATGAAGAAGGTGACGAAGCCAGGATTCTCAAGAACGAGGGTCCTCTCGCCGGTCTCTATGTTGACGCGGTAGAGGTCGTGGAGCTGGGGGATGCGGTCGTTGAGCGCCACGATGGCCTCGTCGGGGAAGTTCGGGCTGAAAGCCTGGACCCGCGCCTGTACACCCTCGATGGGGGTGAGGTCGATGGTCTCGCCCGTGTCCAGGTCCACGCCGTATACCCGCCAGTTCTCGTCGCCGGCCTGGTCCTGGGGGTAGAGGATGCGGTCACTGGCGTAGGTCCAGCCGTAGGAGGGGATGCCGCGGTAAGTGTCGTTCGTCACTGGGCTGGCCGTAGAAGGGTCGTCTGCGGACCCCACCCAGACGTTCATCACGCCGTCCACGGGGGCTAGGTAGCTGATCTTGGTCCCGTCGGGGCTGAGCCGGACCATGGATTTGTCCGGGTTGCCGAACAGGACCTCGCGTGGGATGATCGGTGTGGGGCCTCCCCAGAGAAGTTCGTGATATGACTGATTAAGCGAGGCGTACTGGGCTTCTAGAGCGGAGATTCGTGACATCTGGTCGAATACGGTAGAGTTTAGATCCGTGACCTCAGATGTTAGATCGGTGACTTGTTTCTTGTAGCTCTCCATCTTTGGCTGATAGATTGTGTAGCCAAGGCCATAACCGCCCGCTGTTCCCGCAATCAAGCAGATGATTGCGACGATACCCAGTCTGATATTGTCGTTCAAATTCATTTCACCTTTTTTGCGCTCGCTGAGAGCATCTTCCTCAGCTCCTCTTCGGGGAGGTCTATCCTGAGGACGCCGTTCTCCCCCCTGACCTCTAGAACCATGCCCTCGATCAGGCTCAGCTCCTTGAGGGCCCCTAGGTAGCCCTCGAAGAGCACCCGGTCGTGGGACTTGTCGGACATGGAGATGTGCCTGACGTGAGTCTTGGACTTCATCTCGATCGAGAAGGCGTGCAGCATCCCACTTTCACCCATGTATCATCGGACCTTCACCTAGGCCAATTCACATAAAGCCTCCGCAAGAGGGATGCTGGGAAGCCAACATCCATGATGGGAGACCAAACCGAATTTTCCCGTTTTCCTATGGAACGCGCACAATAAGGGTTGGCCAGAACCCCTGAACAACAGTTCCCGAAGAGGCTACATCATCCCGTACATTACTAGAACGGACAGGGGACTTACATTTCCCATAAAGGTGTTGATCGTCGAAAGACGTTATATCAACAAGGGGCGAGTTGATCTAGGGGGCTTCGGCTTGGAGAGGCTCTGCGACGTGATGTTCGAGCTGTCGAACGAGGACAGGCTCAGGATCCTCCGGGAACTCGAGGGGGAGGCCGCGATCGTCACCGGCCTCTCCAACAGGCTGGGGCTCACGAACCAGGAGGTGAGCCGCCACCTCTCCAGGCTCGGAGACGTTGGGCTCACCACGAAGGCCCCCGACGGCCAGTACAGCCTGACCTCCTACGGGAGGCTCACACTAAAGCAGATCGAGGGGCTGGAGTTCACCTCCCGGCACAAGGAGTACTTCGTAGACCACATGGCGGAGGACCTCCCGGCAGGCTTCGTCTACCGGATTGGGGAGCTAGAGGGCAGCGCCTACGTCGACGACGTCATGGTGGTCTTCCACAATGTCGAGAGGATGATCTGGGAGGCGGAGGAGTATATCTGGAGGCTGACGGACCGTTACCTCATGATGGCCCTCCCCGAACTCGAGGCCGCCACGGATGGGGGTGTCGAGTTCAGGCTCATGCAGTCGAAGGATTTCGAGTTCCCGCCTGACTGGCCCGGGCCAGGTAGGATACTGGCGAAGGCCAGGGTTGAGGGTGTCTTCAAGCTCAGAGAGTCTAATGTGCGAGGATCTTCATTGCTATGTCTGAGAAGGAGGTCGCAGCCCTCGCCTTTCCGACAACGGAGGGGCGATTCGACTACTTCGGCTTCACCTCAAAGGCCGAGGGTACGCACAGGTGGTGCTCTAACGTCTTCCAGTATTATTGGGATAGGGCGCAGATACCCGACTTCATGCGAGAATGAACGAATGGCAGTCGGGGTCAGGGCATTGAAATCTCAATTCCGGTCATTCGCGATCGGATGATTCAGTGGTCGATCCGGCGGGATGGCCTCATAACCTATGGTTTCCAAACATTCTTGGGAGGCATCACGGCCCGTTTGGGCTGCATTCCGAAGCGTTCCCGCATCCCCTCGATCTCGGCGTAGTCGAATTCGTCCAGCAGGGCCTCAAGATCCATGTTCCCTGCCCGGGGCAAGGTACCCGATTCGGGTGAACCCCATTCCTCGATCTCCATGCGATCTCTCATTTCCAGCTCTTCCAGAAGCTCCTCGAACAGCGTGCAGTAGAAATCGAACTCCTCGAGGGAGAAGAACTCGGTTGTCGCGTCTTCACTGCTCTCAAGGGGTGGCAGATGCCTCACCACGCTCATGTCCAAATTGCTCACCTTCTCCTTCTGCAGAATCCTGTGACGGTATAAGCCCTCCGCATGCCGGATGTAGGGAGATCAACATCGTTTGCGGGAGGTTAACATTGGTGTTACCGAGCCCCCTTCACCCTGAAGGAACGGCCGAGACCAATGGGACCTCTTCCACAATCCCAGGGGACTTGATCAAGCTGTTGTCCTGGAATCGTGGTCCGGCAGGATGTCCTCGGCGTCCCTTATGTGCCTGATAGCGTACCCCCCGAGGCCGATCATGGTCCCCAGGGTTCCGGTCATCACGAATATGAGGGATATGCCGGCCCCGGGGCCTGTGCCGACTAGCCACCCGAAAAGGGGCGCGAGGCCTCCGCCGGGCATCATAGCCGGTCCGAAGACCCAGTCAGCCAAGGGGCCCGCGATCGCCATGGAGAGGGGGGCGGATATCTGCGCTATGAGCCGCCGCGTGGCGAAGACCCGACCCTGGACCTCGGGCGGGACCTTCGCCTGCCAGATGGCCTGGTTGGAGCCGTTGATGAAGGGCAGGAAGAACATGGAGCTGAAGGCGGCGAAGGCCCAGAAGATTATGTCGCGTCCTAAGCCCATGCATAATTGGCCGAGCAGGCTGCTCAGGGCCATGCCCATCAGCACCCCGTGGATCCTCCGCCCCGGCCCACCCCAGGCGCTCATCATGATGCCGCCGACGACCCCGCCCACCCCGAAGGCCGACGTGATCCCGCCGAGCACAAGGGTGTCGTTGCCAGTGCGCGCCAGGACCATTGGGGCAAGCAGGGTGAACCCCAGGGTCGCAGTCATGTTTATCGCGAAGAATACGAGCTGCAGCCCGAGGAGGCTGGGGCGCTCGAATATGTAGCGAAAGCCGTAGGCCGAGTCCCTCAGGATGCTTCGGCCCCCCTCCCGCGCGGTTTCCGCGGAGACGGGCTGGGGGATGTGGACGACCAGCAGCGCGCCTATCGCCGCGATGAAGGTTATGATGTCGAAGGCCAGGATGCCCCTGATCCCTAACACCCCCAGGAGGGCTCCTGCCGCCATGGGGGCTATGATGTTCGACGCCGAGCCTGCTAGGCCGATCATCCCGTTTGCCCTGCCGTACTGCTCCTTCGGTATCATCATCGTGACCGCGGCGGAGTAGGCGGGGAACTGGAAGGCCTGGAAGACCCCTGCGAAGGCCCCGGTCAAGTACAGGTGCCATATCTGGAGCCGATCGGTAATAAGAAGGAGAAGGACTACGGCGGTGGAGAGGCCCGCGGCGAGGTCGCTGAGCATCATGATGAGCTTCCTGTTGTACCTGTCGACCATGGCGCCGGCGAAGGGGCTGGCGAGGACGGTGGGGGCGAAGGCGAAGAAGCCGACCATCGCGAGGGTGGTCGCCACACCCGTGGCCTCCCAGGCCCATATCGTCAGGGCGAAGTTCGTCATCCCGGTCCCCAGGAGCGATACCAACTGGCCAACCCAGACCACTGTGAAGGCCCTCATACCCGTCGGGAGCCGGGTCTCCGTCGCCTGAACCGAGCCGCTCATGAACGATCAAGGACCCCCAGGATTTGAGCTTCGTAGCTAAGACAAGCTCATATAATTAAACTTATTTGGTTTAACATCTTTAACATATTTAGCAAGGTGGTCCCATGGCGAGGCTGACCGAGGCGGAGGTCGAGAAGATCATACACGTCATCCCCGTCGAGGTGGAGGTCGACAAGGCGGTGAGGCCCTTCCAAGACCCGAACGGCTTCAAGGCGAACAGGATCTACCTTTTGGGGACGACGGACGAGCACAGCTTCAAGGGGGAGCGGGGCTGGCTAGTGCCCCACTGCCTCAGGAAGGTCGGTGAGAGGCTGGAGGCTCTGGACATAGATGTGGTCACCGTGGAGACCTACATCTGGGACCTCCAGGACGTCATGAGGAAGGTGAGCCACATCGTCCTAGAGGAAAGGTCCCGTGGGAACATCGTGTACGTGAACATGTCAGCGGGAGGACCTTTCGTCTCCGTCGCCTCCGCTCTCTCTGCCATGGTCCAGGATGCGAGGCTCTACTACGTCAGGTGCGCCAGGTATTCCGAGACCCTAGAGGAGAAGCTGGAGCACGGGAACGCGGTCTGCGACAAATACGAGGTCCAGTTCCTCGAGAACTTCAGGATCATAACGCCGGACAAGAGGGCGCTGACCGTCCTCGTGGAGCTTTACACGCGGGGGAGCATGAGCACCTCGGATCTCCTCACGGTCCTCCACGATCGGGGGGTCGAGGGCTTCGAGGAGGACCACAGGTTCCTGAGCCGGGGAGACAAGATCAGCCTCCTGATGAGGCTGAACAAGGGGATCACGGGCAAGCTGGAGAAGGTGGGCTACATTAAGAAGAAGAAGCGGGGCAGGGAGAACGTCTACAGGATCACGGAGTCGGGTAAATACGTGGCGTGCATAAGCGGGCTACTTGGTTCAGACAATAGCCCATGTGACTTGACAACGAATAGGAGATCAACTCAGCCATAACGTAATGGTTACGCGGTCCTGACGTTCGGGATAATCGCATCGACTTGCACTAAGCTGTTCAGGGTGTGACGTGTGGCCCTGAAAAACTCCTTGAAACGTCCTCCTCGAGAAGATTTAGGGATAACAATATCCGATAGGGATGGTTAGATCGGGTGTAACCCGGTGTCTGCATTGGAGAGGATGTGCGACCTGCTCTTCGAGGTCTCCAACGAGGACCGCCTCAGGATACTGCGCGTGCTGGAGGCGGAGGCTAAGAACGTCACGGGCCTGTCGAGGGAGCTCGGCCTCACGACCCAGGAGTCGAGCCGCCACCTCTCGAGGCTCGGGGACGTGGGGCTGACGTCCAAGGACGCCGACGGCAACCACTACATCACGCCGTACGGCATGCTCACCCTGAGGCTGCTCCAGGGCCTGGATTTCACCACTAGACACGCGGACTACTTCATGTCCCACTCCCTGTCGGGCCTGCCCCCGGAGTTTGTCGGAAGGATAGGGGAGCTTGGCGGGAGCACCCGGGTGGACGACGTCATGGTCGCCGTGCACAGGATAGAGGAGACGATCCAGGGGGCAGAGGAGTACCTGCTGAACATAAACCTCCCCTACATCGCGAGCACGTTCCCCATGATCCGCGGGGCCTTCGAACGGGGCATCAAGGCAAGGTTTCTCCACACGAGGGACCTCGTCGTGCCCCAGATCATGATGGAAGAGAGAAGACGCGAGTTCGATAAAATGACGATAGACCAGTTCATAAGGGCCGGTCTCTACGATGAGAAGCTGATAGAGAAAGTCGACCTCGTCCTTTATATCTCGGAGAAGGAAGTGGGGTTGGTCGCCTTCCCCCTGCAGGACGGGGGGTACGACTACCTAGGTTTCACCTCAGGCGATGAGAGGACCCACAAGTGGTGCGTAGACCTCTTCGAGCACTACTGGGAGCGAGCTTCGCCAGCTCACTAGCCACCTCATAGCGAGGATTTCAGCCTAAAAAGGCGGTCGATTGATAGATAAGCGTACAGAAGGCGATCAAGTCTCCGGATTTATGCGATGGCCTTAGAAGTCGAGGGTTAAGCCTACACCCGATTCTACGTAGTCCTCCCCGAATGCCTCCTCGAACAGCCCTCTGGCTGTGTCGCCGGTGCAGTGGCAAGGAGCGATCTTCACGACGCCGAGATCCTTCAGGTCGGAGATTATCCCGGTTATCGCCGCCTCCGAGTGGCCCCCGAGGTGGAACCCGCCTATGACGAGGCGGACCTCCTCGCCCGTCAGCTCCACCGCCTTCTCAACGATGCCCACGATACCGGGGTGGGAGCATCCGGTCACGATGAGTAACCCTTCAGAGGTGCTCACCATGAGGGACTGCTCCTCTATCTCCGTCCCGAGGACACCCGTGGTCGCGACGCCCTCGCAGACATGTGTCGCGTTCCTCACCTCCACAACATCGGCCCCGCGAACCCTTATGCTGCTCTTCACATGGTAGGGGAATGAGTCGGGGACAAAGACGGTGACATTGCTGTTGGCTTCGAGGAAGGTGTAGAGGCCGCCGATGTGATCCTGATGTACGTGGGATAGGACGACGTAGTCGATCTCATCGGGATCGACGCCAAGCTTCTCCATGTTATCCGAGAGGATCCTACCATCTCCCCCCGTGTCGAAGAGGATCGTCGCGTCCTCGAGCTCTATGAGGCATGAGAAGCCCCACTCCGTCTCCAGATCCGGGTCGTAGGGGTTGTTGTCGTAGAGGATCGTCAGGTTCCCGCCGCATTCTTTCAATATTATTTCGTATGCGGGAGAGGTCTCCTCAGTCTCTCCGGGTTCCTCCGGCTTCTCCCTGAGAAGGCTTGGCACGAAATAAGAGGCGACCAATACTGCGGCAATCAAAATTATGATGACGTAGATTTTTGAACCCTTCATGTCTCATTTCCCCAAGCCAAGCCAGAGGCGGTTTCACCCTGCACCACCATATGCATCCTACTCGACCGACAAATCATCATAGACACTACAGTCTCCAATGGCTCAAGAGACCGCCACCTGTACGTTACCCTTACGCATGCCACTCGGGTCAAGGTTTTCTGGACGCCCCGCATCGTATATAATTTCCTCAAAAAGGATGCCGAATAGGTAGGATCGTTTCTGAGGAGAAGGGCATATTGTTCTATCTTCCTGACGAGTACGGCCCTGGAAACCAAAAAAGAGGAGTCAGATTAGGAATCCGTGTCTCTCTCGAAGAGCAGGTAGTGGTTCACGAGCGTCGGCGTGCCCTGGGCCTGATAGGTGTGGAGGCTCCAGCCTTCCCTCTGGAACTCCTCGATGACATCGCCTATCTTCTTGTGGTGGCCGACTTGGACGCATGTCCATTCCTTCAACACGTTTCACCTCATTCGGACCACTGGTAGTTGGAGAACTCTATGGCATCCAGCACCCTCTGGCTGAAGTCGCTGTCCTCGCACTCGAAGGTGTACATCACGAACCCGTCGTAGGCGAAGAAGTGCATCCTGTTCCTGTGGTAGATAATCCTCGGCTTAGCGATCTCCACAAGCTCGAGGAACTCCCTCCTCCTGAACTTCACCCTATACGAGCTCGAGTGCTGAGCCGCCGCTGTGGCAGCCACGGCTCCCCCGGCATATACCAACTCGAATCGACCTCCTATTATTTATATCTAAATAGCCCCTATATATTTTTCCGAAATAGAATATAGATAATACAATAAAATATATAATTTGATTCCTGGGCTGGCCGATGTGTGATTTCACGAACTCTTCCTTGACGGTGATCAGGGGGAGTGCCCTATGATCGCAGGGCCCTCTCGATCTCGTCCGAGTCGGGG
>Ga0209427_10002487_pt1 | contig 21688 bp, 20 predicted proteins | sample DeeMarSWOR136_30_FD_187465 | JGI IMG/M metagenome (GOLD analysis project Ga0209427, IMG submission 187465) | Marine sediment microbial communities from White Oak River estuary, North Carolina - WOR-1-36_30 (SPAdes) (version 2) | ecosystem: Environmental > Aquatic > Marine > Intertidal zone >...
GATTTTGATAATATGGGTATAAAACCGATTCAAACTTGTAGAGTACTTCGACATTTATGCGCCTATATGGATACATCAGAATTCTTTGGAATAATTATTGAACTTATGGAGTTAATGAAAAGAAAAAGAAAGCGCTGATTATATAATTTAGCAAAAAAATTATAAAAATCTCTGTTTGTCTTTATGTTCTTTTACGGAAATTTCTCTTTCACTAAGTCGATTAAGCTTTACCAATATGTCTTTAATTGCCTTAATTTCTGCTCTTGTTGTAACCTTAAAATCTTTTAAATTGTCAAGAATTTCTTTTTCACTAAAACCTTTGTTATAGACTTCCTTAAATTTTGCGATCGTTTTTTCATGGTAAAAAATGTATTGTTTATTTAAGAATACAATTAAGGATTCTTTTTTTTCTTGTTTTTGAGAAATTTCAAACATGTCATCTTGTATTTTTTGTAAAGGCTTCTTAAATTTTCGAGCAATTAACTCGTCTTCAATTTTATAGTATTTTCTCAAAAATCTATTGAGTTTTCTTTTAAACAATAATCTTGGAATATAGGATAATAAAAATAGTACTAATGTTATACCGGACATCCAAATAGCGGCTATTGTATTATAAATCGCTACAATTAAGATAATCGCAACAAGAAAAAGAAACCATTTTCTTCCAATTGTTTTTATTATAACAATATACTTTTTTGGCAAGGCTTCAGAGTTAGATTTATTCCGTATTAATTAAAAATATAATTTATTGCTTAAAAACTTAATTTTAGATAAATCCAAAGAGGTAGATCGAGTATAACCACATAAAAAAGCGTGACCGGGTATTATCCTTGTATGCCATGACCGTAAGCAAACTTACAGTTTGTAGTTTCCCATAGATCGCAACTAAAGTACTATCTACAACGCGAAACAAGTTTAACTTCCGGGTTCGGATGGTTCCAGCGCAGTAGCGAATTGCTTCTAATTTATATGGCTATAAACGTTATTTTGAACCTTTATATAAGGTCGGTTATTTTATAAGAAAATACCTCCTTATATGGTTACAAGTAAATAGGAAAAATTAAAGCTAATAATTAAACTTTTCCATAAAGAACATTAAATTTAAAAGGTTTAATCAAGGAGCATATATAATTTCATGTTGTTTCAATTAATTCTTCACGATACTCAGTGGTATCAATTTTTGTTGAATGCAATTATTACAATAATAGGTAGATTTCTTGATATGTTAAGTACTAGGTATGTTACTAAAGAATTAAAGTTAGAAACTAATAGAATAGCTAGACGAGTTGGATGGAAAGGAATGGTTTTAATGCAAATTCCAATAATTATATTGGGTTCACTAGACATCTATTTTAGTTTCTTTATATTTTGGTGGAGTATTTTATTATTTGCTAATAATATTGAAGGGAGTTGGTATGTAAAGCAAGCTGGTGAAGAAGCGTATCAAAAGGAAATTAAAGATAAATTGGAAAAATCTAAAACATGGAAAATTATATTTAGTGAATTTTCGTCATTTTTAAAATTTACCTTAGCAGGAACCTTTATACTTATTTTTTTATTTGTATTTAATGATTTGATTGCAGTTTTATTAATATCTCTAGCTTTAATCCTCCAAGGTGTATTTGGAACTATTAATTCTGTATTATATTTATTGCATTTAAAAAAAGATAAGTCTAAAAAAGATTAATTTAGTTATTCTAAATTTCTATTCTCTGTCTCTTTAACTTCACGATTAGCTTTTTTTAATCCATTATAGGTAACATAACCAGAAATTCCAATAACTCCAATTATAGTGATTATGGAAATGTAATTCATTAATGGAATTGGGATTAATAAAGTAAATGAAGAGTCTTGAACTATAACTGTATTATTAGCATAATCTCTTATAATAATTATATAATCATATTTACCAGAAGTAAACTTCTCGGTGTTAACAACAATCAATTCATTATTATCTTTAATACAATTTGATGAACAATAATACATGTAATCGTTAAAATTATTTTTAGATAAATAAACATATACACTTTCTATACCTGATTTATTATCATGAGCTTCAATATTAAAAATAGGAATAACTGAAGTCTTAGGATTCTTAGGGCTATATTCTACTCCGATGAATTGAGGATTATTATTATCTGGAAGTGTTGTAAAATTAAAATAGGATGGGATTAGATTGTGCCCTGTAATTGTCACATTATATGACTCATTTGCTTGAGCAGGGAGACGAAACTTAAATAAACCGTTAATGTCTGCATATGCAGTATGATATTTTCCATCAGAAGTTCTTAAATGAACTCTTGCATAAGGAACAACTTTATCATTAATATCTTTAATTGTTGCAGATACTAATTGCCCTTCATAGATATTTTCGGTAAAAGGATTTAGTGCAACTTTGGGTTGATTCGTATAGATATCAACCTCAGGATCACCTAACAGACAATATGTTAAAAGAGTTTTACGCTCAGGATCGTAATATATGGGTAAATTGCTACTATTCATATATGCAATTTTTGAATCATAAAGTGCCCTACCCTGTTGAAACTTTTTATTGACATAAAATTCTCTCCAAAATAATTTTGCACTTCCACGGTTTAACCACTCGAGCTCATAATCATCTGGAAAATACACCGTGACTCTTAATCCTCCAATAACCCCAATAGCGCCACCTTTATCTTTTTTCATTAATATTTCACCAATACTATTATCATTATAATCATAACTCGATGTTGAGCAAGAATCCAAATACACCAAAGAAGGCATATAATCATTTGTGCTAGTACTAGCATCCGATGATCGATACCCCACTGTTGTTGGATTTCTATAATATGCGGATGGTTTCCCATGACCCGCCATAAATACTGTAGAATATCCATCATTAAAATAATTTACAAGATTTGAGAGAGTAAGATTGCCTTCTTCTTCTACTAAGTGAGTATAGCTTATTTCATATTTAGCATAATTATCTATAATATAATTTGTTAAATGGCTTTCATATTCTCCATCAGGATCATCCCCACTAGGATAATCAGATAATCCTCCAGCTAGCAACATGCTATTCATCCAATCACCTATATTCGGATTATTCTCATATTTCAGTGTTTTATTTACCATAATTTCAAGCTCGTAGGCATTGTTTGCTGGAAATCTCCCTATATAAACTTCTGGGTCCCACGTAATCTCATCTAATCCATAAGCATTATCTGGGTTATCTGGATTATGAGGATTAAATGGACTCTCACCCCAATTTCCATCACCATCACTATTCCATGTTCCATTAAGATCTGCATAATAATAATCTGTAGGTTTATACTCTTCTCCACCAATAGTTTCAGTATTGCCCTCTCCCCATCTTAATAAATCTGGATTATACACTTTTCTTATCGGAATTAAATCGCCTTGATTATTCTCTATATCTCCTGCTAAAAGAACCCATCTAATATTTTCTCTCTTATAATACCATTTAATCATATTTCGAATTTTTTCAGCATCATCAATCCCAGGATATAATGAAAAATTGCTTAAAATGATTGTATTTACCCCTTTTTCATTTTTCCACTCCATTAAAGGGGTAACAGCATCAATAAAACTTTGATTATCTGGGGTAATAATTAACATCTCGATTTTGGGATTATACCAGAGATCATTTAATAAAGAATAATCGACATCTGGTAAAATAGATATATCAATATCTAAATATCCATTAGATCTTATTTGATTTTCCATTTTGTAATATTCTGTTGTATCTTTTAAATTATATGATTGTGACATATTGATTAAGGGAGCAAAAGCTAAAAAAAGGATAAACAAGTAGATAAATTTTTTAGGAAAAAGCCTAACCATTAATTATCAGTATAGAGATTTATTAACAATATATATATTATAGCATATAAAAATTAATAAATAAGAATCTAGTTGTTATAAAAAAAAGTTATGTGATTATTTTGCCACTTCGATTTAATTTCTGTCCCCATTGTAGTGAAAAAATATTATTTGAAATCGAAATGAAAGATATTAATTCTAGCCAATATCCTGCTCCGGTTTATATTTTGTGTAAACTTTGTAATAAATTATCAACATTTTATGTGGATAGTTTCTTACGAGTATCTTTTATAGAGCTTGATAAAAAACCGGGGGGTATTAAGACGATTAAAACACAATGATAGATTTTATATTTATTTTTTTTAAAGAATCCTATATATTGATTAATTTAATAAAAAATATTACCTTAATTGTTCTTAGAAAACTAAATATATAGGAGTTAAAAAAAAAAATTAAATTAATATGTCTTATAAATTGGAAGATGTAAGTGGAATTGGAAAAGCAATTGCTGAAAGGCTAAAAGCAGCCAATATTGATTCTGTTGAAAAGCTTGCTAATGCTAAATTAGAAGATTTAGTAAAGCTAAAAATAAAAGGTGTTGGAAAAACTACTGCAGAGAAATATATAGCAAGTGCTAAAGAAATGCTAAAAGAACCCCAGATTACAGATCAAAAATCGAGTGAAGTAAAACAGAGACTTGAAGAAAATATTGACTCAAAACCTAAAACAGAAACTAAGGCAAAGTTAATAACAAAAACTGAATCTAATTCTTTAAAAGAATTGATAAAACAACAAGCAGAATGCAATATAGGGCTTGTAGGGCATGTAGATCATGGAATTTATTGAAGTATTCCTTCATAAAACATAAAGACAACCCTAGTAAAAGCCCTTACGGGAGATTGGACAGATAGACATTCAGAGGAGCAAGAAAGAGGAATTTCAATTAAATTAGGATATTCAAATGCTATTATTTTATATTGTCGAAAATGTGATGAATACATAACAGACTATCTGGCTGAAAAAGAGAGAAATAAGGGGGAACCTCGATTTTTATGCCCCCAATGTAAAGAACAATTAGAATTTAGAAGAAATATTTCATTTGTTGATGCTCCTGGTCATGAAATTCTAATGGCCACAATGTTAAGTGGTGCATCATTGATGGATGGAGCATGTTTATTAATTGCTGCCGATGAGAACTGTCCTCAACCACAAACTAGAGAACATTTAGAAGCATTGCATATTGCTGGTATAGATAGAATAATTATATTACAAAATAAAATTGATGCTGTTTCACGAGAGCAAGTCTTAATGAATTATCAACAAATAAAGAAATTTGTAAAAGGTTCTATCGCAGAAAAAGCACCTATTATCCCAATTTCAGCTGTATTTGGAGCTAATATGGATTTAGTTTTAAGGGCATTTGAAGAAATTATTCCTTCCCCTGAACTTAAAGAAGGAGATTTCCAATTCTTAATAGCTAGATCTTTTGATATTAATCGTCCGGGAAAAGATATCGAAAGTTTAAAAGGAGGCGTAATAGGGGGTTCTGTATTAAAAGGGGATATCAAAATTGGAGATCAAATTGAAATTCGACCAGGTCTAAGAGTTAAAGATAATTATACTCCTTTAAAATCCACAGTTGTTAGCATTAGTCAAGGTAACAATCTTTTGGATAAAGCTAAGCCGGGAGGGCTTATAGGTTTAGGAACAAAATTAGATCCAGCTTTAACTAAAGGTGACCATTTGATAGGTCATTTGGTTGGAAAACCGGATACCTTACCAGATGTATTAGATGAAATAGAATTAAAAGTAACTTTATTAGATAGAGTCATTGGTATTGAACAGATGCTCAGAGTACATTCACTGAAACACAATGAAAAATTACTATTGGTTGTAGGAACAGAAAAAACAGGAGGATTAGTGACAAAAATCTTAAAAAGCAGTGTGGTCTTGAAATTAAACCCTCCAATATGCCCTCCAGAAAATTTTATCTATGCAATTTCAAGAATTATAAATAGACGTTATCGATTAATTGGATATGGAGAGCCAGTAAATCATAATTAAATATCTTATTTTAAAAACTTATACTTTTAACTCTTATGAGGAATAAGAAATAAATACTTCACGTATTTTTCCTCTTATTAGTGATAAAGAAGGATCAACACTATGAAAAACTTTTTCTAAAGCTTGAATTACTTCTTTTTCATTATCTGGGTTGTTTGATTTCGTTAAATTTTGTTTGGTTTCATACAATATCAAAGTATCGGAAACTTTTGCAAGAAAATGAACTATGATTTCAGCAATTACATTACTTGATAAATTAACATGATTTTTAACTTCTTTAATTTCATAAAAAATCTCATTCATTATTCTTTTATCTAAAAAAGCAATAAAATCATCTATATTATCACAAAAGATAACAATCAAGGTAATTATCGGTTTTTCTTATTTTTTAAATAAAAAATTATTCCAAAGAATATAATAATTCCATTTATAGCACTAAATATTACTAGCCAAAGAGGAAAATGAGGATAATTTGTGTAAATATAATTAATATTATTTACTGTATTAACCGTTGCCTCCTTTAAGAAAATCCTATTATAATAAACTCTCACTGTATAATTTCCATACGGAACATTATTAAGTATGATTTCACCATATTCATTAGTCATTCCTGGGGATATCGGTTGAACAGAATCATTGGACATATAAGTTCCAAATTCAACACCATAATAAAAAACTTCTAATCTAGCACCTACTAAAGGCATTTTAATATTATCTGTAATGATAACTCTTAAACTTTGATCTGATTTATATTTAATTATGAAAGGACAAGTTTCTCCTGGAATTAAATAAGGTAGCTTTATTTCTATTCCCTCTTTTCCTGTTATTGAACTATTCAAAGGGAATAATTCAACATCTCTTTCAAATTGCGAAGAAATACTCAATTCTTGATCAATAAGAATAGTAGTTTCATATATCGATAAATCCTTAACATAAATATGACTTGGTCCATCAATTAACGAGGGTATATAAATTCTTTCCCGGATATCTCTCATAGAAGCAAGTCTATCTATTGCCCACATTTTTCCCACTGAATTAGTGAATTTTATAGTAAATTGGGATGTAAAATTTAATAAAACAACGCTACTATTGGGTAAAAAATGATCAGATAATAAAATATCAACTGACTTGTCTATATTTAAATGAATACCAATATCAACAGATATATCGTTTAACATGAGACTATGTTCATTCAGTTCATCTTTGTCAGGCAGATTCATCGTTAATGCAACATCTATATTATCTACATCTACATTACTTTGTATAATAGTTTCACCGTATTTTTTTCCAAGCAATTTAAAACCATATTTGAATTTTACAGAAAAGTTTTGTTCTGTACTATTTATAAACAACTCTTGGTCAGGATACTGAGTAATACTCCAAGTTTGAATATTTAAATCATATTCCCATATAAGATTCATTTCAAAATTAAAGATAGGACCTTTTTTAAAATAGATTTTATAGTTGAAAACAATGAAGTTATTACTATCAAAAGTAAAATCTGTGTCATTTAGTTCGATTGTGTCAGTTCCGTTATTAACATAAAATTTCTGTAAAGTACTTGGGCTTAAACGAGAAAAATAAATTAAAAATCCTGCTTCCGGGTTATTATAATCAACTTCTAAAGTCTCATTCAATTTTACAGTTATTTTATTTCGATCTTCGATATTTTCATTTAAATTATCCTGTATTGCGGGTTCTATGGTTTCAATAAATTTAAAGTCTTTTCGCATGATACTAAATGCTCCTGAGTCATAATCTTCCTTAAGTACGGGATAAGTATCATTATCAAGAAAGAAACCCATTTCCAACTTAGTTAAATCCATGTCATTTATTGTGATATTTCCAAGAGAATATTTTTCTTCAGAGAGGATAGGATTATAGTCTGTCTTAGAGATTCCACTTAGTAAAGGTGAGAGTTCATATTCCGATAAACTAGAATTAAACTCTTCATTCCTCAAAATTATCGGAATTAAGAATAAAGATATAATCAAAATAACTAGATAGACTTTTATCAAATAACTCTTATAATTCCGATTTTTATAAAGCATTTTAAATATTTCAATAGTAAAGTATTTAGAACAGAAAATTAAAATAAATTAAATAATTTTTCTATAGAATTTATGACTTAACTATTTTGCTTCATATATCAACATCAAAACGGAATATTTATAATTCTAGAATTTATTTGGAATTTATTACGTTTCATAAGTAAGGTAAGAATATTAAAACAATTCGTCTTGAAAAATCAATTTATTGGAATTAAATGTTTTACATTTAAATATTTAAAAAATAATGATTTAAATGACCCTTAGACTAGAAAAATCTAAATTTCTGAAAGATTTCAATCGTGCTATAGATGAGTTTATTGATAGATCTTTTGCACATGTTATAACCATTTCACATAACGATGCAGATGGAATAAGTTGCCTTCATATAATTCAGAATTTATTATATAAAATTCATATAAATTATGATTATTTTATCTATAATAGGTCCGTTTCCTGGGAAAATTATCTACAAGGTATTCTCTCAAGTAGGCAAACCGATAAAAATGCTTTCATTTTTACTGATGTGGGCTCTAATTTAAAAGAATTAATACCAATTATAAAAAATAGAAAAGAAATTTTTTTTATTCTTGATCACCATGAAGTAGAGGATGATATACAATTTGATGAATTACCTGAAAATCTATTTTTTATAAATCCAACAGTTTATGGGTATGATGGTCTTGATCATATTGCTGGAGCAACACTAACTTATTTGTTTGCAAAGCAAGTAAATCCCTCTATAATAAAACAGGGATGGTTAACAGTTATAGGTATTGCTGGAGATTCACTAAAACCGATGGATAAGTTACAATCATTTAACCGAGAGGTTTATCAGGAATTAGTGGATGAAGAACTCATTGAAGATAGAGAAGGATTGATTTTATTTGGAAGTATGCATGAATCAATAAAGAATGGTTTAAAATATAGTATATTACCTTTTCTTAATCGTTTTGGAGGAGAATCAGATCAGAAAATTATTTCATTTTTAAATGCACTACAAATTGATCCAAGAAAAAAATTAGTTGATTTAAATGAATCTGAGATCCAATTAATTCAAAATGAAGTCGAAGTTACTAGTTTAGGACATTATGCTTTATTGCCTCATAAATCAGGCCTATTAAAATTTGCTTTTGAACACGCTCTTTTATTGAATATTTTATGTTTTAAAAATATTAGCGCCGCAATTTCTATAATTCAATTAAAAAATATTACTCGTTATGCAAAAAATATGTATTTTGAATATATTGAAGATCTATCAAAAAATTTAAGAACACTTTCAAATGAGATACCCCACTTAGAGACTAAAAAGGCAATTTTTATAGAAGTTAAAGGAAAAATACCTCCAAGCAACTGGTCAGATACAGCAAGTTTTAGTGCTGTTAATGAACTATTTGATCCCAATAAAATCTTGTTTTTAGGGGGTCTTGAGAAAAAATCTGGTACCATTAAACTAAGCGTTCGTTGCTCAAGAAAATATTTAGAAAAGAATAGGACAAATGGAATTAATAAAATTATAACTAATATAAAAAAAGAATTTGGTGGTGTAGGTGGTGGTCATAAATTAGCGGGAGGTATTCGATTATCGAAACCTTCTTATAATCTTTTGAAAAATAGAATAGATGATTTTATTTAGATTCTCAAATTACCCTTTTATAAATGAAATTTTTAGAAAGACAATCAGACACTAATTATTTTATAAAACTAAATATTAAAACTAGCAGTAAAAGTCAAAAAATTGTTAGTGTTGGGGATTTTTTAACTATTTTTCTAAAATCAAAACCAATACAAAATAGAGCAAATAAAGAATTGATAAGCTTAATAAAGAAGAAATTAAATTTATCTTCCGATCAAATTCGAATCATTTCTGGGTTGAGGAGACCTGACAAAATTATTAAACTTAATCTTTCAGAAAATATTGATGAACAAGAAATTATTAAAAGATTAATCACTTGAATTAACTTCCAATTTTTTTCATCTTCCCACACTTTAAACACGTTATAAAATGAGTCATTATTTTCTTTATTTCTTACCATAAACTTCTTTTATCCTTTCAACAATATTAGAAGATCCTTGTACTAATGGATCATTCGTAAACCATTCCTCTAACCTTTTTTTGAACCGATTTTTATGTTTACTGCTTGATGGATTATAAGTATAACCTAACCGTCTAGTATAGATTCCTTCTAAAGTCCACTCTTTCAATGGTAATAATTTTTTTATGAGATTTACCTTAACAGCTGTTTTATATATAGGATCTGTATGAAGTAAATTCCATTCTAATCTCTAATGTTTTACAGTTCTCTCAGTTATTTTAATACCATATATGTTTTCATGATAGTTTGCAATTTTTTTATCACTCCAGCCTTTTTCCCATAATGATGTTAGTTCATTTTCTGATAACTTAAACACTCTCTTCGAAATCGACCAAGAACTTCTTAAATTTTGTGTTCTTAATTTGATAAGTCCGTCTGAAGAAAGATAGCCATCATAACGCTTCCGATCAAGACTCTTATCATAATTTTCCAGCATTTCTAAAAATAGAAATGTTCCTATTGATAAGCGTCTTGAACCAGAGATGTTATAGCGAATGTTGAAAATAGACTTAATATCATTTAAGAAACGAACACTCTTTGAAGTAATAAACGGTCTTAAAGATTTTCGTTCACTTTCAGGTAAAGATTTTGGAAATGCTCTACCATGAGAACCATCTCCATCAAAAAATCCTAATAAGCAAGCTAAGGCAAGTTCTCGATTTTTTGCTATGCTTATAGGAAATCTAATCTTTATTGATTTTTTCCCACGAATAAATCCCAAATTCATTAAATGCTTTACAAAAATCTCATCAGATATTTCTAAAACCAAAAACATAAAACATTTTCCATTCTTCTCTCTTCTTTTAAAGTTCACTTTTTTAGGGTTAAGATTAAGGACTTCGATGAATCGCTTTAATATTTCTGCATCTCGAACATTTATTTCAACAATAAGTCTTCTACCTTTTTTATCCAAATGACCTTCTGCTAACAACCACCCATAAAAGTATGCTTTAGTCTTGATGTTTAAGGATTTAAAATAGTCCTTATTGAATTCAATCGGTTTTTTAATTATATTTCTTTTATTTATCTGAAGTTTTTTAAAAAATTTATCAAGTTGATAAATATCTGAACCAAGAGCCTTTTTTAATCTTTTCTTATACAATTGTATTAGATTCCAAGGTAAAATATTGGAATTATCGCCCTTTAAATTTAATAATTTATCATTAACATGCCATTTACTTTTCATTCTAAGAAATTTCTTAGATAATATTCGATAAGTGATTTTTTCTCTCGTGATTTTGCTTATATCTCTCTTAATATCTCGAAAAAATTCAGAAACCGAATAATTTTGAATTCCATTCGCAATTTTTTCTACATTTTTACCAGATTGAAATTGGATCAAGCCAAAATCATAATTTTTTAAATCCTTGAGAATTGTTGCGTGTAATTTTGGAAGATTTGTCATATCCCACATATCTGAAAAGTATTGGTATCAGCTTCCAATCTTTTTCATTTTTCCACATCGTAAACAGATGATGAAGTGATTCACGATTTAAAATGACATATTTTAAATTGTCATTCCTTCATCAGCTCTTCGTGTTTGTCTTGTTTCTAAATGTGCTTTATCATATCCACATCGAGGACATTTAAAGTTTTTAATTGAGCTTCTTAGATTTTCTTCTTTCCAATCCATAACATCATTTAGATTCGTAACTTCATTCCTTATAGAGTGCTCTATTTTAGTAATAAGTTTATATGCTTCAGATTTTTCCTCTTTAAACGGTTTGGTTGCTCCACATTTACATTTGAATACTTTTTTTCCATCTATGTCTGAAGGTAACATCATTCCTCCACAATCATCGCAGAATTCCATAAACCACATCACCCAATCTGATAATGTATTTCTAGCTTATTTAAAAATAATATATTATTCCTACCAAATAATTTTTTTGAATTCAAAATCTTAAACCAAATAATAACGCACAAAAAATTACTCCACAAATAAGATCGGCTGTAGTTCCAGGATTTAATTTACCTTTTTTTGCTTGAAGTTTATGATCTAAGTCTATTGTTAATTTTAAGCCCTTTTCAGTCGATATACCACCATATTCTAAAATATTTGATGCTGCATTTGAAATATGTAAAGCTAAATCATGTCCAGATTTTCTAATAACTAATGTGTCTGGATTTAAAGATAAAAGTTTTAGGTAAGTATTGACTGTTGCTATATTTATATCCCCAAATTGATAGAAATTATTAAAAAAATATGGTACTCCTTCATTTAGTATTATATTAAATCCGGTAGAGTATTCTAAACTAATCAAATCATATTCTTTTGAAAGCTCAAATATTTTTTTTAGATTAATTTTTTTAATTTTTAATTCACTAAAGGAATGATCGTCGTTGATATCATATTTTTCAACCTTTCCCAATCCCCCTGGATTACATAATCTAATTGCTTGATATAAATTTATTGTATCATTAACAGATGTTTTATCTATTATTTTATTTAGGAACTTTTTAAAATCATTAATGTTTGTTTGAAGTTTTTTCATACAAATTATTGCTGCTACTGCGAGAGGTGCTAATATTAATATATGTCCTAATAAAACGTTACCTCCATCTTGCCATCTTATCATTTCTTCGGCTGCTTTCTTATAAAATTGACCTAATTCAACTTTTTTGTAATCTTCTTCATTCATAAAAGATTTTTGAAAAATTGTCTTACAAAATTCTCTAAAATTTGGTTGAATAGCAACTATTCCTGCCATAAAATGTTCAAATCTAGTTTTATCATGATTTTGAGTACGGTGAACATTTCCAGGCTTAGGCCAACCTACTACTTCCAAAAGGCTAGCTAAACTCAAGCATCTTAATAAATCATTTAAAGATTTAACAGAAATATTAAAATTAGTTTCTTCTAAAGACACATCTAAATATATTTTCTAAATTATATAACTATATTGGAGAAGGATAAAATTCAATAATAGGTTAATTCAACAATTTTCTTTTCTTTCACAATATATCCTTCAGTTTCAGGAGTCTTATAAGAGATTGGCCTGAAATCACTATGTAAACCATTTTTATAGAGAAACTTTTTAATTCTAAGTTTTATGGCTCTTTTAGATAATTTATTTGGCATTTCTATCTTGACATCATTTCCATTTCGCTCAAGCGTAATCTGGGGTAATGCTTCAGATAAGAATCTAATTAAATCAAGAACATGTTGCTCACTTTTAAAGCTTAACTCCTTAACATTGATTGTAAACGATTTCATTTCACTCATAGTATCATCACACTATAGTATAATTAAAAATATTATTAATTTTTTATGGAAAATCTTAACTTACCATAGAAATGAAAATTGAGAAATTTGATTCTTCCATAATTCTAACCTATTGCATGATAATGAAGCATAGAATGATGAAAATACCTTGGTGCTATAATATACGCTAAAGGTCTTCTCCTTATGTAAGTTTCTAAATCCTTTTCAAAGAAGGAATAGAAGCTAAGATGTATAGCAGGTATTATTAAATGTTTCCATTTATCCAATTGCTCATTAGAGATCTCATTTTCTACTATTAATATATTGGGGTTTGAACACATTAGAATAGCATACTCCATTAATTCTGGAATGAATTTTGCACTTTGGGCTTTTAATATGTTTGATTGTGCCCGTAATAACACCCTCCACGTTTCTTCAGAGTCCCATGGGAATAATGAGGAAAGTGCTGAAAAAAACTTAGTACCTTCTGGTATATCTTCAATAATTTCATGAAAATAATTATAAGAATCTAAATTGGTAGAAAATGCTAGAATTAATAATACAAATGTCATTTCTTCATCGATATCTTGTTTTAGGTGTTGATAAAGAATTGTGTTTTTTCCAATCATAGGCAAATCTCTTTGAAAATCTATGAAAATTCTAAGATTATTATAATATTCCATAATTGTATTTCTATTTTGTTCGTTTTTTAATCCCCATACTGTAAATAATTTACCCAATAGCGAAATAGCTGTTCTAATCTTATGAGTAGATATATTAGCATTATTAAGAATTTCATGAAACATTCTTTTATGTTCACTTTCAGGATACTTATAGTTAAATTTATCTTCAGTAATCTTTGCGTCTCTATTACTCCTTGGAATACTAATTTCTGGGTGGTTCATGAGATAAAATGATAATTTCATCATTCTTTTTTGAGCATTATTATAGTCATATTCCTTTAAAGTAATGTTATTCATAGCTCTAATCAGATTCAGCATATTAGTATTAAGAAGGTATAAAGCCCATAATGGAGAAAATTTACTGGTTAACATAATATTCCCAATACTGTTGATAAGCATGGTAAAAGTGTTATCTAGATTCTTTAACACTATAACCAACTCTTTTAATTCTCGAGAATAGAATCTCCTCCTAGCCTTTATTTCATCTATCATTGTTTCACCTATTGGAGTAAGAAAAACCCTAACACCATTAACTTTTATCGCTCTCTCATAAGATTCAATTTCAATATTGAGTCTTAATAAGTCATCTTTTACCTTTTTTAGATCAATTTCTTTTTTTTTAATGAACTGATGCAATTCGGATATATCTTCTTTAAGTCTTGCTCCTTTTCCGATTTTGAGATGGGCAAAAAACCTAAATATCGTTGATATATGATTATAATCTCCCTCTAATGATAATAAATTTTGATATGCTTGTCTTATGTCATTAGAGATCTTCATATGTGTTCTTTTTAGACTTTTTAAGTCATTTTCTCTTAAAATCTTAGGGGTCTTAGATTTGAATTCTGAAATCAAATGATTTTCAATTAATTCAGAGATCTCTTCATAGGATGTTGTTATATCCTTTTTATCTTTTATAGAACTTAATATTTCTAAAGCTCTCTCACATCTCATACATGATCCACCTTCTCTAATATTGGTATTTCAACCGAGGGTAACTCCTTGCCCTCTACTATAATTATTAGATTTTCATCTTTATTTTCTACAGAAGTAAAAAAATCTTTATTTAACGCTTCATAAATAACTAATCTTAGCTCTTCTCTTTGTCTTGGCCAAGAAATTTGACGCTGTTCTAATAAATGACGAAACGAATCGATCTGAACCAAAGCATAGAGAAACTCATAGACTAATTTCTGCCACTCTTTTCTTTGTATCTCCTCATATTCATCTATAAGCACTTTTTTCCAAATAAATCCTTCAATATCTGCAAAATGAATTGTTCCATCTGGTGCTACAACACAATCTTTATCTAACCATACATCTTGGTAATAAATACCTTTAATTTCGTTTCCTTCAATTACTGCTGAACGTGAATAAAGAGTCAAAAGTGCTATTCCACTCATTATAAAATTTAATTCAAAATTCTCTGCCTTTTCTATTGTATCAATCTCAAATAACTGAAATATTGAACTTGGATTAGCAATAACATTAGATGATTCGAAATATAAACGTATATTCGAAGGAATCAAGCGTAGAACTTGATAGAAATGATCTTTATACGTCCTAAACCAAAAAAAATTCCTTGCCACATTTTCAATGTCTTTTGGCAACTTAATAACAGCAACTGCGGGGCAAATATAAGCTCCATTAATAGTATCTAGTTTTGCAATTCTAGAAAATTCTAGCTCATCAAATCCATTTATAAAACCTTGAGCTCCATATGGACTTTCACCCATCCAAGATTCCCCCATTATGAATCCTAACCCAGTTGATAATTCTTCGATTTTTCTTAGATACTTTGATTCTCGACATGCATTTTTTATTTTATTAGGAGTCAATTTTCCTCCAAAAAACATATCCTCATAAGCACCACACCCTTTTACAGATAAATAAAAGATTTTTCCTTTAATTTCTATAAAATTTTCTGGAATTATTGCGTTTCTATTTTCATCTCTTATTGCTGGTTGTGAATTATGATTAATTCCATGAAATATGGCAGTAGCAGAACCCAAATAGCTAGAATACCAATCTTCGTGTAACTTAAATTGCTCATTAAATTCAATAGCCTCAGGTTCAACTTTAAATACACTAAAGTTAATAGAATTTATCAAATGTTGATGATAAATTGTATTGTAAGTTAAATTTTCATTCAGTAGCGCCTCACCTTTACTTTAGGCATCTTTTTACCTAATAGGTATGTGTTACCTATTATTTGAGCATTGTAATCATCATATATGTTTTTAGCAGGACTATTCCATTCAGCAATTTCCGTGATTGCTTTTTTGCATCCCATTTCCTTAAGCGCTGAGAGTCGGGCTAATAAAAGCATTCTCCCAATCCCATGATTTCTAAAAGCAGGATGAACATAAAGACCATATAACCATCCAGTTTCTTCTCCTGGAGTAGCAAAACCTACACCTAATATTATTTCATTAGCTATAGATTCTGGTTTAGGATAATTACTTCGAACTAAATCTAACATTATTGATTGAATCCAAGGTTCTGTTGTTGATGCAATAGCTCCAACCGTGATATCATCCTCATGTGATTTAATAACCCATTTAGCATACTTCTTGCTTTTTTTACCCCTATCTTCATTTGCGATCATTTTCATAACAGCATCTAAATGTTTCTCCTCAACGGGTTTTATATAAACAGTATCAAAACTTAAGTCTCTTTGTTGGAGATTTTTAATTTCAAAGATATTGTATTTCTCTATTGTCCGAAAACCCCTTAATCCCCTTCCAATTTCAGTGAATACATATTTAACTTTTGTATACTTTACCATATCTCCTATATAATCTCCATAAAACGTACCAGCTTTCACTTTTGGATCAATAAATCCTATGCCTTCAACAATTCCATTTCTATGAGCACTGACAATTTTTTTTCCATGAGATCTCGCTCTAACTAAATAAGAAGGTATCATTTCTGAATAAGCGGATCTTATGTCAAATTTTTCAAATTGAGGTAAATTTCTTTCAATAAAAATTTCTGTAAATCCTTTCGGAATTATTCTTGTTTTCCAACGAAGGTTTTCATAAATTATATAAAATAAAATCATAAAAAATAATATAGGAGACCAGTACGCTAAAAAATACATTCCAAAATTAAAAGGTCTTAGATAACTGGAAGATGTAATGAAAACATAGGAATTTATTCTAAATTTCGACCAATATCCTGTATCCCTATCATAGCCCTCGTCTACTTCTGAATAAATTTCTCCGATTAAATAACCATCAATCGTAAAAAAGTTATCCACTTCATACTGAACATCAAATTCCCCGTACACATCATCCCTAAAATAGTAGCCCTTGCTATGAAGTTTCTTTCCACTAAAAGGCATCAGATATCCAACCCAAATAAGGTGCTCTCCTCCTATTACGTTATATGAAGTATCGAGAATATCATATTGAGATTCCTTAATTCCTCCAGGAATATGAAACCAAACATTCATGCCAGTAGTATTGAGGACATCTTGGTCAGATCCTAATACGTAAGCACCATTGACTAGTGAATATGAAAAAATATAATCATCTACGTCATGCTGAGAAGTCCCATAATAGTTTTCAGTAAATTTCCATGAAATCCGAGCCGTCACATTAGCAAAATTTCCGTTAAAGTCAATAATATAATGGCCTTTTGCTTCAAAAGTTTCCTTATATCCATCATACCATCCTCCTGTTCCAATTAATTCCCAATTATAAACATATTCGAATTCAAGGTCATGAGATGTAAATTTAACACCTAAATATGGAATTCCAAATAATTGAACAATAATGGACGTTATTACCAGTATTGTTATTGCTATTGTTCTCTTTCTTATAATTTTAATACAGCTCCTAATGAGATTAGATTACAATGTGCAATATAATTAATACATATATTAATTTAAACAGTATTAATATTGAATTACTTATAGAGATAAATACGAATCCAAACCTTTAAATGTTCATAATTGATAAGAGGTTTTCTATACATATTTTTAGATTAATAATCCTCGAATTTGATGAATTTATCATAAAAAATAGAAGGAAACCACATAAAAATTATATTTCAATTTTATTAATTAAAGATAGATAATTTAATTCAAATATAAAAATTATAAAAATCCACATATTAAAAATTATTAAATTAATTTAAAGCTAAAAAAACAAGGTGGATTAAACTGGTAGATTATGTAAATTTGGACTACAAACCAAGTGATGATGATTTAATTGTAATGTATTATGTGGAAATTTCACCAGAATGTAGGAATTTACAGCATGCATCTGAAGAAATCGCAAAAGAAAGTTCAATTGGTACTTGGACAAAAATTTCAACCTTATCGCCTGAAATAGCAGAAAGACTTAAACCTTCAGTATTTTATATAGATACCGATAACAATATAATAAAGATTGCCTATACTAAAGATCTTTTTGAAGCAAATAATTTACCACAGATTTTAAGTGCCATTGCTGGAAATATTTTTGGTATGAAAGTCTTAGATAATTTAAGATTATTAGATATCAATTTTCCGAAAGGTATTATCAATAATTATAACGGTCCTAAATTTGGTATTGAAGCCATTAGAACTTTAACAAAAGTGAAAAATAGGCCTCTTCTTGGTACTATTGTAAAACCAAAAGTAGGACTAACAGAACTAGAACATTCCCAAGTATGTGGACAAGCGTGGAGTGGTGGATTAGATATTGTTAAAGATGATGAAAATTTAACAAATATGACCTTTAATAAGTTTGAGAAAAGGATAATAGAAACATTAAAAATTCGGGATAAAATTGAGAAGGTAACTGGAGAACGGAAATTTTATTTACCGAATATAACGGCACCTCTAAGTCTTATGAAAAAGCGGGCTGATTTTGTATTAAAAAATGGAGGGGAATATGTAATGGTCGATATTATTACAATTGGATTTTCTGCCCTACAAGAAATTCGAGACTATCTTGATGATAAAGAGCTAGTAATTCATGCCCATAGGGCTATGCATGCTGCTTTCACTAGAAATAAAAAACATGGTATGACTATGTTAGCATTAGCTAAGTTAATGAGACTTCTTGGCGTAGATCAACTGCATACTGGAACTATTATAGGTAAGATGGAAGGGGGTGAGAGTGAAGTTTTAGAAATTAATAATGTAATTACGCAAAAGGAAATAATCGGGAATAATAAAACATTACTTAATCAAGATTGGGGTAATATCAAATCAGTTCTACCTGTGGCTTCGGGAGGCTTAAGTCCATTACATATTCCTGATTTAATAAGAATATTAGGTAAAGATATGGTTTATCAATTTGGAGGTGGATGCCATGGACATCCTATGGGAACTGAAGCTGGAGCACGAGCAATCAGACAAGCTGTTAATGCTGTTTTAGAAGATTATGAATTAAAGGAATACTCGAAAAGTCACATAGAACTAGCGAAAGCTATTGAAAAATGGGGAAAAGAATAGAAAACTGTAATTAAACCATTTCTGGATAAAGTTTTTCAAAATAATTTGACACATGACTAGAAGCAAAAATACCAGCTTCTGTAATTAAACCATCTATATACCTTCTGCTTACAGTTTCGAATGCTGGGTTTAAAATTTCAACTCCTTCTGGGGGATTTGTCCATATTTCTTGAGGGTCTCTCATCTCAATAATTTCCAGTATTCCTAAATTGGTTTCTGGATTATATTTTAATAGAGGAGATGCAACATAAAATGGGACGTGTTCTTCATGTGCTACCAATGCTAATAACCTTGATCCAATTTTATTAATAATAGTTCCTTCTGAAGTTATACTATCTGCTCCAATTAATATTAAATCGACCTGATAATGCCTCACAGCCCACCTCATTGCACTATCAATGACATGAATGACTTTAATCCCAACTTTTAATAGTTCTTTTGCTGTTTTTCTGCCTTGTAGCCTAGGTTGCGTCTCTGTATTAATTACTGTAAAATCTTTACCTTGGCGTTTCGCTTCTAAGAGAATACCAGTCACAAGACTAGAATGACAATGTGTCATCACGCTAAATTTTTGGCCTTTTGGTGGAAAACGTCTAGCACCTATTTCTGCAATTCTTTTTTTTGAATCTTGAAGCACATCATTATATAAATTCTTATATTTCTCAATTATATCAGAAATGTACTCAGTAATAATACTATCTTTTTCTTTTTCTAACTTACTCATGATAAACTTTAACCCATTTTTCATTGCGGGTTCTGTCGGTCTTGTATCTATTAGGATATCCTTCGCTTCATAAAGTTTCTCGAAACAGACATCGATATTTTCACATTTTAATCTCTTAGCATAGTTACTTAAAAAATCAATAGCGCTAATCGCTATATTACTAGCACCTTGTATCTCTAATGATTTAATCCTTTGAACATCTTTTAACAATTGTTCTATATTTAAACACCACTATTATTCTTTTACATGATTTAATTATAGATTTGCAGAATTTAATATTATACTTAATTGTATTATTAGTCTGAGAGCTCTTTTTCATCTAATTTATAATCATCAGTATCGATTTCAAGAAAAAATCGACCAATATAACCACAAGAACATTCAAACATATCGGGTGCAAGCCAACCTGACACATTAATTGCATTTTTTAAATTTGGCTCTTTACATTTTGGGCAAATTCTAATTTTTACCATGATTACTCTTCAACCAAGTTATTCAGTATTGATTATTACTATTTTTTAAAAAATTTTCATTCTAATTATAATTATAATATATTACATTTTTAATTAGGTGTTCTTAAATTATTAAAAGGAGATAACATAGCAAATGCAATATTCACACGAAGTATAGGATTGGATTTCTATCTGATAATAAGTACTATTGGAAATAAGAATTAGAAAATGATATGATAACTTTTTGTAGATACTCTCTTTTTATTTTTATGGAATCAACAAAATAACAATAAAATATTAATCTTTTTGTATATAAATTTATTATAGGTTTAAGTACTTAATTAAAAGGTCTATATAATCCTATAGAATATGTCCAAACTACAATTACAAAGAAAAAGTTTACCAAATGAACCTGGAGTTTATTTATTTCTTGATGATAAGAAAACTGTTATTTATATCGGAAAAGCTTTAAATCTCAGAAAAAGAGTTAATCAATATTTTACAAAAAGTCATTTTAACGACCCTTTTTATGAAGAAAAAATTAATGAACTTGTAAAAAACATTCATTCTATTGAATATTTTGTAACTGAAAATGAGAAAGAAGCATTACTTTTAGAAAACATTCAGATAAAAAAACATCTCCCTCGCTTTAATGTGATTATGAGGGATTCTAAGAGTTATCCTTGGGTTGCCATTTTTTATTCTGAAGATTTTCCGCGAATTCGTGTATTAAGGAATCCTGAAAAATATTCCCAAGATAATTTATTTTTAGGTCCTTATACAGATAAAAAAGAAATCATAAGAATTTTAAGAGACTTAAGAAAAATTTTTCCGTATTGTTCATGTAAAAAACCTATTACAAGAAAAAAAAGACCATGTTTATATTATCAATTAAAACTCTGCCCTAGTCCATGTTTTACAGACATAACAAAAGAAGAATATAGAGAGAATATTAAAAGAATAGAAATGTTCTTGAAAGGAGAAACTAATGAATTAAAAGAGCAAATTCAAGAGAAAATGAAATCAGCAGCGAAAAAACAGGAATTTGAGTTAGCCGCTTTCTGGAGAGATAAATTATTAGATATTGATCATGCAACAGATGAGCAACACGTTTTTTTAAATCATGATGCAAATAAAGATATCAT
>Ga0209427_10002488_pt1 | contig 21676 bp, 18 predicted proteins | sample DeeMarSWOR136_30_FD_187465 | JGI IMG/M metagenome (GOLD analysis project Ga0209427, IMG submission 187465) | Marine sediment microbial communities from White Oak River estuary, North Carolina - WOR-1-36_30 (SPAdes) (version 2) | ecosystem: Environmental > Aquatic > Marine > Intertidal zone >...
GAGGACAAGAAATTGACTTAACCGGTGAGTGGCAATATAAATTAGGTGCAGTGATGGAGCCGCTGTTACCACCAACATTTATCCGATGGAAGCCGTTGGGGCTATACAATGGAATGATTGTCCCGCTATTAAATTATCGAATTAAAGGCGTAATCTGGTACCAGGGTGAAGCCAACACCAGAAATCCGTTTGAATATCGGCAGTTGTTCCCGGCGATGATTAATAATTGGAGAGAAAAATGGAACCAGGGAGATTTCCCCTTTTTGTATGTCCAACTGGCTAATTTTATGCCGGCATCTCCCCAACCTTCTGAAAGCAACTGGGCTGAATTGAGAGAAGCACAACTCAAAACACTTTCCGTCCCGAACACGGGCATGGCTATTGCTGTCGATATCGGCGAGTGGAATGACATTCATCCATTAAACAAAGAAGATGTTGGCAGGCGACTGGCTCTTGCCGCTCAAAAAGTTGCTTATGGTGATAATCAGGTGGTTTATTCAGGTCCCATTTACCAGTCGATGAAAATTAAAGGGAATAAAATCATAATCTCATTTACAAATGTTGGCAGTGGATTAATTGCCAAAGGTGGTGGAGAGCTAAAACACTTTGCGATTGCTGACGCTGATAAAAAATTTGTCTGGGCAAAGGCAAAGATTCAGGGAAACAAAGTCGTGGTTTGGAATGACGCGATTTCTAATCCAGTTGCCGTACGATATGCATGGGCAAATAATCCTGAAGGCGCTAATTTATATAATAAAGAAGGATTGCCGACGTCGCCTTTTCGAACTGATGAATAAAAGATCTATTATCCACTCTTTAAATTATTTTGTTAATACTTAATCATTTGAGCTATTAATAAATTTACGAGCATTCAATGATTTATTTACTTCTGGCTATCGTTGTTTCTTTATATATAGTATCTGTGTTAATAGGCTTCTTTTTAGCGAAAAAAGATATTATTAATATGGATTGGTTTTTCAAAACACGTCGCACTCTAACTGATCCATTGACGATTAAGCTTGGAAATTGGCTTGACAGGCATAAAACAACAAGCATGAGAGATAAAAAATGGTTTCGATTTGGGGCACTCATTTTCCTGAATAATCTTCTAATTGTTGCTTTCATTTCACGAACCGTTTATGGACTGCTTGTGGTTCTCCCTATTTACTTTACGATCAGGCAAGGTTTATCTCATGGCATCTTCCTCGCAAAACCAATGTCTTCAAAGCCTGGGCCAAAAACCATTCTGATTTCGATATTTGAATTTACCGCTTATTTTCTTGCAACTGCCGTAGGTATCAATCTGGGATTGTCATTTATAAGACATAGCGAGAATCTTGCGCCTTCAATAGTAATGGCACTAAATGACTTCATTTATGTTTACCCTATTATTATCTTGCTTTTGATACTTGGAGCATTTCTTGAAACTTTTTTGCTCAGAGCAAAAATGTCAAATTTTGAAGTTCCGCATGATTTTGATATGGAAAAGGCGAGAGAACAAGCTCTGAAAATGTTACAAAAGAAGCAGGGTAAAACGGATTTAACAAATGAGGTGATGTAGTACATTCATTATTTAAGAATGAATTAGTAATAATTTGAATTTTATAAAGGATAACCAATGCAATATCGAGAATTAGGACGTACCGACTGGAAAATTTCTACCGTGAGTTTCGGCGCATGGGCTATTGGCGGAACCTGGGGACCAGTCGATGATAAAGAATCATTAGCTGCGCTGCACCGGGCGGTTGATCTTGGTGTAAATTTCTTCGATACCGCTGATGTCTATGGCGATGGACGCAGTGAAAATCTCATGAAACAACTACGGAGTGAACGCAAAGAAGAGATATTTATCACGACGAAAGCAGGACGCCGACTCGATCCGCACACTGCGGCTGGCTATAATCGAAAAAACCTCACCGCTTTTATTGAACGCAGTCTCAAAAATTTAGGGACAGATGCCATAGATCTGTTACAACTCCATTGCCCTCCTACTGATGTTTATTATATGCCCGAGGTTTTTGATGTTCTGGATGACCTGGTTACTGCTGGCAAAATTTGGTATTATGGCGTTAGTGTCGAACGAGTGGAGGAAGCGCTCAAAGCGATCGAATATCCCAATGTTCAATCGGTACAAATTATCTTCAATATGTTTCGGCATCGCCCCTCCGAGCTTTTCTTTGAGCAGTCTCGAAAGTGTAAAGTTGGTATCATTACGCGAGTGCCATTGGCATCGGGTATGCTCACTGGCAAACTGAAACCAGATACGACTTTTGCGCCAGATGATCATCGTAAGTTTAATCGTCACGGTGAGGCGTTTGATCGAGGGGAGACTTTTTCAGGTGTCGATTACAATGTTGGGCTGGAGGCAGTGGAAAAATTAAAGGCTATTTGTCCGTCGGGAATGAAGATGGCGCAGTTTGCTTTGCGCTGGATTTTGATGTTTGATGAGGTGACCTGCACTATCCCCGGTGCGAAGCGTCCATCACAGGTTGAAGAAAATGTCAGTGTTGCAGATTTGCCACCTCTCGATGCAGAGACAATGACCCAGGTACGCACTATTTACGATAATTATATTCGTAAGTTAGTCCATCATTACTGGTAGCATTTAAAAGTCGTGGTACAATTGAGATTGGGGGAAAAAACAGGTTTCTGCAAGTAATCTGGTTTATGCGCCCATAAAAACATGATCAAATTAAAAATATCTATTTTCAAATGAAGAAGCTGAAATGAACAGGGTATTGCTGATTGTTTTATCTCTTGCTATTTTTTTTCTATTTTGTTCGTCTGAAAAATCTTCTAGAGGAATGAAAAACCAATTCACCAATCCCATCTTAGCTGGCTTTTACCCCGACCCCAGCGTCTGTCGGGTTGGCAGTGATTATTATCTGGTCAATTCCACATTTGCATATTTCCCGGGCATCCCTATTTTTCACAGCAAGTACCTGGTAAACTGGAAGTTGATCGGGCATGTCATGGATCGACCGGAACAGATGAATTTGGAGGGACTGGGTGTTTCAAGGGGGATCTTTGCCCCGGCAATAAGATATAATAGAGGGATTTTTTATGTAACTTGCACCCTGGTTGATGCCGGGGGAAATTTTATCGTCACGTCAAAAACTCCAGAAGGTCCCTATTCAAATCCAGTATGGTTGCCTCAAATTAACGGAATTGATCCTTCCATGTTTTTTGATGAAAATGGCAAAGCCTACATCGTCTATAATAGCATAGCCCCGGATAATAAGCCACTTTATGATGGACATCGAACCATCAGAATGTATGAGTTTGATATCGATCATCTAAAGGTGATTGGCGAAGAAAAGATACTCGTCAATGGCGGAACTGACATCAACAAAAAGCCTGTGTGGATCGAAGGACCTCATATTTTTCAGAAAGATGGCTATTATTATTTAATTGCAGCCGAGGGTGGTACTGCCGAAGGTCATTCCGAAGTTGTATTCCGAAGCGAAAAGGTCGATGGTCCCTATATCCCGTATGAGAATAATCCAATTCTGACTCAGCGACATTTGGATCCTAAAAGAGATTTTCCCATCACCTGCACCGGTCATGCTGATTTTGTTCAGACAGAAGATGGAGAATGGTGGGCAGTGTTTTTGGGATGCCGACCATATCCACCAGTTGAGGAAAATTATTACAATACGGGGCGAGAAACATTTTTAGCACCCGTTAAGTGGAAAGATGGCTGGCCCATTATCAACCCTGATCATGAAGAAATTCAATATAATTACCCGTTTCCGATTAGGCCTTCCGAAGAACGCCCGGCTATTCGGTACAGCGGGAATTTTAAATACCGGGATGATTTTGATGCCGGAGAATTGAATTTAAACTGGATATTTTTAAGAACGCCTCGTGAGAAATGGTACGACCTGAATCGCCGAGAGGGATTCATATCTATAAAATTGAGACCCGAAACATGTGCTGGAAAAATGAATCCCAGCTTTTTGGGGCATCGTCAGCAGCATGCCCAGGCTTCGGCGAGTACTTCAATTCATTTTATCCCTGACTCTGAAAATGAAAAAGCTGGATTGGTAGTGTTTCAAAATGAGCGTCATTTTTATTTCTTGTGCAAATCATTGGATAAGGACGAGCCTGTAATTCAGCTTTATAAATCGACTCATAATGAAGATGCCAATAATCAGATGGAACTAATTGCATTGCAAAAAATAGATATAGGTGAGAATAGCCAAGATTTGTATTTAAAAATAGCAGCGCAAGGAAATGTTTATTCATTTTATTATGGATTACAACCTGGTCGATGGAAACTGCTGAAAGATAACGTGGACGCCACGTTTTTAAGCACTCGAGTGGCAGGCGGATTTGTTGGCTGTATGTATGCATTGTATGCTACCTCAGTTGGCAAGCCCAGCCAGAATGTCGCTCTTTTCGATTGGTTTGAATACCAGGGAGAGGATGAGGTTTATCAATAAATTTAATAATAATGTAAGTTCACATCCTGTTTTTATTGTTAAGAAAAAAATGATTTACGAATAATGATTAACGATTTTTGATTTGCGAAGGAGTGCTGTATCAATAGACAAAAATCGAAAAATCAAAAATACTTCTAAAATCATAAATCGTTAATCCTTATTCTGAGATCAAAAGAAGAAGCTTTATTGGTGGTGAACGACTACAAAAAAAATAAAGGACAATAACGATGACAGATCAACAATGGGAGATGCTTCAAAAAATTATAAAAGGTGAAGTCTTAAAACCTTTGCCAGTGGGTTTTATCATCGATAGTCCCTGGCTGCCAAACTGGTATGGTATTCAGATACTAGATTATTTTTCAAACGATGAATTGTGGCTAAAATCCAATATGAAGGCGATTCAGGAATTTCCGGATGTCATGTTTTTACCAGGATTCTGGTCTGAATTTGGCATGTGCACTGAGCCATCGGCTTTCGGAGCACGATCTACTTTTCCACTTAATGAATTCCCACATGCTCACAAAATTATCCATTCAGCCGATGATATCGATTCGCTACCATCACCGAACCCAAAAACGGACGGTCTGTTGCCGTTTGTGTTGAATCGGTTAAAACTTGCCCAATCCAAAATCGAAGCAGCGGGACACAAAATCCGTTTCGCCGTCGCCCGTGGACCTTTAAACATTGCTAGCTTCCTGATGGGATCGACAGAATTTTTGACCGTTATGATGTTGCAGCCAGAAAAAGCAGAAACATTAATAAAAAAGATTACAGCTTTTTTGAAAGACTGGCTGCACCTGCAAATGATAACTTTTCCGTCCATCGATGGTATTTTTTTGCTTGATGACATCATCGGCTTCATCGGAGAAGTAGAGTTTCGCATGCTTGGTCTGCCTTATTTTAAAGAATTATTTGATGCCGATGTTGCTATCAAATTTTTGCACAATGATGCCGATTGCAAAGTATCTGCCCCCTTTCTGCCAGAGATGGGCGTGAATTTATTTAATATGGGTTTCGATATTTCATTGCATGAATTAAAAGAATTAACCAAAAACGAGGTAACTTTACTTGGCAACATACCACCCCGCGATGTACTGGCGGTCGGTAGCACCACTGAAGTAAAGAAGGCAACTGAAGAATTATTGAATTCTCTGAAAGATAAATCGAGGGTTATATTATCATGTGGTGGGGGAATGCCGCCAGGCGTCAGTACCGAAAATATTACGGCGTTTGTCCAGGCGGTTAGAAATTATTCTGGCAGTTAAGCCATAAACTTTAAATTTTAAACAGCATCTGAAAAGCTGATTCTTCCCTGTTCTGACTATTTAATATATGGTTAGTCGTCCGTAATGATGTGGCAGTAAAAGTGAAGAGCGAAAAAGAAAAAATCTTGGCTGGGGAATTGTACGACGCCTCAGATCTACTGCTAATGCAAGAGCGGCAGCGAGCACGCGGCTTGACCCATCAATTGAATGTGACTCACTATGGCGACTGGTCAGCTTACAAGCAAATTCTAACCGCCCTCTTGCCGAACGCAGCCGCCGACATTTGGATTGAACCGCCGTTCTTCTGCGACTATGGCTACAATATCTATACTGGTGCAAGAGTGTTTTTCAATTTCAATTGTGTTCTCCTGGATGTGATGCCCATTCGGATCGGCTCCAACGTTCTGTTTGGACCGAATGTCCAACTCTATACAGCGACTCATCCTGAAGATGCTCTGGAACGGCGCAAGGGTCTAGAGTTTGCCAAACAAATCTCAATCGGAAACGACTGTTGGATCGGGGGTAGTACGATCATCTCCCCTGGGGTAACGATTGGTGATCGGTGTATTGTCGGGGCTGGAGCCGTGGTAACAAAAGATATTCCTGCAGATACCATTGTGGTAGGAAATCCAGCCAAACCCATAGTGAGAAAGGACAGCTAACCCGCGCTTGCACCCGACTGGCGCTTCGCGCCTCGTCCCTCAGCGCTCGCACCAGCGGATGAAGCGCCCTTTAGGCATTGGTATAATGATAGGAATAAAAATAATGGAAATTAATTTCGAATGTAAAAAATGTAAAAAAAAGTTCGATTGTGATGTTGGCAGCATCTCAATCGATTATGAAAGAGGTCGCCCCATATTTGAGAAGGATATAATATGTCCTCAATGTGGAAAACGGTCAATAGACGATGTAGTTCTCACTGAGCTTGGTCAGAGTCAAATTACAGTAGCAACCTGGGAGCTATAGTAAAACGACAATAAAGATTCACTGAATCCGATTCAGGATTCGTTAAAAAAACAACCCCCTTTTTGGAAACAATCCAAACAGTCCGCCAGTGTGAATGAACAGTATCCTCTCCCCTTTCTTAAATCGTCCCTTTGAAATTTGATCTTGCAATCCAAAAAGTGCCTTTCCGGTGTAAACCGGGTCTAAAATCAGACCTTCGGTGAGAGCAATCTGTTTGATGAAATCAATTTCCTCCTGCCGATTCAAGGCATAACCCTCTCCAACGTATCCATCGATAATCTGGATATCTTCGGACTTGAAATCAACATCAATCTCAAATTTCTCTATTGCTCCACTTGCAATGCGGCTGATCTTATTGACGAAGAATGCTTCGTCATCGCACACATTGAATCCAATAACCTGATAATTTTGCTGGTAGAGTTTCTGCCCCAATAACAATCCTGCATGGGTACCGCCAGAGCCAACGGCACAAATCAGGTAGTCAATTCTCAGGTTCATCTCTTTTAGCTGTTTTCTTATTTCCGCTGTAGCTGCTAAGTAGCCCATTGTCCCCAGTTCGTTGGATGCACCTTCGGGAATCACGTAGGGATGATGCCCTTCCCTTTTCAAATCTGCTGCCAATTCACTCATAATTTCATCGACGCGGTTCGCATAGTCCTCTGGAGTAATATATTTGACCTTTGCGCCAACCAGAAAATCCAGCAGCAGGTTTCCGTCAACCTCGCCTCCTTCCTGCCCTCTTAAAACCAGATAGGATTTCATTCCCAATTTTGTCGCTGCCACAGCGGTAGCACGGGCATGGTTCGACTGAATGCCGCCGCAGGTGATCAGCATATCTACACCAGATTTTTGTGCATCAGCAATCACAAATTCCAGCTTGCGGATTTTATTACCGGACAATGCCATTCCTGTCAGATCATCACGTTTAACATATATTTCAGGACCGCCCCACAATTTTGACAACCTATCCATTTTCTCAATGGGGGTGGGCAAATTAGCGAGAGATAATTTTGATGGAAAATTGAATGACAAATTATTCCTCCTCTTATTATGAGTGTTTATGGAGATCTGCAAAATAAGATAAACTGTCATTTCGAGCGGAGCGAGAAATCTGATTAACGAATTGATATTACAAGATATACAGATTTCTCACTCCATCTGATGTAGCGGATTACGTTCGAAATGACAATAAAATCTTAACCTTGCATAGGTCTATGCGAGTGTTTACTCAATAATATTCTTCTGTTTCAAAAATAGGATACCCTGCTGAAGCTCTGCCAAAGTCACCCTGGAATGAACCTCAATAATACGCAAAGCATTAGCAGGAAGATATTTTTTAATCATGTCATAATCAACGAATCCAGTTCCTGGTGCAAAATGATCGTTATAACCAATTTGGTGACAATCGTGTAAATGAATGCCAATAAGCTGATCTGAATAGAATTTTAGAAAATCCTCATGTTTCGCCAATCCGAATGTCTCCCGGGTCTGGGCATGCCCAACATCATGCCAGTACCCAATTTTTCCACCGCTAAAGTGATCAAGGATTAGTCCGATTTCATCAAAATTTGGGAAATCATCCCAGTAATAGCGGTTTTCTGCCCCAATTCGGATATTGAGTTTTTCCGCTTCTTTATTGAGCGTATCCAAACTTTTTAGCAATGCATCGAAGTACGGTTTTTTTGCTACTTCTCTCTCCTTGAGTTTCCGCAATAAAAAATCCTGTCCTTCTTTATCCTGAAATTTACCATCTTCAAATAGTTCAAACCATCGCTTGCCTTCCCGATCCATTTTAATTTTGCCCAGGTGAAGCACGACTGCTTGTGCCCCAATTTCATGAGCATTTTGAATGGTTCGAAGCGAATATTGAACAGCGAGCTTTCGCTCTTGTTCGTCAATTGCTGAAAGCCAGAAAACATCTCCCGAGGCCTTATTCAGCGGCAAAATTTCAGGATGGGGACAATAGTTGTGCAGACTGAAAACTTGCAGCGAGCTACCCTTCAGTTCAGCACTAATTTCTTTAAAAACATTTGATGAAAGACGATATTCCAGCTCGATTGCAGGTGCTTCAGTTTTCTCCAGTTCCTTGAGAAGTTCGATTCCAGTATTGATTTCTGAGGATTTCCAGGCAGTTGAAATTCCAAACATTTATATACTCATTTCGCATTAAAAGGTAACATGTTGTTACCGATTCCATAGCTCCCAGCGATAGAATCGGTTCTTATCGAGTTTCAAATAAAACCTTATCAGGTATATTCTCACATTGATGAACCATTTAAGACCAGATAAACACGATAAATTCACTTCATTTTATTCAAACCTGAAATACTCAGGGATCTCCAGCGAAGTCCCTTCAGGATTTGAATTCGATGCAAAATGCTGGTATATGCTTAATCTTTCAATACTATTACACCTTACTATCAACTTAGCAGCGGCATCTTTAGCCACAAAAATTTCATCTCCACCCAAATCATTTCGAGTTGGATACATTGAAACAGATTCGATAGCAACTGGTGCTTTTCCTGGCACTGAAATCTCACCATGTCCACCCAAAATAATGGCACCAAAAGCTTCACTTTCTTCAATCTCTAAAATACTTTCATGATTCACAATCATCTTTTTAGCGCTGTAAAAATCAGGATTGACCCTTTCACTTGATTTGCCAGTGCGATAAATGATAAAACTCTGACTTCCTTCTTCTAATTCAAATACTTTAACGGGTGGTCTAAAGTATTCCTTCTGAAAATGATTAAAGTTGCCTGAATTTTTGCAACGAATCATATCAACAATATATTGACAAACCCTCTCCAATCCATCTACTGCAATTTTAACGGGAATATCCCGATCTATCAAATCTGGCGGCATGACCATATCGTTAACCCGCGATTCTGGGATGCAGGTCACATCGGATGCTACCTGAAGTTCATACGTTACTAACGAACCAGGCGCATGAAGCGTGCAAGGTGGCATAAACCAGCCGGTTCCAGGTATTAGATCAATCGTGTTGGACAATTCTGTCAACCGATTATCACCTTTAAAATATTGCAGGAGATAATTCATAATGTGATCATCTGTGAATACTGGATCGACACCAACTGATGTATGAGGAAAAGCATTTTTATTCATATTCAACTCTTCGGGAAAATAATAGGACTCTGGCTTCCCCCTTAATCTTTCTGAACAATGATCATCACAGGGATGCAGATGATGCGGAATTCGATGCCAATTATCAAAAAATTTGGAAAGTACATCCCATTTTCTTTCCTTTCCCAGCAAAATTGTTCCACAAACCTCAATTGCTTCCTTTAACTGGACTTTTGAATCCCCGACAATTAGGTAACTCAATCCATGATCGTTGGGACAGATGCTATTGTAAATGCCATTATCGGCATAAGTGACCGATGCCAGCCATCGCTCATTCACCACCACATCCTGATTGATGTAATCATCTTTCAGTTTTATCCGTCTTCCTGGAATAATAATCCCGGGTCTACCCACCCAACATGGTATTAATCGAAATATTCCCCCTGTTCTATCGTATTCCTGTTCGATTAAATTCTTAATTTTCGTTTCATCCCGAACTCTCTTTAACTTTGAAATTGAGGTTGTCATTATGAGCTCCTCTAAACTTATATGGCAACTTTGTATATATTAGTTTATGTTTATTTTTTCAGTATAAAAATAAAAAGTTCAATTGATCCAATACTCCAGCACTCCAATTATCCTGAAACTCCAAAAATAAACAATCAAAATATCGACAATCCGCCTCAGCAGATCGATATGAACATAAGTGTCTATTCTGTAATCAATCAAAAATTATTGCCACCATCGCAAACATCTTTAATTGAGGAATTTGAAGTTTAACGAATTCATTTTTAAGCTCAAATGTAAGTTCGTTCTCTGCTGGAAGTTCAACGACTTGTTTTACTCTTTTATTATCTATCTTGATTGTTACCTTTATTCCATGGTTTGGGATAATCGGGAACTCCTTTTGGAAATTTACCAAATTCAGAATAAATTGCTTTCTTTCCTGTTGATGAAAAAGGGTGATCTCAACAGAATTGTGAGCATCACTCTCGAATGACAAAGGATGCGGGTAGAGCTTTCTGATCAAATTTAAAAAAATTTGATGATGATGGCTATTATTTTCCATATCGCTGTTTACATAGATAACGTTTCCCTTCCCATAATTATTAAAGACAATAGCTGGCTGCTCTGTCCAGATTCCTGGTGGGTTGCTATGAATGGAAGCATATTTTCCTGGTTCTTTAGGATCAGTATATGGCAGAACCATCTTACCCAGTATTTCAACATCTTTTTTTGCTTTGATTTTTAATTGAGTACCGAGAATGCTTAACGGATATTTTTGGGAATAATCAAGAAAAAGGTCAGTATTATTTTCAGTTGGTGAGATGTACGTTAAATCTTCTTTTGTTTCTCCTTCATAAGAAACACTGAATAGCTCAGAAAGCAAGAAATTATCATGTTTGGTTCCATCGATGGTAACTAATGAGGTGTATTTGCTGGCATATAAACAACCACCAGATTGAACATAGTTCTTGATTGCTTCCACTTCTTCATTTGACATCATCAAAACATTGGGAAGCACAAGTACTTTATACCTTGAAAGATTATTGAGATCTTTTTTTGTAATGACACCAAAAGGAATATGATTACTAATGAAACAGTTCGTCACATTTAACGCGGCATTCAGATGAGGCATATTATCACCCAGTTCAAGGATACTTTCTCTGCCATCCATGATATATTTCCCATTATCGCTAAAATCAAATTTGGAGTCTGTACTAAAATAAATAACAACATCCTGAACCATTTCACCACCAAGATAAGGTTCGTATTGCTTCGTTTGGTTGAATATTTCTCTCATCATTTCATAAACTTTTCTATTTAAAGTGCCGACAGGATCAATAGCATCAATAAAAACAAAGGCACCACAGTTTGCCAACGCAGCAAAGACTTTTGCTTCCAGCAGTTGTTTTGATTTGAGTGTGGTGTGATCTCCTAAATTCAGGTTGGTGGTTGTCTCAAAGCCAAACGGTTGATCAGGACTTAAGTGGTAAAAAAGTTTACCAACAAATGATCCCTGCAGTGAATCTCCGTAAAAATCCCCCTGTAGAAAATCGTTTTGTTCAGCTAATTTTGTTGTAACGCTAAAGTTCCAGGAAAGTGTAAATGTGGAGGATTGATGTTCGACAGTGATGTTCGGCTTAATTTTTTTTGTGGTTGAGGTAACTAACTCTGCAAATTCATTTAACCATTCTTCTCTTTTGCGCTGAAAGCCCACCCATTTGCTATCAGTCCAGTCAATTATTTTTGGCAAGTCACCAACAACAATATCCGCAAATCTTGTTTGACAATATGGGCAATAGCAAATCCCGGGCCAGAATGTCATATCATAGCGGATTCCTTCGAAGTCATAATTTTCAATCAACTCAGTAATTTGCTCGATGGCAAAATCTCGATAAGGTGAATTGGGACAGCAAACGCCATAACGACTTTTTTCCGCAGCAGGTCTACCATCAGCAGATATGATTCTCCAATCAGGATATTTTTTATAAGCCCAGTCATTGAAAATCAGGCTGTAATAAGCCACTACATAAATTCCCTTTTGATGGCACAGATTGACTACTTCTCCAAAAATATCTTTTCCTTTTAATCCTCGGTGCATCTCTCCTATTTTTGTCGGAAAATAACAGAGCCCCACATGAGACTGGGCATAAACGACGGCAGATTGGACTTGAGATAGGCATAACAGTTCGACATAGTTTTGCGCATCAAATTCAGCTAAAAATTTTTCATCCCAATCGGCGATGTGCATGTCGATGACGTTTCTTCGAAAGCAGCTCTTGTACCATCGGTTTTTGATGTTCTTCCTCCAAAATTATTAGATTCGATAAAAATCAACTCTTGACCCATGTTCCCATATTTTAATTAATTTTGAAAGGTAATGTTCCATTGAACCAATGGTTGCGACAATTTCACTTTTAACGAAAGGAAAGATATTGTGAATATTGATTATAATTTCGACTCAAAATGAAACATGTTTTTACCGATTTCATCCGACTTAAGCCATGCGCGTCAACTTAGACTTTTTTTGTAATAGTCCAGCGGTCATATATTATAAAATTCATAAATAATTTATGTTACATATCATATACCTCTGATGAAACTGGACAGTCCGATAATCAAAAATCTTAGCGAGGTTATCATGCTAATCGTAATCATGCGACGATTGCACACATTGCTGTATTATTAGTGGTGTTGACAGCACATAAATCAGGACAAAAAGACAAAATTCGATTCGTAAAATCGTTCGTACCAAACTTTTTATTAGATATAACCACAGTTATTCTTTCTCGCTCCTTAAATTTTAGAATTAAACTTTTGCAAAATTAAGATTTTTGTGTCATTTCGAATCCCAATCTAGCGAGATGGGAAATCTGTATATCTTATAATATCAATTTGTTAACCAAATTTCTCACTCCGCTCGAGAAGACATCTATCTTATATTGCAGATCTCTATTTAAAACTACAGGGCAATATCATCAACCTGTTTTCTTTTCATTCGCCATTTTAAAAAATAAAAGGTATTTGAAATATACAGAAATAACCGAATACGATAAATGCGATGACTAAGCCGATAGCAAATATCCAATGAGGTCTTAGAATCTCTCGAGCTTCTTCTTTGAATAATTTTGGCATCACCACATAAAGACCTATTGCAACCCAAATCGCCTGCAAAGGAGTTAATAACAAACCATCGAGTATGGCGCTCAACTGAACAATAATAACCGGCTTCAGTCCCAATGAAAAAACAATTACGATATTTGTAAACAGAAAAAATAACAGAAATCCCCTGAATTGTATTTTCCATGAAAATTTTTTCTGAAAAGTGGGGATACAAATGCGAAAAGAGTCTGCCAACAAGCGTGACCATCCAGCTAATTGACCGATCTGGGTACCGACCAGTGCAACAGTAGCTGAAATCATAAAAATAAAACCGCCAAACGCACCCCATTTCGAAGCAAAAATTTGGACAAGGGTTGTGGCAACCTGCGCGCCTTGAGGAGCTAACTGCTGGGGTCCTAAAACGCCGGCGCCAGCCATAAGAATACCGACCGTAACGACATTACCAATGATCATGGCAATCGTTGCATCGGTATAAACCACACGACACCAGCCCTTCATTTTTTCGGCACTGGCTTGGGTGATATTACGCAGCATGACTAAATTAGCGGGTTTGCCGTACTCCCTGCCATTGGCGGCTCCGTATCCTGCTCCCGACACCCAATAGGTGTACCATACCTGGCTGGCAAAACCGCCTGCTCCCCATCCCAATAATGGTAATATTTCTTTCCAGGGATTCTGGTTTGCACCAACTTTTGCATAAGCCCATTCAGGAACGGCTGGCACGTTTATCATGAAACTTTATACCAGGGTCGAAAAACCAGGAAATACTGTCATTGCAGCATATAAAACACCGATGGTGATAATGAGCACGAAAAAGCTCATCACAATTTTCAAAAGATTGAAAATTCCAGACCATACCACAAATAGCGAAAAAATGGTTACAAACCAGCCGCCAAAAAAGGGAGAAATTGGGATGAGACTGTTGATAAAAATACCAGCAGCAGAGGCGACTGATCCAATAGAGATCGTTGTAGAGATAAATTGAGCCACTAAAACAATCTATACGGCCCAATGCCGTGGACCGGGAATGCGGTCGAACATATCGATCATGCCCTCGCCGGTGCAAACCGTATAACGAGCGCCACACATCCCGATCCAGTACTTTAAAAAAATGCCAAAAACGACCGCCCAGATAATCGAATAACCTAATATCGCCCCGGTTCGTGTCGCAAGAATAACCTCGCCAGTACCAATGTATGCAGCACACCAGACAAAAGAAGGATCAACAAGTGCTAAAACCGCCAGACCTTTTGGAGGAATTTTTATGTCATTGTCATTGTTTTTATTGTTCATGGCCCGGGTCATCAAACTCCGTCAATCAGCTCATTCTTATGTAACAGCCTATAATCGAAAAACAAGAAAATTACTCAGAGACTTGAAACGTGAGACCTAAGACGTATTACATATTACGCGCAACGCATTACGCGCTACACCCTACGCCTTACGCCCAACGCCTCACATTTTTACTTAGCTGTCAGGACTGCAACAAGCTTACGATTGGGCTCACTTTTTTCGTTTACAACAGGGAAATCGCCTTTATAACACCAATGACAATAGGCAATATTGTTTTGATTAAAAATTCCACAAACATCCCGGTACCAGCGCAGACTTACATCTTCCGGAATGGTCGGATAGACGCCAAATTCACCGCAAAATAATGGCAGATTTTTTTCCTTTGCCACTTTTATAGCCGGCATCATTATTTTTTGCAGGATTTCCTTGTTAAAAAAACCATTGGCATAACTTCTCATCATTTCAACTGCTGATTCCGACAGCCCTTCATAATTTAAGTTATCCACAATTTGCCCGGGATAATTGACTGGTCCGGTATATTCAGCTATCGCAGTCCAGGGTGCCTGGTGATGGGTCAACGCCATCGGCGTGTAGAAATGAAAACTGAGAATAATATTGGTGTCATTCTCAGGAATTTTTAAATCAGGAAACGTGTCCGGGATTTGCCATCGATTGGAACCGATGACGATTTTTCTGTTTGATTCTTTTACCCGAATTTCGGCAATAACCTTGTTCAAAAGCTTGTTCCAATCTTCTGAATCATCTGCCACCGCTTCGTTCAAAATTTCATAAGCCAACATCTCAACAGGATATTGACTCAATTCTTCGGAAAGCTGCTGCCATAGATCAACTAATTTTTGTTGTTCGGCAGGATCAGTCCATAACGGATTTGAAGCGGCAATAAAATGATGGGAGCGAATAATATGCAAATCGACGATCACCGGCAATTTTGCCGCCAACGCCCAACTTATGGCATTGTGCAACAGTTCAAAGGCTTCTGGTTCTTTATTTCCCAGTGAATCCCATAGTTGCTCCTCATCGATCGGAATTCTGACATGGTCGAATCCTATCGCTGCGATGGTATCAAAATCCGCTCTGGTAATGTAATTTTTCCGCTCCGCGCCCCGTTTATCGCTTTGTGATAGCCAGTGACTGACATTGACTCCGGTTCTAATCGTAAATTCGTCCATTGCTTTATTGGGCTCCTTTTTTGAAGTACAGGTTAAAATAAGCGTTCCGATGATGATTAAAAATAGAAGTTTTAGTTTTCTTTTCAGCATGATTAGGTCTCCTTGTTTATATATTTTTAAAGAGGAGTGATAGATTGGAGAATCTGGGGATTTAAATTTTTCATATCCTTTTACTATTTATGGAAAGGTTTATCTATTTTGAATTGATCTGATAGTTGCCTTCTTCGACATGAATCACCTCATTTTTTTATGATTTACAGATAGGATTAACTTTTTAGAATAATAGTTACTGCATGTAATTACGGAAATATAACGCGGGCGTGAGCGGCTATCAAGTAGAATATAAAGTTTGGTAGAAGCCGAGAGGTTGAAGTTACACAATCATAAAAATTATGCCTCTGCTTGCCACTCCGCTCTATACAGTGTTAGGAAAATGTTTCTATTCACAACCTACTTTTGCTTCCGGTCACCAACTTTCGCCTCGAATTCTCCACCACCCTTTTTGCACTGCAACGAGCTTCCGACAAATTAGGACGGCTGCGAACCGATAGGACGTATCTTTCGCAGCGTCGAAGCTTCATCAGCTCTTTATTACCTGCCGCAGCACTTCTGTGAATACCACCAACATGCTTCATTTCTGGATGGACGTTCAAACCTGCTCTGCTTTGCGTGACACAAGACGTGCGGCGAGTGCGCGCAGAAGGATGTGAGTTTCGATTTCTCCACAATGCATCGCGAAGTCGACACCAACATCTGTAGCAATTTTTGTCAACTCGTACTATCAAAAATCTATATGAGATTCACCTCTTTAATTCATTCTTAGCAAGCTTGAGCAATTCAATGCTCTTTTTCGCTGCTGCTTTGTCCCCCGATTCTCCCAAAATCTTATAACATCCAGCTAAATACATTAAACATTCGTAAGCTCGGTCGATCATACCGAGTTGCAACAAAATTTCTCTGGCCGTCTCGAATGACTTAATGGCGATGGTCAAGTAGCTTGGCTTTTCCTTATAATCAAGAATCGTACTAAATGCATGGCCCAAGTTGTAATTTGCCGCAGCAACGCGTTGTTTCTCTCCTAAAGCGCGCCATCTTCTCTCAGAAGCTCTAAAAAAACATATCCCCATTGCAGTTTCTGCAGAGGTTTCTCCATTGTTCAAGACCATTCCAATCCCAAGTTCTGCTCGGGCGCGAACTTGTGGGGAGTTAATCTCATCAGAGAGAAAAATGGCATCACAGAAATTCTTTATTATTCTGTCGAGAAGAAGTTTATTTTTGTCTTTTGAACCTAGCCATTTTAAATATTTTTCACCTAATGCTACTTGAGTTAATCCATTCGATGCTAGCTCGGGAGAAAATTGCTTTACGGTTTCATATTTATGGCTACTCAGTGGATGTGCTGTTATAGCAATATTTCCTAAAGTACGATCGATTTCTTTTTGCTCTTTACAAAAGGGTAGTGCTTTCTGCAGCACTTCGATAGCTTCAGTTAATATTTTAGAATCTCTTCTGTAATTTCTGAGTAAGCGTAATGAATTCCCAAGATTGTTTAGCGCTGATCCAACAAGATGGTCATTCTTTAATATATAAGCGTATTCAACTGCTTTACGTTGATGATAAACGGAGTCTTCCAAATCTTTTTCAATATTCATTGGTGCTTCGCTTAAAGCTGTGCCAACATAATAATGCATTTCCTGCAGCATTTCGATATTAGGTCTATCGGCTTTTTCTATGAGTTCTATTGCCTTAGTACCATACAGTATCACCTTGCAGTGAGAAGATTTGTTGAAGAATGCCAGATCACGGTAAGCGCAAGTTGTGTGATAGTATATCACACTCATCACATCGTCGGGCCTATCTTCCTCTTCAAAAACTGGAACAGACTCCTCAATAAGTTGAATCCTCTCCTCAAAGGAATCAACATTTCTGCCAAGAAACTGGAAAAGAGTAAAAGCGGTCAGAGCGATAAGCGATTTGTCGGTGGCAATAAGAAGTGAGAGATTGTAGTTGAACCGACTCAAACGTATTAACGCATCTCGATCTACCTTACCGCTTTTCGCCAACTCGATGAGATCATAATCAAATTGATATATCTCTTCCTTTGATACATTATGAGATTGAACAACTCTTTCGGCAACAAACTCCAGTTCAGATTCTCCGAGTTTGACCATTTGATGTAATCGCATCATTTCGCTTTAATCCTCGCCTTTATTATTGCTGTATTCCACACTTAGTATCTTTTCGCCAAAGGCTCTTATCTTTTTGACACTGATGTCAAGTTCTCTCATGCTAGACGCAATCCGTTCTGCACGGATTGGATCATGAACATAAGAGTCATCTCTCGGAGGCCTCATACGTAAACCAGTCATCCTTTTAAACGTTTGAACAAGTAGACTGATGTTTTCCTTGTAGTTCTTCATACGTAATTCTGGATCGCTACCAACGAATTCAGAAATAATTTTTGCGAAAACTAATCGTGTTTCGGAATCCAATGCAAAACAGAACCTAAGAGTTTCTTCAACTCGTTGAATAGATGCATCTTTCGGGAAGATTCTTCCTGTTAACATTTCACCAAAGATAACACCTAAACTAAATATGTCAACAGCTCTGGTAGGCTGTAATTTATTGCTAGAGAGTTCTGGAGCGGCATATCCTGGAGTGCCGTGATTAGAAAATGTAATTTGTGAACCTGATTCAGAATTGTTATATGGTCCTTTTCTTTTGAATTCTTCAATTTCAGTTTCTGTAGCATGAGACAATCCCCAATCAGTGACTTTGACCGTACAGGTTTTGTCAATTAAGATGTTACTGGGTTTTAAATCGCCATGTAAGGCAATGTTATCAAATGAAGTATCCCAAAGGCCATCAATAATTTGAAACAGTAAACATAGTGCTACTTCAGGTGGAGTGATTTTTCTGTAAATCCACTCAGCAAGTGTATTAGGTAAATAGCCAGGTTCTACATAATCAGCGAAAATGTATGGAGTATCAAATATCGATTCGACATAATATGCCCGCACAACATTGCGATAGGATTTGAGTTGAAGCCAAAGCGCTGCTTCCTGTTTGAATCTCATTCGTAGCGATTGAATTACTGCTAGATCGGGGCGCAAACATTTTGCTATCAGAACTTCTGGCAAACCAGTTTCGGAAGAGTAGTTATGATCCTTTACAACGTATACAATACCCATTCCTCCCTTCATTACCTTAAGAACCTCATAACGACCGCCAATAAGATCCCCTTTTGCCCACAGTTGGTTATTTGTCTCGTTCATTTAACAATCCGTTTGACGTTGTAATCCATTTTTATGAGTAGAATGGTCGCATTTCCAGAAGTTTTGCTATATCTTCCAAACATATTCTTCGAACTTCATCTATATTGAGCTTTTCTAAAAGAATCGTCTTATTTGTTCGATCTTTGGTAGCTAATAATAAGCTTGAGAGGCGTTCAAAAGACGATGATTTGTTTTGACGGTCATCGAACAAAGCAGCAAGTTCATTCTGATCAGCTTTTTCAACGATTCGGAGCCAATAGTATATTCTCGCGCTTGATAACGCTCGATAGAGATTCCATCCCTCTTTTTCAATAAAATTAGTAGGAAGCTTGCTTGAAGCCAAGTCATATATAACTTTCAATTGCTCATGTAACACAGAAACTTTGTCACTAGTTGGATCCTCAGCTTCAATTAATTTTCGACAAGCCATTTGGATATGCCTGATATAGGAGTCGATTTGAGCAGACTTTTTAGCGCGGTGAGTGAGCAACCAATCTACTAACTTTTCTCCAATTTCAATAAGGTTCATATTACTTTCTCATAGTTGTGATGGAGAAACATTGATTTCCATGTTTCATTTCTTCCAGAATGTAAGAAAATTAGTGGCTTACTATTTCGGTTTCTAAGTTCTTTAACTAGTCCTTGCAAAAAAACTCGTGCAGTTGGTAAATTAGATAGGGGACTAGTTGAGATGCCAGAAGCCTACAAGAAATGGAGTTTCATCTGCAAAAATATATTAAAGGTTTCCATTCAATACCTTTAAGATTAATGGTATTCAATTATATCCGCCTAATTCTATATTGCATATCGGGCAATATGGGATACAAATGCAACCTGCATATCCTCCCCAACTCGAGTACTCACTCCAACCCGAGTGCTCACTGCAAAATGCACGTTGGCATTTTTCGCAATATCCATTAACGCCACTAGCTTTTGCTCTTTCAATACTAATACTTCCAGTGAAAAAAATAGGCGCTATTCTTCCCTTTGTGACCATAATTGCTTTCTTGCATTGAAAGCAATTCAACTCTACAAATTTCACCTCTTTCCCAAGGAAAGTTTTTAATTTTTCTGAGCCTTTATTACGCCTTTTAAAGATACTCATGTATTTCTCCTTGTCTGTTTTGAATGATGAAAGTACAAATTTGCTCTGCTTCAGTACGCACCGGACGTGGCGGGATGGGTGCAGGCATTATAGCGTTTCTCTCTTTGTACGAGCGTTCGCGAAGCAATCAAAAAGCTTTGCTGCAATTAATGACGACATGAACTCTCAAAGATCGAGACGAACTTACTGGAAAAATTGAGCGAATTTCGTTATGTACCACGATTGTTATTTATCACCGCGCTGCATTTCTATTTAAAACTAAATCCGCGCCAAACTATAACTGCTAAAATTTTTTCCTGACATAATTTATACGACTGAAAAAAAATTTTTGAATTCAAACAATTATTTGTTAATATATCGATTACAGAAAATGACCCGATAAGAAATTGACACTCAAAATCTGATATTATTTTTTTTCACTTAAACAAAATACGTTGAATCCGCTAAAGTTGTCTTAAACATCAATTAAGATTAGTCTCTATTCATTTTTATGAGGTGGTATAAAATAACTTTGCCATATAAAGTATTTGCATCAAATAAAAATATCGAGTTAGAAATTCAATATAAGTAACTTATTTTATCCCACCTCTTTAGCTGATTAAAGTCCGCTTATTTCACTTATTAAAATTATTGATTAACCATCACAGCAAAGAAAATAAATTTGCAAGAATAAATATAGTATAATTTTTTTGACAAAGCAACCCAAAATTTAGGAACTATCAAGAATTACACCACCACGCTAACAAAACTCAGCACGTCGATTATTCAGTTCTATCGTTCGAAAGAAATGAGCGTTGGAAAGCATCGTAACGATCCTGACCGTTAATAGCCAGTATAATCAATTGTGCAGTTAAATACGGTTGTTGGAATATGGCCAGAAGTTTTGCTAACGAAAGAACTAAGCTAAAGAATTTTATTGCATCAAAATCAATTTCCTTACTTCTACAAAATCCGATACTTTCATTCTGCAAAAATAAACGCCACTCGATGATTTCAGACCATTGTCTTTGAAACCATCCCAGCTAATGGAATAAGCTCCTGGTAGTTGTCCCTCATTTACCAGCGTCCGGACTTTCTGACCGGTCAGATTATAGATAGAAATTTCCACATCATCGTTGCGCGCTATTTGATAACGAATGGAGGTGATTGCGTTAAATGGATTGGGATAATTCTGAAAAAGCTCATAATTCAGCAGCTTATGTTTTTCAGTTTGAACGTTTACCACTTGCGGATCAACAATGCGGATATTGTCGAACCAGAATTTGATGTTTTTAAGCCCATGATGTTCAGCCACAATTTGAAAATATTCCACCGCTGTCCAATCAAAGTCACCCTGCGGATTAAACCAGCCATTGTCCCATGAACCTTGTTCCGCAAAGTTTTTTAAAGGAATTTGTAGATGGTGCCATTTCCCATTCCAGGTCAC
>Ga0209427_10002489_pt1 | contig 21673 bp, 19 predicted proteins | sample DeeMarSWOR136_30_FD_187465 | JGI IMG/M metagenome (GOLD analysis project Ga0209427, IMG submission 187465) | Marine sediment microbial communities from White Oak River estuary, North Carolina - WOR-1-36_30 (SPAdes) (version 2) | ecosystem: Environmental > Aquatic > Marine > Intertidal zone >...
TGGGATTTGAACCCACGAACCTCTACAGGATAGGCGCCTCAGGCCTACGCCTTTGACCTGGCTTGGCAACCCCCGCTCAACCAAATCTTTTGGCGCAAGCGGATTGTTGATGGCAAATAATAGAATCAGGTATCGTATTAAAAGGCTTTACTTTGCGTTCAGCGAGGAAACGTATAGTTTTGTTTATAACTGTACAAGCCGGTAATAGCTTTAGTCAAGAACAAGGTTTTTACGTTGCTACACATAATCATAACTTTGTTATAACCTGGTGAATGCTATGAAAGAAATCTTTAGCACCGTTCTAGAAACCATAGGAAACACCCCGCTAATACGCCTAAATCGTCTGACCAACAGCTTAAAATGCACCGTCGTAGCTAAAATGGAGTCCCGGAACCCTGGTGGCAGCGTCAAAGACCGGATATGCTTCAGTATGATAATGGAAGCCGAAAAGCAGGGCTTGATAAAACCAGAAGCCGTTATCATCGAGCCTACCAGTGGCAACACCGGCATAGGCTTAGCCATGGTCTCCGCAGTAAAAGGCTACCGCATAATTCTCACCATGCCTGACACGATGAGTATCGAGCGACGCAATCTGCTGAAAGCCTATGGCGCAGAGCTCATACTAACCCCGGGCGCGGAAGGCATGAAAGGCGCCATCAAGAAGGCCGAAGAACTCGCCGCTAACACGCCCAACAGTTTTGTACCCCAGCAATTTAAAAACTTAGCGAATCCTAAGGCGCATAAAGAAAAAACAGGTCCCGAAATATGGAATGCCACCAACGGACAGGTTGATATCTTCGTTGCGGGCGTTGGAACAGGTGGGACAATCTCGGGGGTTGCAGAGTACATCAAACCCCTCAAGCCACAGTTCAAAGCAGTAGCCGTGGAACCGGCTAACTCGCCGGTTTTGAGTGGCGGTAAACCGGGATCCCATAAGATTCAAGGTATCGGTGCAGGTTTCATCCCCGACGTACTAAGACGGAACTTGGTGGATGAAGTTGTTCAGGTGAAAGATGAGGACGCCCTTCAAACCGCGCGATTGCTAGCGCTGAAAGAGGGATTGCTGGTAGGAATCTCCTCTGGCGCGGCAGCGTACGCAGCGTTAGAGATTGCTAAGAGGCCCGAGAGCGAGGGCAAACTCTTGGTTGTCATATTTCCCGACACCGGTGAACGATATCTCAGCACGCCTCTATTCCAAGAGCCACTGTTAAAAGCCGTCTCAGTTGGTTAAGCCTTGTCAAGGGCCACTTCTCTTATATCTGGCTTTGCGAATTTATCAAACGTGAGGAGTAGGTAATGCAACCGAAGTCCAATCAACCTCGACCTAAAGAATGCAGACGATGCGGAAATCGAAACTTGGAAACCTATTGTTGGAGCACGGAGAAGTTAGTGGACACGCTTTTGAGGAATAATGTGGCTGTGGAGGAGAACTGGGTTGAAGCAGGTTTGCCAAAGCTCGTAGATGAGGTAATGGAGAATTATCAAACGATTGGTGGCATGGACCATCTTGAAGGCAGAGATCTCCCATCCAAGAAAGTGGTTATCGAAATTCTTGAGGACCTGTTCGCGGTGCTTTTTCCAGGGTATCTGGGAAAAGGAGATATCACGAAAGCTAACATCAAATACTTTCTCGAGGTAACCTTAACGTCGATTTATGATCGGTTGGCGGATGAGGTGAAGAAAAGCCTCAAGTACATTTGCCGGAAAATTAAAGAATGCCCTGAAGATATTTGCCAAAAAAGGGCGCGAGTGGTGGCCAAGGAGATTCTAGAGAAGCTACCTGAGATACGGTCTCTGCTCAGCGGGGATATCCAAGCTGCTTATGACGGAGACCCCGCAGCTGTAAGCAATGAAGAGGTGATTCTCAGCTACCCCTGCGTTTTAGCGATAACAACTTACAGGATTGCCCATGAACTTTACCTAAGGGGGGTCCCGCTTATCCCCCGAATAATGAGTGAACATGTGCACTCTTTGACAGGCATCGACATTCATCCCGGCGCGAAAATCGGCAAAAACTTCTTTATTGACCATGGAACAGGCGTAGTCATCGGAGAAACCACAGAAATCGGCGACAACGTGAAGCTTTATCAGGGTGTGACTCTCGGCGCTTTGAGTTTTCCCAAAGACGAAAAAGGACAGATAATTAAAGGGAGAAAAAGGCATCCTACAATCGGAAACAATGTGGTGATTTATTCAGGAGCAACTCTTCTCGGCGCTGATGCGGTAGTTGGTGACAACGTAGTTATAGGTGGAAATGTGTGGATCACAAATCCAGTTGCATCAGGCACGCAGATAACAATTGCCCGTCCAGAACTCAAATACAAAAAGGAAAAATTGAAACATTAAATGGTTCTGCCAGTTTCAAAGAAGGCGAAGGTTCTCTTTCACAGTTGTCAACACAACATGCGTATTTGTTCGCTCAACATAAGGCAAAGCCAGCAGCTGTTTGGTGAATTTGCCAAGATCCTCGCGGGTCTTGAATTTTGCAACAATAACCGCGTCTGTCAAACCGGTAACGTCATAGACGCCGCAAACGTTCGGGATTTTAGCGATTTCTTTTTCCATCTCGGTGAGCCTGCCCTTGGAAACTGTTATCTCTGTCACGACGGTGAGTTCATAGCCGAGCTTTTCATGGTCCAAAATGACTGAGTAGCCTTTTATGAAACCGTCGTCTTCCATCTTTTTGATTCTCGAAAGCACAGTCCCAACCGAAACGCCCACGTTTTTTGCTATTTGCCTGCTTGAAAACCGGGCATCTTCCAACAGGTTTTTCAAGATTCTTTTATCCGTTTCACTTAACTCCATAATCATTGCCTCTTGTGCATATTTCCAATCAAATCAGGCTTTTCGAAACACACTTCTGATAATCAACTGATTATGTTTATATAAGTTTAGTTTTCACCGTTGAAAATTGAAAAAAGCAGCTTTGGAAGAAAAGAATATGGGAAACAGAACAACAAAGAGCCATATAAAGTCAAGCTTGACAACAACAAGATAGCAATATTAAATTACTAGAGTGAGACCCCAAATAAAGTGAGCCAAGCAAAAATGCAATCAAAATATGACACAATACTTGTACTCGACTTTGGAGGACAGTATTGCCACCTAATAGGCAGAAGGATAAGGGAGCATGGAGTCTATTCTGAAATTGTCCCGCAAGATATAACCCCAGAGGAAACTAGAAAGTTAAACGAGAAACTTAATGTTAGAGGTTTAATCCTGTCAGGTGGGCCCTCAAGCGTGTATGAGCCTGATGCACCGAGGCTTGACCCACGAATCTTGGAGTTGAACCTACCGGTTTTGGGTTTGTGTTATGGTCACCAGCTTGTTGCGCAGCTCATCAACGGAAAAGTGGCGCCCGCAACTTGCAAGGAGTATGGAATCGCTCATGTCGTCATTGACAAGCCAGTGGGCGTACTGAAAGGCTTAGGCGCAAAAGAAAAAGTTTGGATGAGCCACGGTGACACTGTTTTTTCGTTGCCACCAGACTTCGAGGTATTGGCGCACACAAAAAACTGCCCAGTTGCTGCGTTCAGGCACAAGACCAAACCCATTTACGGTTTGCAGTGGCACCCAGAAGTCGTTCACACGGAAAAAGGCGTGCGCATGCTCCGCAATTTCATCTTTGAAGTCTGCAAGTGTCAAGCCAACTGGCAGATGGGTGACATAATAGCGGACATGATAAACGAGTTAAAAGCGGAAGTTTACGGAGAAAAAGCCATCATAGGATTAAGTGGAGGCATAGACTCCAGCGTCGCTACTGCGCTTGCAGCAGAAGCCTTGAATGATAGGCTCACCGCGGTTTTCGTAGACCATGGCTTCATGCGGGAAGGCGAACCGGAAAGCATTAAAGACGCGTTTCAAAATTTCAAAATCAACTTTGTAGTCGCGGATGCACAGGACAGGTTCATGAAGAAACTGAAGGGCGTAATTGACCCTGAGAATAAGCGGAAGGTCATCGGGGAAGAGTTCATTAGGGTTTTTGAGGAAGAAGCCGAGAAAGCAGGCGCCGATTATTTGATTCAGGGGACGATTTATCCCGACAGAATCGAGTCAGGCTTTAGGAAGCACTCCGAAAAAATAAAAACTCACCACAATGTGGCTGGTCTCCCTGCGAAAATCAAGTTTAAGAAAATTTTGGAGCCCCTGCGCGACCTGTACAAAGACGAGGTGAGGAAAGTAGCCGAGATGCTTGGTCTACCTAAAGAAATAGTCCACAGACAACCATTTCCAGGACCGGGGTTGGCAGTAAGGATTATCGACGAATTAACCGAGGAAAAGGTTCGAATAGCCAAGAGAGCAGATAAGATAGTTGCAGAAGAAATCGAAAAAAACGGTTTAGCAGAACACCTCTGGCAATATTTCGCCGTTTTAACGGATACCAAAGCCACGGGCGTGAAAGGAGATGCCAGAGCCTACGGCTACGTTATCGCAGTCCGAGCTGCGGAAAGTCGCGAAGCCATGACCGCTAGATTCGCCCAAATACCCTACAATGTGCTCGAGACAATTTCCACTAGAATAACCAACGAGATACCGGAAGTCACCCGTGTAGTTTATGACATAACGCACAAGCCACCCGCAACCATAGAATGGGAATAAAACCTTGAGCTGCCGTTTTCGTTAGTCGAGATTTCTTGACAAACTAATATTTGCCGGTTCGTAGAATCCGAATAATGGCTAGCTGCAAAAATCTATAGAGATTTATACTCAAAGCGCTCCACGGAACTGGAGATACTTTTTATATAGAAAGAGGGTTCATATTGAAAAATCACAAATCAGTCTCAGCATCCAACACGAGCAAAATAAGTAAATTAGATTTGTCAATTTGCTCTCTGCTAAAACAGACCGTGTTCTACCATAATTGTATATATTAAAGCGCTTAGATAGTATTAGCCTCCGAAAGGTAAAGAGGTTGACGCTAACTGAAGGCTTTGATTCTAGCAGGTGGGTTCGGCACCAGACTAAGACCTCTAAGCTGCACCAGACCCAAAACCCTTTTTCCAGTGGTTAACAAGCCACTGCTTCAATGGATTTTTGAGCGACTCGCTAAGAACAACATTGAAGAAGCAATATTAGCGGTCAACGGAATAACCGAGTACTATATAAAAAAACAACGTATCCCTAAATACGGACTACGTGTAAAGTACTCCATCGACCCACCCAAAACTCCGCTAGGCACTGCAGGGCCCGTAAAAAAAGCAGAAAAACTCTTGGGAAACTCAGAATCCTTTCTAGTTCTTAACGGAGACATATTCGAAGATGCAAACTACAGCGAAATTATTGAAAAACACAAGGAAAATCATGCCACAGCCACAATCGCCCTTTGCAAGGTCGAAAACCCAACCAGATACGGCGTAGCACAAATGGCAGACGACAACCGCATAACAAGATTCGTGGAGAAACCAGCTAAATGTACAGCGTCATCTAACCTCATCAACGCAGGAATCTACGTCCTCAGCCCTGAAATCTTCAGATATATCTCAAAAGGAAAAAAGGTTTCAATGGAACGCGAAATATTCCCTAAACTGGCAAAACAAGGAAGCCTCTATGGATACACTATCCAAGGCCTATGGATTGACATCGGCAAACCAGAAGAATATTTGGAAACAAACAAGATTATCTTAGACAGGCTCATTAAGACGCAAAATAATAGAAGCAAAAAGTATAAAATAAAAACGCCCATAGCTCTTGACAAAGGCGTAACCATCGGCGAAAAATCCGTTATAGGACCATACGCCATACTCGGAAAAAACGTCACCGTCGGGAAAAATGTTCAAATAAGTGACACAGTTGTCTTTCCTCATTCGAAAATAGACGACTACGCTTCCCTGAACGGAGCAATAATAGGCGAAAACGCCGAAATTGGAAAGAAGGTCAAAATCACCCTAGGCTGCATAATCGCAGACCAAGCAAAAATCAAAGACACCATCTCGCTCGCAAAACAAACTGTGGTCTGCCCTGCCAAGGAAGTCTCTGAAAAAATATTAAAATCCAAAATTATCTGTTAAAATGGAGACAAAACACCGTGAAGGCACAGAAACTTTTCGGATCAAACGGCATCCGCGGAACCGTCAATAAAGAACTGACACCTGAAATGACAGCAAAATTAGGTTCAGCCATCGGAACATTCTTCAACAAAAAGAACCTGCTGCTTGGGCACGACGCCAGAACTAGTGGACCAATGCTCACTAAAGCAGTCATCGCAGGACTAATAGCCACAGGATGCAACGTATATTTCGCTGGAATGGCACCGACCCCTGCACTTCAGTACGCCGTGAAAAACCACTGCTTCGGTGGCGCAGTAATAATTACCGCTTCGCACAATCCGCCTGAATATAACGGCATAAAAGTCATTTGGAGTGACGGCATAGAAATCTCGCATGAACAAGAAAAGGAAATAGAAAACATCTACTTCGAAGACAAACACGTATTCGCGGAATGGAACAAAATAGGCGCCAAGAAGGAATTCACTGTGGCGAACAACGAGTACGTCGAAGCGGTGAAGAAACACGTTAACACCTATGAAATAGCAGAAAAACATTACCGCGTTGTGATAGACGCAGCCAACAGCGTAGGCAGTTTAGCAGCACCGCAACTTTTGCGCGAACTCGGTTGCAAGGTCACCACCATCAACGGAAACATTGATGGAACTTTCCCTGGAAGAATGCCTGAACCCCGTCCAGAAAACCTCAAAGAGCTGGCCAAAGCAGTAAAAGCAGTGGGCGCAGATTTGGGCGTGGCCTTTGACGGTGATGCTGACCGATCAATATTCGTTGGCGAGAACGGAGATATTTATTGGGGAGACAAAACTTTTGCTTTGGTAGAAAAGCACTTCTTGATGGAAAATCCCAATGCGAAGATAGTTACTCCTGTGAGTTCTTCAACGCTGATCAAAGATATTGCTGAAGCTTTCAAAGGCGAAATCGTATGGACAAAAGTGGGAAGCGTGACTGTTTCGCAGACCATGAAAGAGGTAAAAGCCAAGTTGGGCGGAGAAGAAAATGGCGGAGTTTTTTTCGGTCCTCATCAAGCGGTTCGTGATGGGGCAATGACAACCGCGTTGATTTTGGAAATCATGACTAAAACTGGGAAAAAGCTTTCAGAGCTTATTGCTGAGCAACCGCAGTATTTCCTTGAAAAAGGAACTGTTGAATGCTCAGAAGACAAGAAGGAAAAGGTACTTAAGAAACTGGTTGAACAGGTGAAAGGTGCAAACTTTAGCACCATTGATGGCGTGAAAATTTGGTTGGAAGACAATAGCTCAATCCTCGTGAGGCCCAGCGGAACAGAGCCAGTTTACAGATTGTATGCGGAAGCAAAAAACCATAAAAAAGCATTAAAGCTAATAGAAGACTACACTTTAATGGTCGAAAAAATCCTCGAAGCCATCTAACTTCCAGCAAGTTTGTGTTTGAAATGGAGAATACTTGTTCATGCCCGCTGTCCTACATTTGAAACCCGAAGAAATAGATGCTGAGGAAAAACGCGGAAAATACGCTGTAAGTGTTATAGGCTGCAAGCAAAAAGGTATTCTTTACGCTATTGCTTTCGCTGAAGTAGGATTTAAGGTCATCTGCACGGATGCGGATCAAACTCTGGTGAAACATCTGGCAAAAGGAAAAACTTTGTTTCACGACCGAGAGATAGAATGCAAATTGAAGAGTTTGCTGAGAAGAAGGCAACTAAGCGTCACAAGCGATTTAAAAAATGCGGTTTCTCAGAGCGACATAATTGTGATGACGTTTACCGCGAAAATTGACGACAAGAAACATTCTGATTACTTGGAGGTGGAAAGCGTCTGCAAGCAAGCTGGTGCAGCTATTAATCGAGGTGCATTGTTTATTTACGGCGGCACAGCAGGTTTAGGTATCACCGAAGGAGTAATCAAGGAAACTCTGGAAAATGCATCAGGGCTCAGAGTGGGAAAAGACTTTGGTTTAGTTTATAATCCTATTCATTTTTCTAGTTCCCAACCTTTAACTTTAATGACAAATCAGGAGTTTCAAGTTGCTGGATTTGATAGAACCAGCTTGGAATCAGCAGCGAATGTTCTGGGAACTATAACAAGAAGTGCTGTGAAACAGATTTTAGGTGTTAAAACGGCAGAAGCTGCTTTACTTTTCACAATTGCCCAAAAAGACGCAAACTTGGCTTTAGCTAACGAGTTGGCGGTTTTCTGCGAAAATGCAGGCATAGATTACTTCGAAACGTTGAAGTTTATGGACGCGAATGAACCACGTTTTAAGCCAAGAGTTGAAGCACAACAGGATAATGGAAACAAAGTATATCTGTTGCTTGAAAGCGCGGAGAACTTGAATGCCAAACTCAAGCTTCCAGCATTAGCTAGAAAAATAAACGAAGACATTATTCGACACGCGGTCAATTTAACACAAGATGCACTGAGAAATTGCGGTAAGACTATAAGACGAGCCAGAGTTGCAGTGCTGGGTATAGCTGAACCAAAAACAACAGCCATGATATTCGTGAAAATGCTGGAAAGAAAAGGCGCGAAAGTAAATCTCTACGACCCTCTGCTTCCTAAGAATGAAATAGCAAGCATGCCACGGACGTTCAAAAGAAACTTGAAAGATGCAGTAGAAGGAACAGACTGCATAATAATACTAGCTAAACAGAATAGGTTTAGACGACTGAATCCTAAGAAGCTACGGGCTGTAATGAAAATGCCAGCGGCAATTGTTGATCTAACAGGGATAATTGATGCCCAAAAGTTTGAAAATAAAGGCTTTATGTATAGTGGTCTAGGAAGAGGGGTGGAAAAGAAATGAAAAAGCTGGGCACGGCAGTAATAGGCACGGGATTCTGGGGAAAAAACCACGCCAGAGTCTATGGCGAACTTGATTCAACAGAGCTTGTGGCTGTTTGCGACGCGAACCGTGAAATAGCAAAAGCAGTAGCTGACCAGTTCGGCGTTAAAGCTTACACAAGCAGTTCAAAAATGCTGAAGAATGAGGCGATAGAAGCAGTAAGTGTGTGTACTTGGTCAACGAGACTTGCTAAAGAAGCGCTTAAAGCATTAAAAGCGGGAAGGCATGTTTTGGTAGAGAAACCTATGGCTACGCATCCTGGGCAAGCGGAAAAGCTTTTGTCGGTTGCCGAGCAAAACAATCTGCATTTGACAGTGGGTTTTTTGATGCGTTTTATTCCAGGATTGCAGCACATTCGGAAATCGGTTGAAAACAAGAAACTGGGATCACTCGTTTGCGCTACTGCCAAGCGGGTTTCTCAGTGGCCTGAAAGAATAGGCGATATTGGAGTTGTAAAAGACACTGCAATTCATGATATAGACGTCATGCAATACATATCCAATGAAGACCCAATTGCCGTTTATGCGAAAACAGGAAGTATGCGGCATAGCAAGTTTGAAGATTACGCGCAGATAATGCTCACTTATGAGGATGGAAAGAGCGCGTTTATAGAATCCAATTGGATTACGCCTTATAAGACTCGAATTCTAACTGTCACCGGAACCGAAGCGATAATGAGGCTGGATTATATAACCCAGGAACTGTGGATTGAGGATGCAAAAGAAAATCTACAGCCAAGATTTCCTTGGCAGGAACCTTTGAAGCTTGAGCTTCAGCACTTCACAGATTGCATTTTAGAAAAAAAGAAACCTGTGGTAACCGGAGTTGACGGATTGAAAGCCTTGAAAATCGCTGAGGCTGCGTTGCGGTCTTCGGCTAAAAACAAAGCAATGAAACTGAATTGGAAGGCTATGCCTTAATGCTTTAAGCTGAAAGGTTTGCCGTCGTAAACTATTTTTTCGGGTATCTTGGCTTTCCATCTTTTGAGGAATGGCAAATCTTCGTTTTCTTTGCGCAGTTCATCAGGCAACATTTCTGGGATTTCGTCACGAATTGGGTACCATCGTAAACATTTTGGGCATACGATTAATCCTTCGATTATTTCCTCTTTCTCTTCGAAAATGTGAAGTTCAAGAGGATGATGCTTATCTATAGGACAAGCGAGGATGTCCATTAACTTCTTTTTCATTCCGTTTCACTCGTGCACAGAATAACGGAAAGCCCCGTTATTAAGATTTATCAAAGCTATTTGTATGATAGCTTGTAAGAGTATGAATGGATGTGTGGTACCTAGCTGGTGAGAATTTATAGTTACCCCCTCTGAAAATAGCTTGAATTGGCGTCATAAACTTGATTCCAAAGTGATGGCAGCGCTAAAAAAGCCTTTTTCCCATTCAATTTTGCCATATTCAGAGCAGGTTTGAAACTTTGCAAAAGGGAAGCAACTTTTTCAAAAGTAGCATAGTCCAAGCCTAACGAACCAAGCTGCTGATAACTTGTAAGTATTTCATCAAATTATGTGCACGTCAGCAACGAGTTGATACCAATTTGGACCAGTGCTTCTTACTACGCGGACAAAGGGCGGCTCAAAATATGCACCTAGTGCGTCAAGTGCTTCCGTAACTTTTAGCTTCGCTTTGTCAGTGGGGCTCTCAGTTTTGGCAGCATGCTCGAAACCGTAGTAGTGTATCCAGCCTCTAGAATTTTTAAGCGTGAAAATGGCGCAAGGTAAGTAGTCAAGGGCTTTTTCGGGTAAAGGCATTAGAACCCGGTCCGCAATGTGCTGCAATCGGCTGTTCGCGATTTCCTTTGAATCGCCGCACACCGGGGTAACCTTGTCGCAAACTCTATTAAGTCTGATGTTTTCCTTCATGAACTCAATCGCTACTGAATTCACATCTATGGAAAATATCTTCGCTGCGTTCGAGTATTTAGCCATCATTATAGAGAAGCAACCTACACCGGCGAACATGTTAACCACAGTTTCGCCGGATTTGGTCAGCTTTGCGATGCGCATTCTTTCGTAAGAAAGCCTTGGAGAAAAGTAACATTTTGCCACATCAACTGCGAACAAACAGCCGAATTCCCTGTGAATAGTGTTTGTTTTGTTTTTACCAGTCACATAAATCATGCTACGTAGCCTTAAATCTCCCGCTACAGGGCTTGCTTGAAGCATAACTGTATTCACGTTCCTGTGGGCTATCATTATTGCTTTCGCGATGGTTTGAGTGTTTACTGACGATGCTCTAGGCAACCTGATTATGGCAATGTCACCTACAATGTCGAATGAACTGTAGACTTTTCTCAGATCATGGGGGGAAAGAACGCTTGAAAGGGTTTTGCGTAACCGTTTCTTCAACCCTTCAACCTTCATTAGCTCAAAGATTATTGGAAACGTTTAAAAGCAAAATACTTTTCCTTTGTAGGTCAGGTAATTCCCATGGAAAACTCAGGAATCGTTTACGAGTGTATTAGATGTGGTGCAAGAGTCCCATCTGAAGAATTGAGCCTCCGTGGCGGAGAAATTAAATGCATAATCTGTGGCTACCGGATACTTAAAAAGGCAAAGCCGCCCGTAGTTAAACGTGTACAAGCCAAGTAGAAATTGAGATAGCCTCTATAATTCAAGAGTTAAAAGCTTTTGTTCCAATTTTTCCTTTAAAAGATTTCTCTGTCACCAATCTTGCGTAGCGCTTTTCCTCGCAACCTCACGGTTTGACCGATTACTTCTTCAGGAGCTCTTTCAACAGTTTTTCGCTTCACAGTTTCTCCGCAGACCCCTCTTGGTAGCAAACGTCTCCTAACGCAGAGCGCATAAGTACAGTTCCCAATATTACACATTTCTTCGGTCCATCTGCACCATATGGCGTCACGTCGAAAGATAGTGGAGTTTTTAGCGCATTTAAAAAATTGACAGGTGGGAGAACAATTTTTTGTTTGAGCCAATAGATACACCTCTATCGTTAGTCAATAAAATTCAATGTTGCGATGCATTCCCAAGAGTTTATTGCCCTCAGAACCCATATAAACTTTTTTATCTCAGACTAATGATTACTCAATTCAACTTTTGCTGTTATCAGATATGGAGCGTTTTCTTCTGTATACTTCAACGGTTACAAACAATATTATTGCCAGCAAAACAATGATAAAAGTTGCCATCGCACTCGTTTCAACTAAGAACGGTCCTATGAGAACATACTTTTCCATTTTAATTTGCACCGTTTTCGGTTCCTCAATCAGAAAGTTAAAGGCTTCATAGGAGTTCTCCCTTCCTTCGGGGTAAGCAACGATTTGCATTTTGCCGCCAATTACGTTGCTGAATGTTGTGGTTCCGTCGGTCTGTGTAGTAGCTGATCTCGCTTCCCTCCTAGGTCCATGTAACATGACGGTTACGTCAGGGATCGGTTGCTTGAAATAGTCAACAACTTCGACCGATACTTTGATGTTATAGAGGCTGCACCGAATTTCGCTCTCTGTATCGCTAAAAACCTCGATCATAGTTTCATTCAACAAGATATCACTGTCTGTGTAAACTCGTAGCCTATACTTTCCGAAGGTGACTTCCAAAATAACGTTCCCTGAGATGCCTGTCGTTGCGCCGTGGAACAAACCACTTGTTGCTTCAACCAGTTCGATGCGGGCGTTAGGAATTGCCGCTGAATTGTAATCGAGGACAGCAAGCTTCAGAGTTCTGCTGGGGCACAATATTATTACTTCGGATATTAACTGCGCCGGCAAACTGCTGACGGTGTTGTTTCCAGCGTTGAAAACTACATTGTAAAGAGAAGCATTAATCGTATAACTTATGCCAGGCAGAACAGAACTTAAAACAAAAGTCCCAGAGAGACTGGTTTGACCCCTAGCATGCCCAGTTTGCGTTCCGCCTTTCCTAGTCACATAACGATAGGTGATGTCCAAATTAACGAAAGAAATCAGATTCCCGTTTTTGTTTTGGACGATTACTTTAACGTTTGTTAACTCGCATGTTATATCAAAATAGTCTTCTCCCGTTACAGTGACGTTCTTTCTGCCGACTTGCACATCATTCCAGAACGCGGTTAACGTATGATCGCCCTTTTCAAGGTTCAAAGTGGCTATTCCAGCATCTCCGCTTGAGCCGTTGTAAACAGTATTCGTCACTTGGTCAAGGGCTTCAACCATTATTTGAGGCACCAAGTCGCCTGCCAAGTTTAAGGTTCGAATTTTAACTGGATAGCCTATAACGGCAAATAATTGCGAGTCAGGCACATCCTTTGTTGTGTTCTCTGGAGTTATGTTTATTTCGTAATCGCCAATCAGGGCGTCGGAGGGAATCATCCAAGCAGAGGCGATTACGCCTTCATTTGAAGCAGATACTTTTTCAGAATGCAAAGCGGCGCCGCTTTTTGAGTATTCTATTGAGATTGTTGCGTTGTCGTTAGGTTGGTATCCGACGGCGCGTATTATTACGGATTGACCTCTGTGGTACTCACTTTTATCGGTGAAACCCACAAAAAATTGATCTTCGGCTAATTGTTGAGTGAGATTTAAATAAACATGGTATATGCCGGCGTAATTGGTGTTCCCGCCTTCAGGTTCAAAAGCGGCGTCTGGAAAGGTGACTTGCCCGCTTGCAACTGCTGTTTGACTTGAGACGGTAAGTTTAATTGCCTTCGAAAAAGTTGTGCTTGCAGGTTCTGGAAGTTCAACCGTAACGTTCGCGTAATAAGTGCCGCTTGATTGGACTCCTGTGAAAGTTATATTAAAAACAAGGTTGTTCCCTTCCTGCAATTGGGAGGGTGGTGAGGGTTCAAGGGCCTCAACGTAATACGCTATAGATACGGTAAAGGGATAGGTGGCGTTAACGTTCTCGCTGACATCTCGCAGGATTATCGTGTAGTCTCCTCCAGAAACTTTTGGGATCGTAAAATTTGCATTCACGTAATATCCCTCTGAATTTTTACTTGCAACAAGATTCTTGCCAAACCAAATTTCATATGGGCCATTTGTGGTGTCGATGGTTCCTTGAATGTTAACAAGTTGACCTACAATTCCCTCTTCGGGGGGAGAAACTAGTATTATATTCACCCCGAGTTGACAAAGAACTAGCGAAAGTGGCATAAACAGAAAGGTAGCACTTATCAATAGTAGAAGAAGAATAGGGGCAGGCCGGTTTTTCAAATACACTTCTCCTGTATTAGGCAGACTTTTTCGTTTTGATGGAAAAGTACTATCAAGAGAGCATTTTAAACTTTGCCTTTGAGCGGGGTCAACCGCAACAATATTGATCCAAAGCGATCAGAAAAGAGACCGCTTTATTACACCGTTCTCATAGTCAATATATTCCAAGTAGAAAAGCTAAGGATTTGAGAAATCTTGGAACAGGTTATTCCCCCTTCCCTATTACAGGCTTTAAAGAAGCATAAGTATCATCTCGTAGGTAAACATTCAGCAGTTAAAAGATGCAAGTGGCTTTACGAATCAATAATTCATAACCGAGCTTGCTACAAGCAAAAATTTTACGGAATAAAATCACATCAATGTATACAAATGTCCCCTTCGCTTTTTTACTGCACGCAGCAGTGCTTGTTTTGTTGGAGAGCTCAGAGCAGAGACTTGCAGATAAAATGGAACGAGATGAAACTGCCAAATTGGGACGCACCTGAAGAAATTGTGCGAGGAAGCTTGAAAGCGCAAGCCAAGATTTTGAGTGGATACAGTGGGAACCCAAAAGCAAATTGGCAGAAGCTCACAGAAGCGTTAACACCTAGACACGTGGCGATTAGTTTGACTGGTGAACCTACGCTATACGGGCATATTGGCGAGTTGATCCGTGCATTCCACAACAGGGGGCTTACAACTTACCTCGTGTCTAATGGTACGGTGCCCTCTAAACTTGCAGAGTTAAGCGAAGAGCCGACACAGCTCTATGTCTCTGTCTGTGCTCCGAATGAAAAAGTGTTCAAGCGTGTTTGTCGCCCTCAAATCCCTAACAGTTGGGCAAAGTTAACGGAGACTCTGACAATGCTGCCGAGTTTCCAGTGTCCCACTGTCATACGCATGACGCTGGTGAAAGGGCATAACATGGAAGCGGTTGACGAGTACGCTAAACTTGTTGAAAGAGCTAATCCCACATACATTGAAGCCAAGGCTTACATGCATATCGGTTTTTCGAGTCTTCGTTTAGACTATGGGAAGATGCCTCAGCATAAAGAAATCTGTAATTTTGCCGAGGGCTTAGCGGAGGAAACTGGATACTCGATTATTGACGAATCGGTTGAGAGTCGTGTTGTGTTATTAAGCAAAAGTTGATGCTTGCTCCTCTTGAGCATTGTTTAGTAAACGGTTTATGATGTGGAAACAATTCAATTCTTATTATCTTGTAATAACTAAAAAATTATGAAGAAACTGCGGGAGATAGACTTAGGTAGGTTTTAGGAAACTCCTGCTCTTGAGCCAAAAATTCAGTCAAATTGGGGTTAACTTGTACCTGCTGACAGATCTGGCAAAAGACATCATATTCCAATTCAAGAAAGCAGACTCGACATTTGTAAAGGTGTGCCTACAAGCATAAGGATGACAAGCTTTTGGCCGAAAAATTGGCAGAGTCAGAACCAAAAGAATAGGCAACTGGAAAAGCATACTTTCTGCCCAAATTCATTTTATGTTGAAAACATAGTTAATAGTCAGTTGCGTTTTACAATTCAGAATGGTGAAAACTTGGCGAATTTAAAAGCTATATTGAAAGAGTTGAAAGAGGAGCTTGCGCAAAAAGACAACGTGCGAGAAAACGCTCATCAAAACATGCGGAAAACCACAGGTCTTTCCAAGCGAGCGATACTTCTCATGCATCAAAAAAAGTATGATAAAGCTGGAAAACTAATTGAGAGCGCAAGAGAGATTATCTCGCAACTACAGAGTTCTGCGGAAGAGTACCCTGAAATTATCTACGGTGGCATGTTTAGCGCTGCGCTTCAAGAGTACGCGGAGGCGAACATATTTTACGGTTTAATCCATGGAGCGAGTTTTGTAATGCCAAATGAGGTCAAAGTGCCTGCTGTAGAATACATGCTAGGTTTGGCAGATGTCATTGGGGAATATCGCCGTTTGGTTCTGGATGCGTTGCGTGAAGGCGACGCTGAGAAAGGTCAGGAGTATCTGAAAACTATGGATGGAATATACATTGAGCTAATGGAGATGGATGAGGCATCTATACTAGTTCCAGGACTTAGGAGAAAATGTGACGTAGCACGGAGAATCATCGAAGCCACGCGCGGAGACGTCACTCAAGAAGTGCGGAGAAAGTCGCTTGAGAACTATCTGAAACAGTTTGAGTATGCCCAGAGAAAAAGACGCCTACCCAAGAAAGGTTAAGCAATGCATCCTTCTGCCGTGCCATATAATTTTTCTGTTTCAAAGGCTCATAAGGCTCAACTGAGCTTGTGCAAAAGAGTAATTGCTGAAGACAGGTTGCCTAAAAAGATCAATCGTGTCGCTGGTGTTGATGTGGCTTATGCAGGCCATTTTGCAATAAGTGCTGCAGCAGTTTTGGATTATCATTCACTTGAACTTTTGGAGCGGCAAACAGCAACTAGCCTAGTCAAGTTTCCGTACATTCCTACGTTGCTGTCCTTCAGAGAATTTGCTCCTTCGGTTGCCAGCATCCAAAAGTTGAGGTTGCAGCCTGACGTTTTCCTTGTTGACGGTCAAGGCGTTGCGCATCCGTATGGATTGGGTTTTGCCAGCCATCTGGGTCTCGCTATAAGAAAACCCTCAATTGGAGTGGCAAAAAGTAGATTGGTCGGAGAGCCTAAAACGATTGCAGGGCGGATTTTTTTGATTAGAAAAGACCAATGCATCGGTGAAGTAGTAACTACAAGAGAGGGAGTTAAACCTGTTTATGTCAGCACTGGTCACTTGATATCTCTCGAAACAGCTGTGAAAATCGTTAAGCATTGCGTGCACAACAGCAAAATCCCTGAACCGATTTTGATAGCTCACAAAATAGCTTCAGAAGAAAGAAGGAATCTGCAAGCAGCTTTAGAGAGAACATGAAACGCAAAAACTTTATACTTTTCACCGCGGTGAAAAAGTCTGGAAGGTGTTTAAAGTGGAAATCTCGTTTGGAGAATTTCAAAAACTCGATTTGCGTATAGGAAAAATTACGGAAGCAAATCAAATTCCAGGCTCAAAAAACCTCATAAGACTCATGGTTGATTTTGGAATAGAGAAAAGACAAGCGGTAGCCGGGCTTTTGCGGTGGTATTATCCGCAAGACCTGCTCGGTAAAAAATGCGTCTTCATCCTTAATATTCAAAAGCGCAAGATGATGGGCGTGGAATCGCAGTGCATGATATTGGCGGCTGAAGACGATGAAGGCAACGTTGTAGTGTTGAAGCCAGAAAAGGACATTGCGGAAGGCAGCAAGGTTCACTAGGCGAGTCTTTCAATGTAGAAACGCCGTGATTTGCCCAGCTTTTGCTTTATTTCCAACTATATATTCAATCATTTCTTCGTCTAGGTCAAGCCATTTCGCTATGCCAGCAGCATTATGGACATCGTTTTTGAAAATAATCCTGAGATAAGGCATAACTTCCGCAGAAGCACGAGCAGCGGAGATGTGACATTTGCGCCTGATTTTAAGGCCGATGCTCTTTCGCAACGCTCGTTGAGCCTTGGACCTCGACAACATCATTATGCGGCTTGGAAACTTGAACGGAATCCACCCTTGAACTTTGGAGTTCTGCCTAGCCATAGCCACTCCAGCAGACATATAATCTATCACGTAGCGGGTGAAGCTCCAATCCTGAGAAGCACGGATTTTACCACGGTAGACATCAGCCATCGAGAGAGCGTCCATTGCTTGGACCAAGTCATGTGGATCAGTGAAATGCTCTGGAACATTCTCATAAATCCACTCGAAAAGCATATCTATGTCAACATCAGTCATGTTGACTGCTTGTTTGGCACCGTATGAAGTCCTTCCATAGATAATCATCTTGAGCACGTTGAAGATTGATTCTTGCCGGTCACGGTATGCAAGCCACGAAACATCATTGTACGTTAGGTTTTTTTTTCCTTGAGCCAAAGCCTGAAGATCAATTACCGCTGAACGCACATCGCCTCCTGACCTTTGAGCAAGAAATTTCAAAGCGTCCTCATCGGCTAGGATCCCCTCACGGGTACAAATGTGATGTAGGCGCTTTGCTATGCTGCTGGAATTAGGCTTTTTAAAATCTATAAGGAGACAATAACTGCGGAGGGTCCGGAACCGAGGGTCATAGGCATTGTTAGCAATCAAAACTACAGGAGAACGAGCGGTTTTGATGATATTGATAATGGCTTTAACACCGCCCTTGTCGGCATTTCCCATCAACCCATCTAACTCGTCGAGCAAGATGATTCTTTTTCCACCGAACAGGGACGCGTATTGTGAAGCTAAACCTGCAAAGCGTTTTATGGCGTCTTCTGTTCTGTAATCACTGGCGTTTTTTTCTACAAGTTCCATGCCTAGGTCGTGAGCCAAAACCTCAACTGAAACCGTTTTTCCAACTCCAGGCGGTCCATAAAGAAAAGCCGCCCTTTTCTTGGGTATTCCCTTGTTCCAAGATTGAAGCCAGTCACATAGAGTTTTGATAGCGCTTGGGTTCCCTATGATTTCAACGGTGGATTTCGGTTTGTGCTTAACAGTCCAAGCCGCGTGCAAAAATGGCACCTAGCTCAGTTTTTTCATTTCATAACCCGCTTCAACGAGCCTAGCTAGCAGAGCACTGAGTTGTACTTCTTCATCTGAACCCTCTACAAGGCGGTAGTCTATCTCGCCTGTGATGGTCAATAACTTCATTTTTAAAAGCTCAGGGATCTCAGCTTTGAAAATCTCCTTGTGAATCTGCCGAATAACATCAACGCCAGCTACCCCATACTTTTGAAGCATGTCTCGCAATTGTTTCCTCGCGCCTGAAAAGTCGCCACTGATAGCAGTGATCAGCATCTTTTGCACGTCAGAGGGGCTGGCTTTGCCCGTTACAGAGTAAACTAGCTTGGCATCTACAGGCTTATTTGTTGAAGCTGCACCTTGCAAAGTATTAATCCCCCTCCTCAGGTCTCCGCCGCTAACTTCGAAAATCGCCTCCAAACCATCGGGCAGTAATTGGACGTTTTCGCATTTAGCGATGTGTTTGATGTAGTTGTCATGCTCTACTCTGGGTAAGAAAGCAAACCTAAAAGGGGCACATCGGGACTGAATCGGCTCAATTATCTTTCCGCTGTAATTCGCGCACATAATAAAACGACAGGTTTCAGTATACCTTTCCATTGTGCGACGTAAAGCCTGCTGCGCATCAGAGGTCATGTTGTCAGCCTCATCCAAAATCAAGATTTTGAAGGGAATCTCACCAATAGAGCGAGATCGGGCAAATGTCTTAATTGTTTCCCTAACAACGTTAATGCCTCGTTCATCACTAGCGTTTAGCTCCATAAGGTGTTCTCGGTAGCCTTCACCATAAAGATCTCGCGCTAAACACAGGGCAGCGGTGGTTTTTCCCGTTCCAGGAGGTCCAGCAAATATACAATGAGGCACGTTTCTGGCCTTAACAAAACTAGTTAAGCGTTCTACAATTGTTTTCTGGTCTACCATGTCCTCCAGCTGTTTTGGTCTGTATTTTTCAGCCCACATTTCAAAACTCAATACGCGATACTCCTTTCGATGTAACATTATAAACGAGGGCTAATAAATGCTGATGTTAATTGCCATTTTGTTTTTGGGAGAGTGTGATGTTTTCAAATGGTGGCTGAACATTCAACAGCAATAAGTTGTAATCAAAAACATTTACCAAAACCTTGTTTTTTAAATGTTCACTTATTTTATATGATTACCATTATTCGCATATAAATGATGGTAAATAAGAATATATATGAAAAATATTGAGTATTTAGAAAAATAAAAGGTGTTAATATGAATTTTAGAAGACCGAACGCGGATGAGTCAACCGGTACATTCAACCGATCAAGGGATGTCGCACCAATGTCTGGCATCTGTTCAAGATGCATCGATGGATGTAGAGGAGGTTGCGAAATCTGGTTATCAACATTCAGAGGTCGTGAAGTACTTTACCCTGGACCTTTTGGGGGAATGACCGCTGGCGCAGACAAAAACTATCCCGTGGACTATTCCCACCTGAACATTCAAGGCTATGCCCGAGGCGCAAAAGGTCTTCCTGAAGGTGTGCAAGGAAACCCGGATACAGCTCTTTTCCCGAAAGTAGATACTGAAACAGAATACGGATGGAATAAAAAAGTCAAGTTAAAAGTCCCAATTTTCACTGGTGCATTAGGCTCAACGGAGATAGCGAGGAAGAACTGGGAGCACTTCGCCATAGGCGCCGCTATTGCAGGCATCACGCTTGTTTGTGGAGAAAATGTTTGTGGAATCGATCCCGAACTCGAATTGAACAGTAATGGCAAGATTACAAAGTCACCTGAGATGGACCGGCGCATAGAGATTTACAAGAACTTCTATGAGGGCTACGGAGAACTACTTGTTCAAATGAACGTGGAAGACACACGATTTGGAGTAGCAGAGTACGTGTCATCAAAACATGACCTTGAAACAATCGAACTAAAATGGGGCCAAGGCGCTAAATGCATAGGTGGAGAAATTAAGGTAAAAACCTTAGAAAGAGCAAAAGAGCTTAAAAAAAGAGGCTATGTTGTCTCACCTGACCCCACACTTCCCGAAACCCAAACAGCCTTCAAAAAAAGAGCCCTGAAAGAGTTCGAGAGACATTCACGTTTGGGGTTTGTGTCCAAAGAAGGCTTTCTGGAAGAAGTTGATCGCCTTAGAGGCTTAGGATTTAGAAGGATTACTCTGAAGACAGGTGCTTACTCCGCACTAGAACTGGCTATGGCACTGCGTTACGGCGCTGAAGCAAAATTAGACCTACTCACTATTGATGGCGCCCCAGGCGGTACGGGAATGAGCCCTTGGCCAATGATGAACGAGTGGGGAATACCAACTTTTTATCTGCAATCGCTCATGTATAACTACTGCCAAAAAATCTCGAAAAAAGGCATAAAAGTTCCTGATATCGCAATGGCCGGCGGTTTCTCGTCAGAGGATGGCGTGTTCAAAGCGCTTGCCATGGGCACACCCTTCGTCAAGGCTGTATGCATGGGAAGAGCGTTGATGATACCTGGAATGGTTGGAAAGAATATAGGAACCTGGTTAGCTGAAGGCAATTTGCCTAGTTCGGTTTCAAAGTACGGAAAAACCGCTAACGAAATCTTTGTTGCCTACGCGGAACTTGAAGAGAAATTCGGTTCGAAAATGAAAGATATACCTTTGGGCGCCTTGGGGATTTACACATACTGCCAAAAGTTCAAGGTCGGATTGCAGCAACTGATGGCTGGAAGCAGAAACTTTGCACTCTCAACAATATCCCGGAAAGACCTTATGGCTCTAACAGAGGAAGCGTCAAAAATCTCAGGCATACCATACGTGATGGACGCCTACAGCGACGAAGCGAATGCGGTCTTGGAAGAATAAAAAGCCTTCCTTCTCAACTTATTTTTAGCATCTCCAATTTTTCTTTTGCAGAAAACCTTTCAACCGAGCTAGAGCTTTTTCTAAGAAAAATCGAGATGTCAATACTTCTTTACCTTAATCGATGTATAGGCTATGTGAAAGAGAGGATAAACATATCAGTAGAATAGAGCGTAAAAGGAATTCTTAATAGCCTAAAGGAAGACACCTAGCTTACAGTGATGTCTTGTGACCCACCACACCGCTCTAACAGTCGCGTTAGAACAGTTGAAAATTGCCGCCGAAAAACTCGATTTGGATGATGGAATACACGAAATACTTATGAAAC
>Ga0209427_10002491_pt1 | contig 21665 bp, 19 predicted proteins | sample DeeMarSWOR136_30_FD_187465 | JGI IMG/M metagenome (GOLD analysis project Ga0209427, IMG submission 187465) | Marine sediment microbial communities from White Oak River estuary, North Carolina - WOR-1-36_30 (SPAdes) (version 2) | ecosystem: Environmental > Aquatic > Marine > Intertidal zone >...
AAGGCGATCCGGTTTACCCGGGTGCAAGGGTACCCGACCCCCGTGGTTGGAGGGATCTGTGGCACCCGGAAGCGAATCTGCCAAGCCCTCAACGTCGAGGAAACGGGGTTCCACGCCCGCTTACAGCACGCCCTGAGGCAGCCCAAGACGGCCGAGGTGGCTTCGGACGGCCCCGTCATGGAAGTCACCGAGAAGCCCCGACTCAGCCACCTTCCGGTCCTGACCCACTACGCGGGAGACCCCGCCCCCTACATTACGTCCGCCATCATCTACGCCCGAAGCCCCGAGGGGGAGGCCCAAAACACCTCAGTCCACCGCCTCCAAGTCCTCGACGACGAACACCTCGCCATACGCATCGTCCCCCGACACCTCTACCGCCTCTGCCAACGCGCGCGGGAAGCGGGGAGAGAACGCGTAGACGTGAGCATATCCATCGGCGTTCACCCCGCCCTCCTCCTCGCCGCCGCCTCCCCCGCCCCCTACGGAACCAGCGAACTGGACGTCGCCAACGCCCTCCTAAAGGGAACGCTGAAACTCATCCCATGCCCCCACGTGGACGCCTACGCCCCAGCCAACGCTGAACTCGTCTTGGAAGGCCGAATCCTCCTCGACAAGGAAGTCCCCGAAGGCCCCTTCGTCGACCTCACCTCCACCTTTGACATCCAAAGAAAACAGCATCCCATACAAATTGTGGGCGGGATGCGGCGACGGAACTACGTGTATCAAGCGTTACTTCCGGCAGGCACCGAACACATCCTGCTCATGGGGATGCCCCAAGAGGTGCGGATCCTTGAGTACACCCGAAACGTCAACCCCACCATTAAGGCCGTGAACATGACGCGGGGAGGGAGAGGGTGGCTGCATTGCGTGGTGAGCTTCGACAAGTTCAATGACGGCGACGGAAAAAACGTCTTGATGGCGATCTTCGCCGCGAACCCCAGCATCAAACACGCCATCGTCGTGGACTCGGACATCGACGCCTACGACATGGACGACGTGGAGTGGGCACTGGCCACGCGATTCCGCGGAGACACCGACCTCCTCGTCATCCCGAACGTAAGGGTATCCAGCTTGGATCCCACATCGGACCAAGAACGGGGAACGGGGTGTAAGGTCGGCTTCGACGCCACAAGGCCCCTCGCGAAACCCAAAGGAAAATTTGAAAAAGCCACCATCCCACGGAGCCAACGCGTCGAAAGATTGCTTCAACAGATGAGGCCCGTTCCCGAAAACTAGATGTAGAACAAGCACGCCGACTCCATGTGCGCCTTCCGTCGGTAAAAGCGCTGACAGTTTACGGGGGAAGGGGGGCTGAGCGAGGAATCAGGTAGCGTCTGGAAGGCATAACGTATATGAAGTGGGTGACACAGTTATTCACAGAAGAGGCGTCGGCGTGAGATGAACGAAGAGGTTTTAGAGCTGCTTTACGCGCTGCAAGTCCAGCAGATCGACTTAAATGAAAAGATGATGGAGAAGTGGGGGGAAGTGGGCGACCTGATCTCCGACATTTTAGAAATCAATAGCAAGATACTCGGGATTCTAAAAGGCGTGTCGGATAAGGGAACGGAAGAGCCGTGATGCAGCAGATCCCACGGACATCTATCTTGGATGAGTAAGGGTGACTCAAACGCAAGGACGCCCATGACAGGTATTCGTCGCTACCAGAATATCCACCACGCAGCCTACTTCAAAGGCAGTTGACGACGCCGCCTTCCAGTGAACGAGTATGGTACCCCCTCAAGGCGTCTTTCTTCTAGGGAATGCTCAGAAGCGTCAAAATGGCCATCAAGGAGAGGGTGGACACGGTGTCAGACACAGAGGTGGTCAGCGGGATGACAAAGGTGTCGGGGTCAAGGCCACGCTTGAAGGTTTGGGTTGCGATGATTAAAGCAAAGACGGAGATGACGAGGAAGCTGAAAGCATTGGATAACAGGGCAACCTTGATCACGAAGAAGGGGTCGACAGCGATCAGGGTCAGGCGTCCCACGACCAGAGTGGCCAATCCAAAGAGGAGATGTATGAGGAGCGCCGCGGCTTCAACGGAGACGAGGTCGCGGATCGTGTCCTTCAAGACGTTTCCAAAGGACGTAACGTGACCTAAAGCCATCTTCGTGGTTTCAATCGAGCCAATAATCGAGCCAATGTTGCCGAGGGTATTCATCAACGCAGGATATAAGATGAGGAGGGAGGGCTGTTTCTCAATGTCTTGTCTAAAACTGGCGAGGAGAAGGCCATTGAGGGTGCCGAAGACGCTGGACAGGAAGACGATGAGCAGTCCTTCCGTCAAGGTTTTTTTGAAGGCCCCGTCTCGGAAGTGCTTAAGGAATAGGATGGCTGAAGACACGGCGATCATCACGACGGACAGGTTCATGAAAACCGCGTGCATGCCGCTCATCAGTAGAAGTGAAACGAGGGAGAGATAGGTGATCGTGATGATGATGTCGTTTGTCGTGGACATGATGGGGTAGACGAGGATGTCCGGGTCTAAACCGGACGTAAAGGCCTTTATGGCCACAAACAAGGTTAGGGGGATAGCGATCAACATGCTCAACATGCAGGTTAGAACCGGGAGAACAAGGAAGTAGATCAGGTTCTCCACGGAAGTTTGTTGAAGAACCAAGTTGACGGAGAACGCCACTAAACTGATGATAAGAGTGTCGACAAAGGTCAGCACGAAGATGGAGCTGAGCAGGGAATAGAAGGAACGGGTATTCCCGCGGAGCTGAGGGCGAATCTCACCAGTATGAAGCATAGTGCCCACCTTTCCGGAGAGAATACCGCTGACGTTACCTCGTACAGTGAGGACGAGGGGATAGAGGGTAAGGATCCACGGAGAAGCATGGAGGACGGGGGTGAAGATAACGGCTAGACGCCCAGAAAGGAGTCCGCCAACGTTGAGGGCCAGAGCTAGCAAAGACTGGTGTAACACTCTCTTGTTGAATAACTCCTCCGGTACACCCATTACTGCAGAATAGGTTAGGCCATTTTTTATAATCTTTATTGTTAAGGAAGTAGAAGGGGTGTCCTCAGAAAAATCGCGGGGAAAACCGGGGGATGAAGAATACGACGTTTCCTGAACGGGGAAGCGGCTGAGTTCAGTCAAAGAGGCTGCTAGTAGCCACATCAGCACTTTTACCTCAAAGTAGCCTCTGATAAAGAAAGCGTCTCCGACCTTAAAGCCTAGGCCATCTGATCGAGCTAGCTAGCTTCTTCATCCAGATTCCCATCCAACTCAAGGATTAAATACCGCGCCACTGTTACGCCTAATCATCAACGGTGACCGAAAACAGGGGTGGAAGAGCCTGCGGTTTACGGCGAAGGTCATCCAAGGCTGGGAAGGGCGGATCGAAGGAGAGGTATTGGTGACGAGGATGAAGATCTCGTTCTTTGGCGACATAGATCAGAGGACGGGGGAAGTTGTGGGCAGCGATTTGGATATTAAGGGGGAAACGATCGAGGGAAAGATCTTCGTTTTCTCCGAGGGGAGAGGGAGCACCGTTGGCTCCAATGTCCTATATGGCCTAGCAAAAAAAGGCGTATCGCCACGTCTCATGGCGACGGAGCGAGCTGAGTTAATTACCATTTCGGGAGCAATTTATGGGGAGATACCGATGGTCTCCAACCTCCCCCAGGAAGCCTTCCACTTCTTGAAGACGGGTGATTGGGCACGAGCCGACATCAGGGATGGAATCGCGTACTTAGAGGCGTAGAGCGAAGGAAGAGGGGGCGAATCGGTTAGATAACATATTTTTTACGCTGGGTGCTCCTTGTTTGTTGGGTGGAGGGCCAGGAATCCAGGGGTAAATAGTACGGTCCCAGTCGACTGTAATGAACGTAGTTCTTCACGGTCTTGCATTCAGGACACTTCTTTTCGAGGCCGCCAAAGCACTGTTTACAATTCAGGCAGTAACTATAACTCCGCGTATACGCAAAGGCTCCAATATTCAAGTGACAGATACGTGCACTGGTCTTCAACAAGGCGTCAGGACTCCGATGGGGCTCTTCAAGCTCAATAAAGGACAAATGACCGCCGTTCAGGAGGGGGGGGAAACAGCCTTCCACCTGCAGCCGGTCCTCTAAGGAAACATCTGCCTCCAAAGGCACGGCCCCAAGACTCGTGTAGTAGGGAGAACTCGCACTGCCTTGCGCTACGACGTTCTCCCACCCGTACTTGTTCACATCTAGTTCAGCGAAACGCGTGGACGCCGCGGTGTTGAGGGTTTGGGACAGCCCGAGGCGGAAGCCAGATTTCCACGAAAGCTTCTTCGCCTCTAAGGACAGGTGACCGAGAACCTTGGTCGCGTAGTCAACAGCCTCCCGATCTTCGTAGAGTTGCTTGCCCGTATGAATTCTGACGGCTTCGTTTAAGCCAACCAGGCTGATGTTGAAGGACGTGTTTCCCATTCTGAGATAGGGCTCGTTGGCGATGTCCTGGGCTAAGAAGGGTAGAAGGCCTTGGCTGATACGTTTTTCTATGGCCCTGTGCTTCTGTTTTAACGCGCCCAGCATAGTCTTCAAGGACTGGCTTAAAGCTCTGAGAAACCGTCTATCGTCTCGAGAGAACTCAAGGGCCAACCGAGGCAGGTTTACGACGATGGAGCCAATACTTCCCGTTCTCATGGTGTCGAGTTCCCAATCCCCCGTCCAATCGGGGGCGAGGCGGTTTCCGTTGACGAAGTAGGACGCTTGCTTCTGCCAGGTTGGAGACGGGTTGACAAAGTAGGGTACACCCCATTTTGCCGCCAATTCATGGGTCTTCAGGAGAGGGGCCTCGGCTTCTTTGAGGGTGAAGACGTCTCGGGGTAAATTAAAGGCTAAGTGCGGATTGAATATAGGTCGATGAGCGTCGTCCTCAAACACTACGTCAAGGAGGGCAACCAGTATCTTTAACGATTCTTCGAAGTAATCCGCATAAGAGCCAACGCTTGCTCCATGAACGCCTTGGACCTGAACGTTCTTGAGGGAGCTCGGTATCGTAAAGTCGAGGCCGAGGGAGACAGCGGACGACCCCAAGCCGCCCTTTGAGAGGTAGTTTAAACTGAACACAAATTGCCGCAATATCCGTCTCAAATCTTCGAGAAACATGCCCTTGACGAAGGGAGCTAAAAACACGTTGAAGTGACAGAGCCCCTGTTCGCCCGTCACCTCGGTTCGGGACGCGTGAATAATGGCTTCCGTCAGTTTGAGGGCGGCCTCAAAGGTTTTAGGCGGGTTAACGGCCATAAGCATCGTGTTGGCTTTGTTGACTTTGAAGCCTTCTCCGAGGAAGACCCGTAAGTCGTGCTGGACTTCGTCGGGCCTAATAATCCATGAATCGGCGTTGTTCACGTGAAGACTGCCCGAAAGATGGGCGTCAGCGACCTGCCGGGGTAACACGTTGAGAAACACGTAGTCCCGCATCACGGTCCTCCCGGTTAAGAATTGGATGTCTTCCACGGTTGTGGAATCGGTCGGAATATCCTCAAAGAGGCGGGTAACATCGTAAACAGGCAGCCCAAGGCGGGTGTGCTTTCGCCGGTACTCTTGAAGACCCTTTTCCACCAGGATCGCGTTTACGAATTCCCTGATCAACGGCGCAGTGAGGTGTAGCGCGTCAAGCTTGAGAAGCCGTTCCTCGGTTTCCTCTGAGATTTTCTGGGCCAAGTCTAAGGGAATCCCTGCCTCCCGATTGAGGGCCCGGGAGATTTTGTCTCGGTCAAACTCCTCCATGGCGAGGCGGGATGTGCGGACGAGCAGCTTCCCTTCTTCCCGCAATATTTGTTCATCAATCTCCTGGGAGATACCGATCATCGTGTGGCCTAAGGTCGTTAACCGGTATTTCTTCGACTCTTTATCCGCGTCCAACAAACCTGTTTTTATTAACGTCCTCAGGTGATAGGCGAATTTTCCAGCGTCTCTACTGGGGCTCAAACCCAGCTGACTCATGATTTCACTGTAGCCAAGGGAGTTCTGGACGTGAAGAAGCTTGAGGATTTTGAAGCGGAGGGGCGCTGACACTGCGTCGAAGACGTCTGGGCTCGTTTTCCTCTTTTTGGGTTTAGTTCGAGGCAAATTGGTCCCCTACAAGAAGCCTGCTAAGGGAAGGGGTGGACGAAGCATCGTTTTCTGTAAAGGTAACCGAGGACGGATGGTCTGTCGTTAACATTTACAGCCGTTTCTGTGTTCCATAACATATTCTTCGTTTAGTAATAAAAGTATAACGATTCAGGGGTTACCGAGAAAGAACGTAATCCGAACGCTTCCCACTAAACTCGGATACGAGAGGCTCCAACAAACGGGCATCACAAATTACATAAGGGGGTTCAACGAAGGTTAGGGGAAGAGAGGAAAGGGATATGGTTTCTGTGAGCAAACCACGGGTCCTTATAACCGTCGAGTCAGCCGGCCAGATCCATGGAGCAGCGATGAAGCGCATCACAGAGGTCGCAGCCGTTGATGTGGTGGAGTCTTCCACCTTCTCCAACAAGGAAGAACTGTTGAGAATCATAGGGAAGTATGAAGGCGCCATCATAACCTCCAACATTCCCTTTGACGAGGAGGTAACCGACAAAGCTCAAAGGCTCAAGGTCGTTTCACGCCTGGGCGTTGGCTATGATCGAGTTGACGTTCAAGCTGCTCGCGCGCGGGGAGTGTATGTCACGAACACGCCTGTCCTTTCGGAGACGGTTGTGGACACGGTCTTCGGCCTCCTCTTTGCAGTCGCGAGAAACATTTCGCGGGCCGACGCCTACGTTAAGGGCGGGAAGTGGCGGGTGCGAGAGGAGAGAATCCAGTTTACTGGGGTAGACGTCTTCGGGAAAACCTTGGGCATCGTCGGCTTGGGGCGGATAGGGGCCCTCTTGGCGAGAAGGGTCAAGTGCTTCGACATGGATGTTCTATACTACGATGTACTCAGATACAGCAGACTCGAAGAAGAGCTGGACCTGACGTTCTGTCCACTGATCGAGCTTCTATCTCAAGCCGACTTTATCTCGATCCATACGCCTTTGACTGAGAAGACGAGGGGGCTGATTGGTGAAACGGAGCTGAGGACCATGAAGAAGAGTGCCATAGTGATAAATACGTCCAGAGGCCCGGTTGTGGATGAGAAAGCCCTCATTCAAGCCTTAAAGGAAGGGGCGATCGCTGGCGCCGGCTTGGATGTGCACGAGAATGAGCCGATTACACCCGATAGCCCGCTCCTCCAAATGGACAACGTGGTTCTCACACCCCATATTGGCGGCGGAACCAAGGAATGTGCAGAACGCATTGCGATGACCGCGGTGGAAAACACCTGCCGCGTTCTCGAAGGCAGGAAGCCCCTCTATCAAGTCACGGCCTAGTGGTTTCCTGACCACTCTCAAGCCGTGTTCACTCCGACCGCTCGTGGGACAGCTTTTCGTTGACCAAAAGAGGCCCGGGAGACCTGTCCCTGCGCCCGTAAGAGATATATCCAGCCGAGGAGTAGCCTTGGATGGGTTTGAACCATGGTACATCTGTTAGACTCCCTGACGGTGAAGGGCCTTCAACTCAAGAACCGCCTGGTCATGCCTCCCATAGGAACCGACTTGGCAACGAATACGGGCGAAGTGACGGAGGAGCACCTGGCGTACTATAAGCCCCGGGCGCGGGAGATAGGGCTGGTCATAGTTGAGCACAGCTACGTCGATTTCGGCGGCAGGTATACGGCCACACAGATCGGGGTCCATGACGATGACCTCCTTCCCGGCCTCCACCAACTCGTGGAGGTCATCCACGAGTCAGGGGCCGCGGCAGCGATACAGATTAATCATTCAGGAGCCAAATGTGTTGAGGCCATTTGTGGCATGCAGCCAGTCGCCCCCTCGAGAATGAAGTATTGGAGGGAGGCGGCGAGAGGCCTCGAGGTCTCCGAGATCAAGGAGTTAGTCCACAAGTTTGGGGAGAGCGCGAGGCGGGCTATGGACGCTGGGTTTGACGCCGTGGAGGTTCATGGGGCTCATGGCTGGCTATTGAACGAGTTTACCTCTCCTCTCACGAATAAGAGGACGGATCAATACGGGACGAGCGTAGAGAATCGATTCCGCTTCCCCTTGGAGGTGATTAGAGAGGTCAGATCGAGGATGCGGAACCAAGCCCCTCTCCTCTTCCGTCTTGGGGCGGATGATTTCACGCCCGGCGGCTTGACTATCGAGGAGAGCAAGAAGATGGCGCCCGCACTCGTTGCGGCGGGAGTCGATGTTCTGGATATATCCAGCGGTATCTGCGGAATATACCACCCCACAGACAAGAAGGCGGGCTTCTTCATCCCCATCGCGGAAGAGATAAAGAAGGCGGTCTCCATCCCAGTGATAGGTGTAGGCGGAATAACCACGGCCGAACGTGCGAATAAATACGTCAGTGAAGAGCGGATAGATCTGGTGGCGATTGGGAGGGCGTTGATGCGGGACCCTGCATGGGGCGTCAAGGCCATGAAGGCCCTCCAGTAGGAGGACAGCATGGATGCCCCGAAATCATCTTTATTAGTTGATGAAGACATTCTAGCTAGAGGTGAGAGAGCGTGCCTGTTTTGAGGAACTTTGAAGTTGAACACAAAGGCCTTGTGAATGTAGCTCATTTAATGGCGGTGAGCGCGAGAACCGCTCCAAAGGCTCGGGGAGTAGACAACCTTCTGATAGCCGTCGTTACGGGAAAGGAGAAGGACGACTTAGCAGACGCCATGGAGCGGAAGATGGAGGAGAAAAAGAACCCCCTCACAGCGTTTAAGCGGGACGCGGAGGCGGTGCGAAGGTCACCCGTAGTTCTCCTATTAGGTGTGAAAGGCACCCGCCCCAAGAATCCTGAAAACCCCCTGAATTGTGGCGCATGTGGCTATCAGACCTGCGCCGACTTCATGAAGGCAGAGAAACGGCGCGGCGAAGACTTCACGGGCCCGATCTGCGTCTTCGAAGCCATGGACCTCGGAATCGCCATCGGATCGGCGGTAAAAACGGCCAGCGACATGAATGTCGATAATCGACTCATGTATACCTTAGGCGCGGCAGTAAAGGACCGCCACCTAGTAGATGCGGACGTCATCATCGGAATTCCCCTCTCAGCAACGGGGAAAAACATCTACTTTGACAGAAGATAACACACGTTTGGTCACTCAGACGTGCAAGACCGTGGGAAGAAGCCTCAGATAGGTATTGAACGGCTGCCGATGTTTTCCGACGACGCGTCCCTGATCCCTCAAGTCCGCCTCAGGACATGCCACTACCCCCTTGAGGCAGCCGGAATCGTGGGATCAATCTATTCGGGAAAGGATCAGGCCCTTGATCCTTACGCGGTTCTTCCCCAAGTCTTAAATTGATGAAGAAAATGTATCTCTTGAAGCGTGATAACGGTGGACAGGAGAAGAGGAGACGAGGCTGAAGCGGCTTCCCTGCCTAAGCGGTACCAGCCCGTTAGGGTAGAGGCCAAGTGGCAGGCCTTTTGGTTGAAGCGCGAGGTCTATGAAGAGGCCTACAGGTTCCATAAAGACGACGTGAAACGCCCGGTCTTCGTCATCGACACCCCGCCACCCTTTACCTCGGGCAAGCTCCACATGGGCCACGCGTATTGGAACATCCTGAACGACACTATCGCCCGATACAAGAGGATGCGGGGACATAACGTCCTCCTGCCTCAGGGGTGGGATTGTCAAGGCCTGCCTACCGAGTTAAAGGTCCAGGACATATGGGGTGTCTCGAAGGAAGACCGCGGGGTGTTCAGGCAAAAATGCGTGGAATGGACGGAGCAGATGATCGTCAGCATGAAGCAAACCATGACGCGGCTTGGCTATAGACCGGACTGGGAGCAGTTTGAGTACCGGACCATGGATGAAGCGAATTGGCGTATCGTCCAGTCCACGTTGCTACAATTTCTGGAGGACGGCCTGATCTATCGAGAGCTCTTTCCTGTGCACTGGTGCCCCCACTGTGAAACCGCTCTCGCCCAGGCAGAGCTGGGCTATATTGAGCAACGGGGCACCGTATACTATATTCGCTTTCCCGTGGACGAGGGCTTCGTTGAGGTCGCGACCACCCGGCCCGAGTTGATGCCAGCATGCCAGGCCTTAGCGATTCATCCGGATGACGAACGATATGTCCAGCTTGCGGGCACGATGGCGGAGGTCGCCCTCTTCAAGCGGAGGGTCCCCATCATCGTTGACGAGGCTGTGGACCCCGACTTCGGCAGCGGCGTCGTCATGGTCTGCACCTTCGGCGACGAGCAGGATGTGAGGTGGCAGCAGAAGCATGGTCTGCCCGTCGCGAGAGTGGTTGATGAACAGGGAAGGCTGGTGAACGCCAGTAAATACAGTGGACTCACCGTCTCCGAGGCACGGAGGGCCGTGGCCCACGACCTCGAAGCGGCGGGCTACGTCGCGAAGCAGGAGGAGGTACGGCATAAGGTCCTCTGCCACGCGGAGCGGTCGGACTGCCTCTACCCCATTGAGTTCCTGGTGACGCCTCAGTTCTTCATCAAGTCGAAGGCCTTCAAGGACGACGTGATACGCGCCTGCAGAGCAATGCGGTGGCGGCCTCAACACTTTTTTAGACGGCTTGTGGACTGGGTGAACAGCATAGAGTGGGATTGGCTGATTTCACGGCAGCGTGTATACGGGACGCCGCTCCCCTTCTGGTACTGCGAAGAATGTAACACGATCATCCCTGCTACGAGGGCACAGCTGCCCGTCGACCCCACAAAAGCGGAGCAACCGGTCACGTCGTGCCCCCGTTGTGGATCCACACGCATCAAGGCCTGTGAAGACGTCTGCGACTGCTGGGTTGACTCCAGCATAACGCCCCTCATCATTTCGGGCTATTTCCATCACGAACCCTACTTTCCGCGGAGTTATCCCGCCAGCATTAGGCAGCAGGGTCACGACATTATTAGGACGTGGCTCTATTACACCACCCTCCGATGTTTGGTTCTCACCGGAGAGAAGCCTTTCAGGGAAGTCGTGGTCAATGGCCACATTTTAGGGCCCGATGGGTATCGGATGTCTAAGTCGCGGGGAAACGTGGTCGACCCCGAAGACAAGATTAACGAGTATGGGGCCGACGCCATTAGACAGGCGCTGCTCTCCTTGACGCTGGGCTCCGATTTTTCTTTTAACTGGGATGTCGTGAAATACTGTAAGGGCTTCCTCCAAAAATACTGGTCAGCCCTCCGCTTCGCCCACCGATTCATCAGACAAGACCCGCCTCCTGCGGGAGAGAAGGCCAAGTTCACCCTTATTGATCGATGGATTCTGAGTAAACTCGGTGAAGCCCTACAAACCATCACGGAAAACATGGAGACCTTTCAATTCCACACCGCCATCCACGTAATTCAGAACTTTGTCTGGCATGACTTCTGCGATCAATACCTCGAAGCCGTTAAGTATCGACTGTACGACAAGGACGCGAACACTTATGACGGGGCTATATTCACCCTCCACACCGTTTTGTGGACTATCACCCGCGCGCTTGCACCCATATGCCCCCACATAACCGAAGAAGCCTATCAGGCTATGTGGGTGAACCAGCAAGCGCTGACGATCCACGCGTGTAAATGGCCCGAGGCAGAGGACTTCCCCGTCAACCACGAGGCGAAGGAGACGGGCGACATCGTCGTTGAGGCGCTGACCATGATTCGAACCCAGAAGGCTGCGATCGGAATACCGTTAAACCGAGAACTAGAAAGGATAATGATAGCGGCGCCACCTCAAAAGCTGCCAATACTGCGGGAAAACGAGGAAGAAATCAAGAAAATTCTCCACATCAAAGGCGTAACGTATGAAACAGCCGACACGATCCGCGTAGAAATACCGGTCTGAGGCCTCATCTGGGGGGACAGTCGTCTCCCAGGGGTTGGTCGTCTTACTCCGAGGTATATCGTAGGATTGCCGCTATGCCGCCGAAGCTTGATTGAAGCTCCACGCCTTCCTCGGTCTGGGTTGAGATGACCTCCACTTCGGCTCCGGTCTGCTCGGCTAACTCAGCTAACTCCTCAACCACATCCTGCACCTCCCGTATTGTCAGGCTGGGGTAGGAGCAGACGGGGCATTGCTCGCTCGATAAGTCCCCTTCGAAGTCTTGCAGGCTCGTGTGTATTACCGTCTCCTCGCGCACGTAGTCGCAGTTTGAGCACTCAATGAAGACGCGACTCTTGTCGAAGGCTTCAGAGAGGAGGAGCTGTCGTACCACACCCCGCTTCAACGCGTTTCGAACCTCGTCTTCCCCGTAGGTAGCCAGTCCCGTGTCATGCCCTAACTCGTAGAGAAAGCCTTGAACGAGCTTCTTCTCCTCAAAGTATCGGACCTCCCTCAAGGTGTCCGCGGATTTATTCACCACCTCCTTCACGCCGTTCTCTCGGGTGTAGCTGGTGTCGACGGTTGTCAGAACCTTGTCCTTCAGGGTGTAGTGAAAGTAGTCCCCCTTCTGAAAATCGTCTTTTGATGGCCCGGGCCCGCCGAAGATGATGCCCTTCAAGTCTGACAGGGGGAGGAAGATGTCGTCGATGTAGCCTCCGAGCCGCTTGTAGTACTCGTTGACCTCCGTCTCCCGATTCCGCTCGAAGCGTCTCTGCGACTGGCCGCCTGCACGGTGTTTTCCCGGCAGCCCCGAGGTGATGTTCTTAATGATGTCGAGCGTTTTGCCTCTGAGAGTCGCTATGGTGGCCTCGTTGCCGTCGACAGTGACAATGCCGTAGGTCTCCTTTTCCTGCAGCATCTCCTGCAGGGGCTCGATGTGAAACCGGTGGTCACAGCGGTAATAGTAGAGGGCGATGGGTTCCGGCGGCTCCAGCACGTAGGTCTCGATTTTTTCGCTTCCAGCCCCGTTTTGGGGAATGGCGCCGCAGAAGATCACCAAGCCGTTCTCAGGAGGGGCCTTGAATAGCCTGAGGCGTTGCATGACTTTTTCGATGGCGTCTACCACGTTTTTCTTGGTGGCTTTGGACTTGATGTTGGAGGCGGTGCCGTATTCTTGCCGCAGGGTATTCATGACGTCGCTGATCTGCCTGTCGCTGGGGACGTACAGGCTGATTAACTCGGTGTGACGCCCCTCCTTGGAGGCCAGCGTGTCCAGTAGCTTTTTCAGGCGAAATCGGAGCAGCGAGTCACTCTTCGTAGGCAAATTGATGGAACATCCTGAACAGTAGAAACTCTTCAATTTAACGCGTGGGGCGCCTTATTAAGCTTCTCCAGCATCAATACGTTGTGAGCCGCTGCTGGCCAGCAAGGGTGATCTGCCACGCGTAAGGGGGCGTCGAAGACGCTCGTTCAATGATGCCCTTGGCCTCCAAGTTATGAAGATGGTAGAGAACAGTGGAATAGGTGACATCGACTTTGGTCGATAAGCCTTCAGCGGTCTCCGCATCCTGCTCCAGAATCTGAAGGATTTCGCTTCGCCGCTCCAAGCCAGGCCGTACATTTCGGAACCCGGCGAGCCAGGCGTTGGGATGATAACGGGAGTGCATAAGGTAGTACTCTTTTCTTAGTAGGATTTAGCTTTTTTTCGATGGGCTCCGTACTGCGTGTGTAAGGATTCAGCGGCTTCGGGGATGGCTGAAAACGGAGGGGGCCTAGGTAGCGGAGGGCGTGATTCGTTCACGTCATTAAGCCCAAGTTGTGACGTAAACGACTGGCGGGGGAACGACGTCCCTCCGTTTCTGTCCGCGCACGAGCTGTCTGGGGTTCCACTCATATCCGACGGAGGAAACGCCATGTGTGGAGTGTCAACAGGTTGTTCGGTGAGGATAAGCTTCATCCCGCGGGCATCAGCTACGGGTGGTGAACGGGGAAAGGGGGGTAGGATTTAAGATAGGAGGGCAATATAGACTTATAACCTAAGCTTCAGTAGACAGAGGGGAAAGCGTGAGGAAAAGTGAAGACGGTCATAAAACTCGGGGGACACCTCTTTCCCGCGAGATTGGCGCCCGAAACCATCTCCGCTTACGCTGAGACGCTGCAAACTCTCAGGAAGAGTGGCCAGCGTCTGGTTGTGGTGATGGGGGGCGGAAGGGTTGCGCGGGAATACATTGATGCCGCGAGGCGGCTGGGAGCGTCTGAGTTCGCCTGCGACCTGATTGGAATCGAGGTCGCCCGGTTGAATGCGAGGCTGTTCATCGCCCGATTGGGGGAAGACGCGTATCCGGAGCCAGTTACGAGCCTCCTGGACCTGAGAAGAGCCTTCGAAACCGGGAAAATCGTGTTCTTGGGCGGTCTTCAACCTGGTCAATCCACCAATGCCGTGGGGATCTTATCCGCCGAGGCCGTCAACGCGGATCTGTTCATCAACGCAACTGACGTGGATGGGGTCTACACCGCGGATCCAGCGAAGGACGCAACGGCGATGAAGCTCGAGACAGTGGGGACGGACGTGTTGTTGCAGATGCTGTTGGCCAACGAGCTTTGGGCAGGGGGCTACCCCCTCTTTGACCCCGTCGCGGTCAAAATTGTGGAGCGCTCGGGGATCCCCACGAGGATCATTGACGGGCGGGCGCCTACCAACATCGTGGAAGCGGTGAGGGGAACGGCCCTTGGTACCCTCATCACGCCAGCCACCGCCCCGGCAAGGAGGGGCTCAACGTGACGAGCCTGTTGAGAATCTTTGGAAGCAAGGCTCAGACCAAGTTGGTCCAGTACCTTCTGGATCACCGGGCACGAATATATAATCAAGCTGGCTTAGCCCATCTATTGAGTATGTCGCCATCCACCATCGCCAGGATCATTGTGAGCCTTGCCGAGGAGGGCATCATCAGCTACGAGCAGATCAGTGGTCAGATGAAGGTCATCGCCTTAAACGAGGAGAACGAGCGGACCCAGGCGCTCCTCGAATTCTACGAGCAAATCAAGAACGGGTAAGGCCTATTTGCTGGCTTCCCGCTTCTTCCAGCGAAGATTCTTGCGCCGACACTTCCTACACTTCACGGCATTAGCCGAGTTCCGAGCGCCGCAGTCCCGACAGATCTTCAAGTATAACTTGTGGCGTTGGGCAATCCGTCTTTTCACGATGTCTGTTACCGGCATAGTAAACCCTCGATGCGACCCGTTTTGTTTCGTTGGTCATTGGATTGAATACTGGGTGGGTATTAAAATTTTCGGGATGCGAAGACGGGCGTGCGGCATTACAGGACAAAGTCTCTCGTGCTGCCGAAACAAAGGACGCAGCATCGTGAGGGAAACTATGTATTTATAAAGATGGGGGTACTAACAAAGGAGAGAACTATGAGGAGAGGAAACTGAAATGGCGGAGAGGGATCGGAACACGGTGTTTATTGGACGGAAGCCCATCATGAATTACGTGCTGGCGTGCATGACGCTGTTTCAAGGGGGAAGCCAAGAGATCTGTATCAAGGCACGGGGGCAAGCCGTCAGTCGGGCCATCGACGTCGCCGAAATCATTAGGCGACGATTCATCACCGACGCCAAGGTAAAAGACGTGAAAATTGGATCGGAGCAACTCGTCAACGAAGCAAGCCGAATCCCTTTTACCGTGAGCACCATCGAAGTCGTCCTCATCCGATAACTCAAGACCTCGAAGATCACAGCCCATCCTAGCGGGAGGGAAGCATGACGTGAAGACGCCGCTTTGCAGCTTCTGCATCAAGAGTGGAATATTATGTCAAAAGTGCCAGAAGAAAATCGAGTCGGGGCAGATCGGAGAGCGGGACATCCGCATAGCCAAACTCCTCATGAAGCTGGAAGAGAAGTACCCCGTCCTCCAGAAGACGCGGTTTTATAATGCGCACGAGGTGGATGGCGTCTTGGCCATCGTGGTCGGCAGAGGGAACTTAGGCTCATTCTTCGAAAATAATGGCAAGATCTTACGGGAAGTCGCCCAGCATACGGGAAAGAGGGTGCGAGTCATCGAGAAGCACGGGGATACGCGCAAGTTCCTGGAAGACCTCTTTGCCCCCGTAAACATCACCACCATTAACAAGATCTGGTTGCCCGATGGGACGACCGAGACGCGGGTCATTCTCTCCGGGCGCCCGAGAAGATTGCCCATGAAGTCCCGGGTTCTGAAGAAATTGGCGAAACGAATTCGGGGCATCACGCTCCGCATCGCCTACGAGGACCAGATGGACAAAATGATTTAACGATGCGGGTGGGGGAGTCGGGAACCACTCTATTTGGCGTGATTAGTGGAGGGAAGGCTATGGGCTCGACGGGGACGAAGGGAGGGGGACGCGGGTGAAGGCACAGTCAGGATCCAACGCCGATTCGGAGGAAACAGTTATCACTGGATGGGTCAGCACGGTGAGGGATTTGGGCAACATTAAGTTCCTCATCCTGCGGAGCGGGGAAGGCTTGACCCAAGTCATTTTCAAGAGAGGCGTGGTTGCGGAGCAGCTGATGACGCTGGTTGAGACGTTGAGCCTGGAGGACGTGGTCGCCGTCCGGGGCCGAGCGATCAGCCATCCGAATGCGCCCCGAGGCATCGAAGTGCGCCCGTCCGACATCTGGGTGCTGAGTAAGGCAGAGACCCCGCTGCCCATGGACGTATCGGGAAAGATTACGTCCACCCTCGACACCCGCCTGGACTGGCGTGTACTGGATTTGCGACGGCCCGAGAACGCCGCGGTTTTCAGGATTCAGGCCAAGATCGTGGAAGGCATGGAAGACTACCTCCGGGAACAGGGGTACCTCCAGGTGTTCACCCCCTGCCTCATGGGCGCACCATCCGAGAGCGGGGCCGAGGCCTTTCCCGTGCTCTACTTCAATAAGACCGCGTTTCTGCGGCAGGATCCCCAGCTGCATCGGCAGCTGTTGATGGCGGCAGGATTCGACAAAATCTTTGACTTGGGGCCGAATTGGCGGGCGGAGCCGAGCCACACCCCCCGCCATTTGTGTGAGCACCACGCGTGTGCCGTGGAATTCGCCTTCATGGAGGACGAATCCGACATGATTCGCGTGGAGGAAGCTCTGGTCGTGGCCACCTTGCAGCGGGTTAAGGAGGCGTGTGCGGACGAGTTGGAGCTGCTGCACGCGGCGATCAGGATTCCCCCCCGCCCCTTCCCCGAGCTGCGGTTCCCCCAGATCTATGAGATCCTAGAAGAGCTGGGGAAACCCATTGGGTATGGTGAGGATTATGACCGCGAGTCGGAAATGTTACTCTGGAAGTACGTGCGGGAAAAGTATGGGACGGACTTCTTTTTCGTGAACCGGTTCCCCTTCAGGGTCAAGCCCTTCTACGTGATGCGGGTGGACGACGACCCTCGGTGGGCGCGGAGCGTGGACCTCCTGTACAAAGGACTGGAGTTATCGTCGGGGGGTCAAAGGGAGCACCGCTATGACCGTATCATCCAGCAGCTGCAGGAGAAGGAGATGACGGTCGAGTCGATGGAGTGGTTCACGAAATTCTTCAAATACGGGGTGCCCCCCCACGGCGGATTCTGCTTGGGCATTGAGCGGCTTGTCATGCAGCTCTTGAACGTCGGCAACATCCGGGAAGTGACCCTCTTCCCCCGCACGCCCGAGCGGATGCTGCCCTAATCCAGCTGGATCTCCAACGAGACGTGGGTCGGATTCTCCTTGACGCCGCGGAGGGTTTTAATCATTCCCAGCACCGTGTTCCTGACGAAGTTCTTGGGAAATGCGCTCAGAAAGACGGGGGCTCCATCGACGTGAAGCACCACGTCGTGGTCAGCGAGGGTTTGACACGCGGCGATGGACGCGTTCCCCGCCAAGATTGCGTGGGCCAGGGCGCTGCAGGACTCGTATCCACATCGCCCGCAATTGATGCCGGGAAGCCTCTTCACGGCGTCCTCCGTAACCAGGCGCTCCACGAGGGGAACCAGCTCCTGGGGAGTGAGAAGGGGCGTGGTGTGGAGGTGGCTTGGACGCGCAGGATCCGAGGCGAGGGGGCCGGAGATAGCGATCACGTGGGTAACTGCCTCCAGTAAGGCCTTAGCCTCGCTCAGGCGTTGCGCCACGATTATCTTGGGGTAATCCGAGGACTTGAAGCCCTCAATTAAAACGACGTCGACCGCCTTGGGCACCACCTGTAAGGCCTGCTCCAGCGAGGGGGTGGTGACGGCGTGGACGGATACGAGTTCATTGGCGCTCACGGCGAGGATGGGATTGGCCCCCGCATGAAGATGCTGCCAGGTGTCCTTATGAGCTGTGTCAAAGGTGCCTTCAAAGATGTGTTTAATGGTGGCGACGCGGTGGTTTCTCGCGGTCAGCTCCCGCACCAAGGCGAGGATCAGACGCGTCTTCCCGCTTTTCCGTCCAATGCCAACAATATTGATGGCTACGACCAGTGTGCGTTCCTCCTTGTATGAATAATGGAGCGTAACTCGATGCGCAGAGGATGCGGTGCAAGCTCTGGCGAGTTGCTCCGCGAAGATAAGGGGAATAACTCTTTTATGAAGCCTTCCCTACTAGGGAACCAGAATGCGGGAAAAGAGCGGCCCCTTCACCTCTATTCGCCTCTTCGTGTACGAGTTGAAGCAGGACGACCCGAAAAAATGCACTTCTCGGAAACTTGTACGCTTGGGCCACGCCACCCCCCTTTCACGGCCATCCCACGTGCCGAGACGGGCTGTCGTGTTAAACCCCCTCACTCAGTCCGTCCTGACACCCAGGGATCGAGAAACAGCGGAACGTGGGGGAGTGGCCGTCATCGACTGCTCGTGGACGAAGGTGGTGGAGGCTTTCGCCTCGCGGCAGAGGGGTGTGAATCGGCGGCTGCCCTACTTAGTCGCGGCGAATCCCGTTCACCACGGACGCCTCTTCGAACTCAGCTCCCTTGAAGCCTTTGCCGCGGCCCTCACCATCCTCGGTCACGGCGACCAAGCGAGACAGATCGTCGGGATTTATAAGTGGGGCCCGGTCTTCCTCGCGTTAAACCAGGAGCCGCTCGCAGAGTACGCGCGCGCGAAGAGTGGAACCGAGGTGAAGGCGATCGAAAACGCCTATTTTATGCGGTAAGCCTGGGCCCATCGACCACGTTCCCATTGAGCCCGCAGCTTCGAGGACACCTATGCGAAGCCATGCTCGCTAGTTCACGTTGGGTCTTAAAGTTCCATATCCAGCTTCCGCTTGGGGAGGGATATAAACCTTAAAAGGAAAACGCGGGTTATCTAGGGGCAGGGTGAGGGGGGAACATGATGGATATGACGGAAGAAGTGGGGTTCGGGATTCGTCTGCCCGTGTATGGGAAGTTTCCGGTGGCGAATCCCTTTGACTTGATTCGGAAGCTGACGACCACCGCAGACCAAGGAGGCGTTTCCTCGGTCTGGGTTGTGGACCACTTCGCGTTGCCGGATGAGTCCATCGAGGCGGCGGGCGGGGTTCCCGGGAAAAACGCGCCGCTGGAGGCCTGGACGACCTTGACCGCGGCAGCCGCCTGGACCAAGCATCTGCGGTTGGGCACGGAAGTGACGCCCATGATCCGCTGGCATCCTTCGATTCTGGCGAAGGTGACCGCGACGTTGGACGTGTTGTCGGGGGGGCGGGTGATTCTGGGCGCTGGGGCGGGGTGGTTTCCCCAGGAGTTTAAGGCCTTTGGGCTCCCCTGGGACCGAATCGACCACCGCTTTGAACGGATGTACGAGAGCATTGAGGTCATCACGAGGCTGTGGCGCGATGACGTGGCGTCCTACGACGGCGCGTACTATAGGCTGCGGGCAGCGCGGCTGCTTCCGAAACCGATTCAAAAGCCGCATCCGCCCATCTGGTTTGGCGGGCGATCGGATCGGATTCTACGCTCTGTGGTGACGTATGGGGACGGATGGATCCCCGCCAACAACACTTCGCCAGTGGAGTATGAGGCCCAGGCCACGCGGCTACGGGAGATTGCGTCCGACGCTAAGCGAGAGGTCTCCGAGATCACGTTCAGCGGGCCCTTCCTCACCCAGATTGACCGGGATCACCAGAAGGTTAGGAGCTCGATCAGGGCGTACAGCCTTGCCGCCGCGGGGGGCAAGGAGGCCTCGGGGTGGAACACGGCGTTTGGCCGAAGCCTGATCTATGGCATGTGGGGAACCCCGAAAGAGTGTATTAGGCGCATGGAGATCTATATCGGTTTAGGCGTGCAACACTTCATCCTGGACCTCCTGCCGCCCACGACGGCCCTGACTTCCCTCGAACTGCTCTGTGAGGAGATCATTCCCCACTTTCACCGCAAATGAGGAGGATCCCGTCACCCGCACCCTGTATTAGCTAGTTAGCTTCGGTGACACACGGTTACGGGTTGATCGCCGTGAAGATTGGGCTTCACCTCTCGATTGCGGGCGCCATTGATAAGGCTGTGGACCGAGCCCTCCTGCTGGGCTGCGATACCTTCCAGATCTTCACCCGTAATCCTCGGCAGTGGCGGGCCCGAGAACTCACCGTGGACGAGACGAGGGCCTTCGTCGAGAAGGTGACGACGAACGATCTGACGCCCGTGTTCAGCCACATGCCGTACCTCCCGAATTTAGCGTCCCCGAGAGACGAGGTGCATGCGAAGTCCGTGGCGGCCCTCACGCTGGAGCTGGAGCGGGGGAGTCGCCTTGCGATCCCGTATCTGGTCACCCACCTGGGCAGCCATCTCGGTGCTGGGGTTCCGGCTGGTACGAGCCGCATCGTCGACGCCATCGACCGAGCGCTAGGCGTGGCGGATGGACGGGTCATGCTGTTGCTGGAGAACTCGGCGGGAACGAGACATAGCATGGGTGGCTCTTTCGCAGGAATTGCGGACCTCATCCGACGCTTGGCAGATCCCGAGCGCGTCGGTGTTTGCTTAGATACCTGTCATGCGTTCGCCGCGGGGTATGATCTCAGAACGCGGGTGGCCGTGAAGGAAACTCTACAGAAGATCGATACGACGGTGGGCTTTGAGAAGCTCAAACTCGTCCACCTGAACGATTCGCGGGGGGAGTTAGGGTCGCACATGGACCGCCATGCGCACATTGGCCTGGGGAAGATCGGGGAGAAGGGGTTCCGACACCTGTTACGAAGCCGGCTGGGCCAGCTCCCCCTCATCCTGGAGACGCCTCAGGACGAATCACGGAGGGACATCGACAACCTTCGGAAGGTGAGAGAGCTGGCAGGGGACCCGTTCGGTTAAGGGGGGTGGATCTTACGTCGTATGGCGGAGGACGTGGCCCGCCAGGGCTCCCGTATGCTCGCCCTGCTGCACCGTGACTTCGCCATTCACCAAGACGTACTCGATGCCCTCGGGGTAGAGGTAGGGCTGGTCTTCCGTGGCCTTGTCGGCGATGGTCTGGGGGTCGAGGACGACGATGTCCGCCCACATGCCCTCTCGGAGTAATCCGCGGTCTCGGATCCCGAGCTTCTGCGCGGGCAGGGAGGTGGTCTTCCTCACCGCCTCCTCAAGGGTCAGGACCTTCTCCTCGCGCACGTATTTTCGGAAGAGGCGGGGGAAGCACCCGTACATCCGCGGATGGTAGAAGCCCTTGGCCAGTGCTCCGTAGGGCGCGAGGGCGTAGCCGTCGGAGCCGATCATGGAGAGGGGGGACCGCAGCACCTTCCGTCGATCCGCCTCGCCCTGACCATAGATGCGGATCGCGGTGCGGCCGCGGCCTTCCAGCCCCGCCACCATCAGGTCGAGGGCCACATCGTAGGGGTCTCGTCCCGCTTCGTGGGCAATCTGGGCGATGCTTTTCCCCTCATAGGCCTCGTGGACGGGGCACCGCGCCACCACGATGGTGTCCCACCCCGTGGCTTTGACGTGGCTCTCCCACCC
>Ga0209427_10002494_pt1 | contig 21649 bp, 19 predicted proteins | sample DeeMarSWOR136_30_FD_187465 | JGI IMG/M metagenome (GOLD analysis project Ga0209427, IMG submission 187465) | Marine sediment microbial communities from White Oak River estuary, North Carolina - WOR-1-36_30 (SPAdes) (version 2) | ecosystem: Environmental > Aquatic > Marine > Intertidal zone >...
TTCATGTTCCTCTCATAATCTATGGTCTTAAAAATCTTAAAAAGGTAGGCATTCCAGTCCAACTCCTCGACGTGCCACCGACAATACTGGATTTACTCAATATTGAAAAACCATTGAGTTTCTTGGGTGAAAGTTTGCTAAATATAACAAAAGGGGGACAAGCATCTGCGCCAATATTCTCAGAAAGCGCGAAGGCAGACTTAATTAACCTGAAATACGACCTAACCAAAAAGGCAATCTCATGTATAATAACTCCCTATAAGCTTATACTCAATCAAATACAAGGAAAAGTTGAATTATATGATATTGAAAAAGATTTCAAAGAGAAAAAGAACTTGATCAACGATAATAAAGATATTTATAAAGAAATTTCAACCTTGATTCAGAAACACCTTATCAATGTCACTTTAAAGAAAAAAGATTTACGCATTGAGAAAATTAGTTAACATTTCTTTATTTTTCAACAATAACGATTACTGATACAATCTTATGAAGGAAATTAAGGTTACAATCATTTCAAAGTGTGGAGAAATTCTAACTAATCTACTATTTAAGTTTCTTGAATATCATGGAATTAACGAAGATGCTATGAAATTGAGCAGTAAAGGTATTTTACTGCAAGGACCTTAAGGATCAACCTCTTCGGTGGGAATTCTTATGTACCATTAGAGGTAAATAACAAAAACTTATAGTTCATTTGAGATTATTCTACCTTTTTAAGTATAGATGTCTCCAAGCGTTCAACTTCTGCTTATATAACAAAGGAAGAAAAAAAATGGAAAAGAAACCTAATGTGAAATTTAATATGAAGATAGCTTTCATGAAAAGCATAGCTTTGCCATATAGAATTGCTTTCTTCCAAAGATTATCTCAAATCTTTGATGTTGATTTTTTTCTGAAAAGAATAGAAGGAAGAAATAACGAAGGGACTTCAAAATTATCTTATAAACAATATCGGCATTACAATCTTCCATTTCTTAGAAGTTATGGTTCCTCTGGATATGGCAATCCTTCGTTTCCCATTAACCTCGGATTCGACCTGCTCAAGAAGAAGTATAATTTGATGATCAGTAAGGGGATAGGGACCTTTGCAACTTATATATCGTTTTTAGTTTCAATGATTCTGAGAACGCCTTTCATAATTTGGGATGAGACTTGGTATTACCCTCCAACCTTAGCTAGAAAAATAGCTTTGAATTTCGCCAAGATTATTTTAAGATATACCAAGGCTATTATAGTTCCAGGCTCCAAGTCAAGAGAGTTCTTTGTTTCACTGGGTGTCGAACCTCACAAGATTTTTGTAGCTCCAAATGCTTGCAGGAAACAACAAGTTGACCCAGAAATAACTAAGGCTCTTAGAAAAAAAAAAGAGCTTGAAAACAAAAGAGTAATAGTATATTTTGGAAGATTAATTGAAAGGAAAGGATGCCAGTATCTTATAAGAGCCTTTGTGCAACTCCAAAGAGAATTCCCTGATCTCTTATTGGTCATTGCAGGTGATGGTCCTTATAAGAATAAACTGAAAGACCTTTGTCAAATGCTTAAGGCAAAGAATGTTCACCTTTTAGGATATATAAAAGAAGAAGAAAAACCTTCGGTTTATTCTTTGGCTAGTATTGTTGTTGTTCCTTCTATTCGAACACCTATTAATCCTGAGATTTGGGGAATTGTGCTAAACGAAGCTATGTCTCTTAGTAAGCCAATAATAGCCACAGATGCTGTTGGTGCAGCATATGATCTAATTAAAGATGGAGTCAATGGCTTCATTGTGCAGGAAAGAAATGTTCGTGAGTTATACCTTTCAATGAAAAAGATTATATCAGACGAAGATATGGCCACACGTATGGGGGAGTGCTCTAGAGCGTTAATCAACAAGAAGTTCAGTTTAGATAATATGTTATTTGGTTTCACTAAAGCAATAAAATTCGTTATGGAAAAGTCTAGAAAAAAGAGCTCTTGGGATTGAGGGAGAGTAGTCTTGTGATATTTCTTTGGTCTCCTTTTTATCTTGATTAAAACTTAAAATCTTTCTCTATAAAAAATGTGAGAAAGGGGAATCATTCTCTTAAAAGAAGAGATGCTTAGGGATTAATAAACATTCACGTGCGGCGCTAAATTATTATTGATACAAGATCTATTAAAAACTTTCAAAGATAATTGGACGGAATTCTTGAATATGATACTGATAACATCAGAAACATGGTATCGGAGAAGCAATAAACATCAATATGAGTTCAACTCAAAGTAAATACTTAAATATTTTCATTCATAACGAAATGCTACGAAAGGGATGACATAGATCAAATTGCTGGTTTAACAAAAGTTAAATAAGAATTCTGTCGCTACAAGCTATCTTAACGCATATATGTAGACTCTACTGTTGTGAAAATTTTCATTAAAAACACACTAGACTTTCTAAAATACTTATCAGGCAAACAAGTATGATAAATCCATGAGGCTTATTGAGATGAAATATCTTCGTAATGGTATCCGCAACGTGGTTCGCAACTGGAAATCTCGTTCTATTCGCCATTTGACTCCTGTTTATGCGCTCAATAGAATTAAAGTTTTTTTATATGAGATGAGGCATCCTGATCACCCGTGGCTTACTCAGCAGGCTAATTTAATTCTTTCATACTTACTTAAACCGCAAGATGTGGGATTTGAGTGGGGTTCTGGCAGAAGTACTTTGTGGTTTGCACGGCGCGTCAAACATCTTACGAGTGTTGAGCATGATGAACGTTGGTATAATCAAGTGTTAGACAAAATTAGGGCAGCTAATCTCGTAAATGTAAATCTTCTGTTGAAAGACTTCAAAGGATATGAAATGCAGGAGGAGTCTCCATATGTCCAAGCTATTACTAATTTCAATAATAATAGTCTAGACTTTGTCCTTGTAGACGGACCTTTGACTTACCGTGATTTTTGTGCTAATCTAGCACTAGAGAAAATACGTCCTGGAGGAATTCTTGTAGTTGATGACGCTAATCTTTACATACCCTGTGACTCCATTTCGCCAAATTCTAGATCTAAAATATTTGCTCCTGAATCCAGGGAATGGATGCGATTTCTAAATCGTGTAAAGGGTTGGCATCAAATCTGGACAAGTAGTGGCATTGCTGACACCGCAATTTGGTTTAAACCATTTAGAGAGTAAAATAAAAATATCGTGTAATAATCTAAAATCTATTTCTCTATATCTAACAGTTAATGGTCTGTTTTTCGATAGATTTGATTGGAGATGATAAACACAACAAATAAGTCATGTCCTATAGAATTATATTAACTAATAGCTTGAAAAATGTATAGATCACAAGAAAATGTCACATTCAGAATTCTAATGCTTGGAAAAGGATGGTGCAAAATTGTGATTTTTCTGTATTCCATAAAATATCTTTTAAAGATTAAAGTGAAGAGAAGAAAAACACCTATTCCTGTTAACAAATGGTGAAATTTTATGGAATATGTTATAGATCGGTCGTTAAAGGAAGTCGTAAAAGGATCGGGGATAGTTGCTTTCGGTAGAATTTTTGCAATGGGAATAAACTTTCTTTCAACGGTTTTGATTGTTAGATATTTCACACAAAAGGAATATGGGATCTATTCTTTGCTCATTGCTTTATTGCCTTTTTTTGTTGCTTTTTCAACTTTAGGATTTCATTTAGGTGCACCAAGACAGATCTCTTATTTCAGAGGTAAAAATGAAGAAAAAGTCAGAAGGGTTATTAACTCTTCATTACAGATCTCTATAGTTTTAGCAATCATCTTTTCTGTGGTTTTATCTTTGTCATCAAATCTTCTCTCCAATGTAGTGTTCCACAGCACCGAAATTTCTCAACCTTTAAAAATATTGTCTACTGCAATCCCTTTTTATGTATTAGTAGTTATTTTCGGATCTATTTTCAGAGGTTTTAATAGGGTTGACGTTAAAGTCTATTTCCTAGATATTTTGAGAGCAGCCTTGTTCCTTTCTTCTCTAGTTTTTATTATTGTTTTTACTCTATCATTTATAGAATTAATTTATGCGTATGTTCTTTCATTTGCGCTTACTTGCCTTGCCTTGATTTTTTATACCATAAGAACTCCTCTACCAATAAAAATAGAAAAAAAATTTGCTCTGTGTCCAAGCGGAAGAGAATTAGTGATTTTCTCTCTCCCTCTTCTTGTTGATGTGATGCTCAAAATGATTCTAATGTGGGGAGGTACTGTGATACTAGGTTATTTCAAACCTCTTGATTTTATAGGTCTTTACAGTGGCGCTTTACTTCTTACAGCGTATATCTTATTCGTATTAACTTCTACAGAAGCCATCTATCTACCAATTGCCTCACAACTTTTTTCAAAAAACCTGATAAAAGAGATGCAAAGAACTTATCAGGTTCTTACAAAATGGATCTTTTCTGCAGCGTTTCCAACATTTTTAATTCTCTTTTTGTTCCCTGATCTGGTTTTGAATTTTCTTTTTGGTGCAAATTACATTTCCGCTAGTCTTGCTCTAAGGATTCTAACATTGGGTTTCATATTTCCGGTTCTTTTGGGATTAAATACTATTAGCTTGCTAGTTTTAGGAAAAACAAGACTAATTATGTATATTGGTTTAATTGGAGCGTTGGTCTATATTGGTCTGAATATAATTCTAATCCCTCCTTTTGGTATTGAGGGGGCAGCATTAGCCTCTACATTCTCCTACATCCTGGTAAATTTGGTTAGTTCGACAAAACTTTATCAATTCACTAAAATACATCCTTTTTCAAAGAATTACATAAAATTAATAGGCAACTCTTTTATTCTAATGGCAGTTATCTATATTGTTTCTTCTGTTATTAAGATGGAATTCTGGATGCTTCCTGTTCTTTTAATATTGTTTTTGTCAGCATATTTTATGCTACTGTTCTTAACGAGAAGTGTTGATAAGGAAGATATCGACTTGTTACTTGCTCTGGAAAAGAACTTGGGAGTAAATGCCGAGATAATTAAAAAAATACTTAGAAAATTCATATAAGGATTAAAAATAAGGAAAAGATTGGCTACTATGTGATTAGTGACGCGATGATCGACATCCTGTTACGCTAACGAATTATGATGTACATGTACTCTTTTTTGTGATTGCATCATTTTCAAAATTCACAATGAGGATGTTTTTCTCTTAGTACTTCAGCTTTATGATTAAGATTTTCTAATTTAGATTTATCTAAATTATTTTTGAGCCTCTATGTAAATGCTTTTTTTTCTATTCTCCATTTTTTTTAGATCTGGACATAAACCTTCTCTGAAATTGCATTTTCGTATATTGCGAAAACCTACTGATTTCAGTAAGAATGTTAGTGACTCCGTGTCAAACATGTATTTATGAAAACTATGAAGGACTTTCTCTAGCATTGAAGGTTTACATACCCACTCTAGGTATAGACTTTCTAAAAATAAATCTGCAATCGGTTTATCAGAACCTCCAAAGAAGTCTCGATCGCCTTCAACGTATTTTCTTGCATATAATTCAAGATCGGGTACAACTAACCTGATTATTCCATCCTTTTTGAGTATGCGATATGCTTCTTGACAGACTTCTCTCGCCTGATTGTATGTTAAATGTTCCAAAAGATGAGAGCTGTAGATAGCATCGACAGATTTTGATTTGAAGGGTAATTTTTTCGTGACGTCATGTCTTATAATATTTTTTCCTTGCCAACGTGCTCGATAGGCTCCTTCTGAGAGCAACCCAATCTTGTACAATAATTTTTTAATGACAGGAAACTTGGAGAGGAAGATATTCCAAGATTTATCAATATTTATCCAACCTTCAACTATATTTGTTCCTGATCCTAGATTAACATAGATTTTTCTCATTTATCTCCTTCTTTTAATGATTTTTTGGATGCGTGCTCATGTAACATTTCTTTGTCTTATCACAGAAGATAAATTAAATCAGTTGAATACTAACTTCTTTGGCTCATTCGAAACTCGTTATAAGAGCAAAGAATTTCAGTCCCATATAAATTTATGTTACTATATATACCACTATCTAATTATTTTCAATTTTGAGATGATTATAATTGTTTTACTCAAAAAATAAACGAGAATAGAGCCATATTGGTGCTTTTTTAAAGTATATAACCGAAAGAACCGAATAAATGAAAACACCATCGATTGCAAATAAAACCATGCAAATTAACATAACGGTAGCTTTTGTGACCTGATTTTTTTGCTTTGAAATGTATCTCCACCCAAAATCATTGATTTTATTAAAAGAAAGTGTTATCAAAAGATAGCCAAGTACAAAATAAGGCACTAAAGACAATATTTCACCGTTTAAGAAAAAGTATTTCCAGAAGCCAAGTTTGATTGCACACGGTTCAAGAAACAAACTTAAGATAAGAGGGGAAGAGTGGTAAAGAAAATTTCTTGCAGATTTTGTTACTAAAATTCCAGAAAAAAGAGAATACACTCCCCAGAGCATGGGGATCACAATAGGTACTCCAAATATTGTTGGACCTAGATTTGCATATGACCACGCATAATTTGTTCCTAACTTCTCCCATATAAAGCCAAATAACACTCCATTGATGAAAAAAAAGATGGTTGCTCCATACTTTTCTATTCCAGTTTCAATTTTTGCGCACATATGTTTCTCTCTTTTTGTTTTATCCAAGCAATTAGTAAATTAGATTGCTAACCGTTTGAAAACAGAAATTATTTTCGGTATAGTCACTTCCCACGTATAATATTTTTCTATAAGATATCTACCTGCCCTCGCCATTCTCTTTCTCAGGTCAGGGTCTTTTAATAAGAGGATGACTTTTTTTGTAAATTCACTTAAATCCCTAGGTTGAATAAGAAACCCTGTTTCGCTGTTTTTAACTATTTCTTTTACACCTCCAACATTAAAAGCGACAACAGGAACCCCTGATGCAAATGCTTCCAAGCACACATTAGGAACTCCCTCTAGAAGAGATGGGAGGATTAATACATCAATTTTCCTAAAGATATTTGCAATATCTTTGTGAGGCATCCTTCCCATAAACTCTATTGGCAAATTTTTTGATTGTGCTACGAGGGAATCTCGCTGAGAACCGTCACCTATAACAAGTAGTTTAGTTCCTGGTAAACTTGTGGAAACCTCACGAATAACTTGAGGTAGATAAGAAACGCCCTTCCATGGTTCTAGTCGTCCTATATACCCTATATTTCCAGTTGGTTCTTTTTCAAAAAAAGGAAAAAGTGATTTGTCAATAGCATTAGGTATCCATATAAGTTGATCTCTTTTTATTCCAAGTTTTTCGGAAACTGTAGCTAGATCTGTTCTGGAAACAGAAATTACGCGATCAGCCAACTTAATAGTTGTTCTTCCAATTGAAGGATCATACAAATATTTCTTGAACGCGGCTTTAGATTTTCCAACGATTTTTGGATCAGGTATTCCAAAACCACCATGAAGGTGTAAAACTAAGGGAAATTGGATCAGTTTTTTTGTCAAAGCAGTCTGATTTGATATTAGAAATAGATACGAATGTAAATGAACTACATCAAAATTTTTTGCTTCTTGTAGCAACTTGGGAATTACAAAACTAAGTGCGCTGATTCCCCAACCAGTCCCATATGTAGGCAATCTTTCTATTTCTATTCCATCTTTGAAGTCTTTAGAAGGTGCATTCTTTGGAATTCGTGAAGAGATCACCTTTACTTGAATTCCTCGTTCAACCAATCTTTTTGAGAGGTTATAACAGTATAGTCCATGCCCACTCGTCTTTGGTGGGAAGAAATTTGAAATTTGCAATATTTTCATTGTTCTGGAATCCTTAGCCCTACTATGTAGCGAAAATTATTAAGTCAGTGCACTCGTAAATGTCTAATACTAATAAAAATGATTCCCATAGAAAATTAGTGAAAACTTCGGTTAGAAGGCTCTCCGTGTTGTTACTCTCCCATACCTGCTGAACTACGATTTATTCTACATTAAGCATTCTCGTATTTTCCAATGAAAAACAGAAATCGAAGTTTTATAAACATCTTAAGGAGAAACGATATCTGAAAAACCTTTGTAATTTTAAAGAGAAGTTTATAGAGATTGGAAGGGTGATATTCAATTCCCTCGCCCAATAGTAAGAAAGCATCGTTTTTTTTATTTTGTCGTAGTAATAATTGTCCTGCGAAACTATAACGGGCAATAATCACCCTTTTTTCGGCTAAGGATAATGGTTCATTTAAGATTTTTTCCTTTTCTTTAAGCAGAGAACTCTCACTTATCCCTCTTTCTCTAGCTGAAGCCAGATGTCTGGCAAATATTCCCATTCTTCTTTGAAAGACAATATTTTTTAAGGTAACGGAAAGGGGATTGAAGCGACGAATGTAGAGTGGTGTAGATAGATTTGAAACTTCAAAATTTTCGGCAAACCTTAACCATAAGTCATAATCCTGTGCAGTAGAAAAAAATTCTCGATATCCTCCTAACTCAAAAAAATGCTTCTTTCTGAAAACTACTGAACCATGACAAAAGCAATTATCTTCCTTAATTACTTTCTTAATGGAAGAAGAATCACTTGGGTATTTTCTTATATGGATCAGACTTCCACTTTCATCTATTAGCTTAACTGTCGTTCCGAGAAGAACAACGCTTTTGTGTTCTTCTAAAAATGAAATTTGTTTTTCAAGTCTCTCAGGCATTGAAATATCATCGGCATCTTGTCGTGAAATGTATTTCCCCTTTGCCAGAGAGATGCCTTTGTTCAGAGATTTTGTAAGACCAAAGTGTTTTTGATGGATTAGAATAATACGCGGATCTTTATACGATTCAAGAATTTCTTGTGTTCTATCTGAAGATCCGTCATTAATAATAATGAACTCAAAGTTTTTGAACGTCTGGTTAAGGATGCTTTCAACTGACTCTTGAAGATACTTTTCACCATTATAAACTGCCATTACAACGCTGATTGTTGGCCCATTGGTCATATTATTGATCACTTTTTCGTCTTATCACATTTATCAATATTTAGGAACGTAATCTGTCTTCAATAAATTCGGTAATCCTTTTAGCTCTGTTACTCCAATCATAATACATAACATCTAGTTGCGCTTGAGATGCGATCTTGCTCATAGTCTCTTTATTTTCTTTCGCAAAGAGTATTTTTTCTTTAAAATCTTCAACTGAATCAGGCTTAAAGAGTAAAGCGTTTGTTTCGTTTTTGAGCACTTTTGAAATATTGTCTAAATTTGATGCAACAATCGGACGACCTGAAGCCATATACTCAAACAGTTTCAATGGTGAAGTGTCCTTCGACCATTTGTGTTTAGCAGAAACTGGCAAAAGCAATAAATCTGAAGCAAATAGTAGTTTTGGAACTAATTTAGGTGGTACATATCCATAGCTAATAACGTTATTAATTGCTTGTTTTTTGCATTCTATTTTCAGTTGTTTAATGTCATGTCCCCATCCACCGATTAATAAAAATAAATCGTCTTCAAATTCTTTTGCTGCTTCTAGAATCAACGGAATTCCCTTGAAATCGTGTAAATGCCCACTATACGTGAATATATATTTGTCAATAGGCAAGTTCAGATTTTTTCGAATATTTGATTTGTTTTCTTTGATCTTATAATCAGATACAGTTACTCCATCTTGCTCTACAATTATTCTTTCTGAAGACATCCCCTTGCTAATATATGAGTTCCTCAATCTGTGTGAAATAGTTATACAACCAAGAAAATTCGGAGAGCTAAATTCTTTTGAATGAGCATGCTTTTCTGGTAATTCATTATGGTGTTCTAAAACAACATTTAATCCTAAACGAAGGCATCTTTTTGCAATAACTAAATTTCTAACATAAACTACGTCTGACCTCTGGAATCTCGCAAAAAGTGAAGACAGATTTGCATACAATCTACTTCCATAATTAGCAGGAAAAAAGATCTTTCTATTGAAAGAACAAGGTAACTTCGAGAGCTTCATCTTCTCTATATTATAAAAATCAAAAATATCAAATCTCTTTCTAGAATCAATTAAATTAAATATACTAACGTTTACTACTAATTTAAAATCACTAATAATTTTAGAGAACGCAGAAGCCATTTTCATTGTTTGTAGAGCATTTGCAGCTCTGGATGGAATATTTCCACGGGAAATGTAAAGCATTCTTTTGATTTTTGCTTTATGACTCTTCGTCATAGAAAACATCACATCTTAACACAACTAAGTTAGAAAGCACCATAGTGTTGATGACCTTTGAAGAAATTATTTTCGGGAGAGAATTTGTTATTTTCAGATAATTCAACTTTTCAAGTGACGGAATATTTTCATTATCCGACGTTTTATAGATTGAGGCTCTGGTGATGGTGATACGAGTTCAGGAAGTGGCAAACGATCTACTCGATATTCATAACAAAGTTTTTTGGCCATCGGTGCAACTTCGGTTTCAAACTCCGCCACTTCAGAGCTATCCCATGATGCAATTGTCGGCACGTTGGTCAACGCATTCGGGCGACTCAATCTAATTTCATCAAATACTTGCTGTGAAGTTTCTGATTGAAAACCAAAGAAATGAACTAACTCTAGATAGCGGTCGTATGAGAATTCTTCTATCTTCTCGACCCTCCAGTGAGTTTCAGGTATATCTTTGAACTGTTCAAGCACAGCAGCATTACTTGCATTCCAGTACCAAGCTAACTTGCCAACGCGGCTCATCTCATTCCATTGTAGGAACTTCTCTCCAGTTGGAACGATACGTCCTAAAAAATGATGGATACCTTTTGATTGTTGATAACCTAACGCTAGTTTTGAGTTTGCATATATAATAGGCTTATTATACCATCCTTTACGCAAATAAGAGTTGACAACCCTCTCCGGGCTACGCACTAAAAGAATAAATTTGGCCTCAAAGCGCGAATAGAGTTCCCGAACAGACAATGAAAGGTGCGAGCTTGCCTCAAACGAAAAATTATGATCTTTGAGATCTTGCTGGATTTCGAGTTCTTTTGTATACAAAAAACCATCATCATCTACTGGTAGTCTATACCAACGGCAGTAACGATGAAACGCCTCATTATGAGGATTGCGTTCATGTACTGATGAAACATCTGGTTCCCTAGCAATAACACTACTTAGAAATTTTGTCCCACAACGACCTGTACCGATAGCAAAACCTACTCTTCCTTTAATATTTCCGCAACACAATTTGATCTTTCCTATAAGGATTAAAGAAATCTCTAAATCTCATATTTCATAATTTAGTTGTTCCATCATCTTTTTGCATCGAGAGACGATCGTGTCAATTTCTACAATACTTAATTCATTTTTGAATTTTATGTTTCGATTCTCCAATGTCTTAGGTATCTGTCTCCAGATCCGTTTCTCAGAATTAAGACCAAACTTTCGGTCGATTTCTCGTAGCACTCTGTGCATATTGCGCCCGAAATCCTCGTAACTAGTGTAATATTTCTGTTCGTCTGGTATTTTTTCGAGCTGTTCCATTTGACGCTTGACTACGTAGCAATAACTTGCGGACAGAAGTTTGATCATCTCAAGTCGCTTATATTTCACGCCATCGACTTTAAAGATTTGAAAATCTTCATCAATTGTCTCTACGCCAGAGCGTGGATGTTTTTCAAGTTTAGGTTGGATCTTTTCAATCCAAGATCGCACAACTGCACGTGGATCCCGGTTTAGGCTAATAAAACAAGCATCGGGAAACAAGGAATGAACAAGGTCAACACGCAATGTGTTCATGGGCGATTTATTAAGAAAGCGTGCGTCTCCATTTATGCCTTTATGTACGCCCAAAAACATCGCACACATTCCAGGTATAGACTTAAAATAAGAGGGTCTTACAGCAGCGAATGTTGAGTTAATGTAGCCCTGAGGATCGATAGCCCAAAAAGGATGAGGTATCTTATCGGCTTCCCAGGGAAAGCCAACTGGATCCCACATTTCATTTGCCTCGCTCCAGTTTACAATCTCGCTCGACTTACTCATTAATCTAGTGAAGATAGATGTACCAGATCTGTTTAGTCCGATCACAAATATTGGACGTTGTAAAGGGAACAAAATACCATAAAGTTTGAAAATGGCTTGTACACTACGTTTTAACCTGTTTTTAAATAATTGTTTAAAAAAAGTTCTAATTGCGTTCTTGACCATTTTAGCACTTCTGTTTCACAATTTAAATCATTATTAATGACTGACGTCATCTATATGACAAGTAAGGTAATTTTCTCGCCAACTAGACTTTAAATTACCTTACAATTGGATATTCATCATTTTTTTTGAATTTAAGAGGTCTCCTCGCCCAATTTATTATAATTCGAAGATGTAATAGGTTTACATAGTTGATGTGATAATATAATTCATAATAGGCGTTTTTATGGTTACAGTACATCCCACGTAACTTTTTCGCTATAAATACTTGCTTTAATTTCTTTATTCTTCTTTTTGCCATGTTTCACTCTGAAATAACCTAGGTCAGATCTCAATAGTGCTGTACCGAGCCTTGTTTCGAGTTTCATTCTTATTTTATAATTATTTGGATTTAGTCTTGGATCTATGACCTGACATTTTATCCAGTTCTCTCCGACTTTTATCTCCTTAAATTCTGATCCATCACTATTTATTATAGTTGCTAGAATGCCTTCTGATGTGATTATAGATGCTACAATAACAACATCGCTGAATGTTTTTTCAGATTTAATAAAGATGTTTAAAGAGAACGACTTTCCAAACTCTAATTCTCTTGTTTTTCTACCGTTTTCTGTAACCAAATAGGCATCAAATCCCTTGATGCCTTCAATTGCAGTCTTGATTAAAACATCGTTCTGAGCCACTTCAAGGTCCATAAATTGGTTCATGTATTCGGCGATTACTATATCAGGCGGTCCCTCACAAACTATTGCCCCTTCATTAAGCAATAGTACCCTATCACATATTCTTGAAATTCGTCTGAGATTATGTGAAACAAATACTATTGAAGTTTTGGAAAGAATTTGTTGCATTTTTCTAGCACACTTATACCGAAATCTAAGATCTCCTACACTTAATATTTCGTCTATTAGCAAGATATCAGGTTCACAATGCACTGCTACAGAGAACCCTAATCTTACAAACATCCCTGAACTGTAATTTTTCACTGGCATATCAAGAAAATCACCAATATCGGCAAATTCAATTATGGTTTCAAATTTCTCGTCAATTTCCTCTTTGCTCATTCCCAATATAGCACCATTTATATAGATATTCTCTCGACCAGTTAGCATAGGGTGGAACCCTGCACCAACGGCAATTAATGCACCAGTTTTCCCGTATAATGAAATTTTTCCTTTGTCTGGCATATAGATGCCGTTTAACATGGATAAGAGCGTTGTTTTGCCAGCACCATTAGGACCAATTATACCAAGACATTCACCTTTTTTCAATTCAAATGAAACATCGTTTACAGCCCAGAACTCACCCTTTCTGAGTTTATCAGAGTTAGAGGATTGCCCAAAGATATTCTTGGTGATGTCTGTTATACCATAAATCATAGACTTCTTAAGAGACCTAGAAAACTTCTTTGAGATGTTTTCTACTTTAATAACAACCGCATCCTCTTTCTGTGAGACGATATTATCTTTTATTGAGGGCATATTTTCTAAATCCTCTCCGCAATTCTGGTTTCAGTCAGGTGAAATATTATCCAGCAAAAGAAGAAAACAAGTATAGAAATTGAACAGGAGATAAAGTAGCCTAAAGGATGGCTCAGTGTTCCAGTAAGAGCAATGTCTCTAGGGGCAACAGAAAGATAATACAAGGGATTGATGCCAGCTAGCATACTTACAAAGCCAGTATCGGGGCGTTCGTATGCTATAGGTGTAATAAATAGTATGAAGGTTAATCCAAGAGTAAGAAGTCGTCCCAAGTCTCTTATGACACCATTTATTATTGAAAAGATAAAGCCTAAACCACAGGTCAGCAATAATAAAGGAATAGCCATAAGAGGAAACACTACAAATTTCCAATGAGGGATAAATCCATAGACTCCAAATAATATAAAAACAATAATCATCTGAAGCAGAAAGGAAAATATTGCATTTCCAAAGGATGCAAAAACTAGGGATTCTCTGGGGAAATTGATCTTCCTAATCATACTACCAGCGCTTACCAGCGAGTTTGTACTCTGTATAATTCCCATCGCGAATAATTGCCAGAATGTCAAGCCCAATAGTGCGTAGATGACATAAGGTACCATTATATCCCCTCCAGTAAATATTCCAGAACTTCTTAACACAATGAAGGTACCAAGAGTGGCAAGCGGTATGATGAACGCCCAGAAAAACCCTAAAAGTGATTGACTATACTGCGCTTTAAAATCCCTCAAAAATAACTGACGTATTAACCAAGAGCTCTCTTTCATGTCCCGGAAAATCTCTTTCCAGAGAGCAATATAGCCCTGCTTTATCGAACGATCCGGTTCGTAAATCGTAGGTTTGTGTTCGTCCATAAGTCTAACCACAGGTTTTGTTATATAACACAGCAATTTATTTTGACTTACCATTTGTTCTGTTATAGAACTAAGATAAAATTATTCAAAAGATTTTAAGCGAAAGAATTCCTTTAAAGATTGTGGTTATGAAGCTTTTAATCGGATTTATTATAATCACAGCTTGCTAAGCAAGAAAGCACCAACTGTTTAGCGTGAGTTAGTTCACCAGATTCGAACTTTAACTTGTTGAAAATAAACGAAGTATCCTTGAAAATCTTTTGCCAACCTTAGACCAATTAAAATGAGTTTCGATTCTTTTTCTTGCATTTATTCCAAGTTTCTTTTGAAGTTTTTCATCTTCTAAAAGCATTGTAAAATAATTGAATACTGTCTTTTTATTATATGGATCAAACAGAAGACCTGCCTTATTATTTATAATGATTTCAGGAATACCACCAACTTCACTTGCGATAATAGGTTTCCCACAAGCAGACGCTTCCAAAAGCACTGTTGGTAAGGAATCATGAAAAGTAGGATAAAATATGATGTCCGCAGCAGCGTACGCGTATTTGACATCCTTCATAAATCCCGTCATTAAAATGCGTGAAGATAGTTTGTATCTTTTTATTAGATTTTCTAGATAAGATTGGTATAAGCCTCCTCCCACAATTACAAAGTTAACATCTCCATAGGTCTCTACAACTTTTTTCATGGTTGGAAGAAAGTAACTTATTCCTCTCACTTTTTCGGGAAAATCAAAACCTGAAACGCAAACAATTAATTTTTGGTTTTCCAAATCGTATTTTTGTTTGAAAATTGAGTCATCCAAAGTTAAATTAAATCTAGAGTTGTTAACACCATTAAAAACGGTAAAGATTTTTTTTGGGGTAGGGATGTGATCTAAAGTAACTTTTTTCAGGTAATTACACACGGGAAGGATTAAATCTGACATCCTTAGGCAGAAATTACCTAGAGAATTAATCATCGTGTTGCGTAAGAAATTTACAAAGGTTTTTTGTTCTAATCTGCGTTGTTTTACCTCGTTCCAAAAATTTCCTCGTAATCGAACACAGAAAGGAACAGTTATATTAAGTTTGGAAATTAAAGGAAAAATATTTACAAGAGAGACTGTATCACTCATAATAAGATCTGGGGAACACTTCTGGATTTTGTTAAATATTTCTACAAGACCCCGTTTTTTCCCGATCACAGGAGCATTTAATCTTCCAGAGAATCCAATAATGCGTTTTACATCTATTATTTCACAAGAAATACCATGTTCTTGAAGTGCAAGAGCGGTTTCTTGTGCACGTACCACTCTTTCAGCAAGATATGCTATTTTCAATTCGTTACATCTCAGAAAAATATACTTTTAAATCAAATCTAGGCGTAAGATTATACCTGAAAGTTTTCTCAATACAGATTATTAAAGTTTCCAAAAGAAGTCTTGTTGAACTTTAGGGAGAAGTTTTCTATGAAAAGCGGAGTGCCAATATTCATTATAGGTGTTGGGCGAAGTGGTTCAACAATTTTCCATAGGATGCTTTCCGAACATCCCAACGTTGCTTGGCTATCCTTATTATGCGATATATGTCCAGGTAAACCATCAATCAATGGACTCCTTATGAAAACAATTTCTTACCCGATTATTGGAAGATGCCTAAGACAACTTAATCGCGGAGAGCATTACAAATTTTGGAATTATTATTTTAAAGGCTTTGGTACGCCTTGCAGAGATCTTTCACTTGAAGATGTGACAAAAAAGACAAAAAAACAAATTGAAGAAGCAGTATCAAAAATGTTAACTAAGAAAAGAAATAAATTTTTAGCCAAGATTACTGGTTGGCCTAGGATCGGTTTTTTACTTGAGATATTCAAGAATTCAAAGTTTATTCATATATTGAGAGATGGAAGGGCGGTAGCAAACTCATTGATAAATGAAGATTGGTGGTTGGGCTGGAAAGGTCCCCAGAATTGGAGATGGGGGGAACTTTCACCAGATCATAAAGAAGAATGGAAAAGATATAACAAATCGTTCATCGCACTCGCATGTATCGAGTGGAAACTTCTGTTGGATGCTTTGGACAAGGCAAAGGAATTCGTAGATGAGGGTAACCTCTTTGAAGTTAAATATGAGAATCTTTGTGCCCACCCTGTAAGCGTATTTAAAGATGTTGTAGAATTTTGTGATCTTGAGTGGTCAAAAAAGTTTGAGGGCTCAATTAAGAAGTATACCTTAAAAAACACGAATTATAAATGGCAAAAAGAATTTACCGAGTACCAAAAAAACATGGCTGAAGATATTCTTCGCGATTACTTAAAGAGGTATAATTATTTATGATTTTTTCGCTTTGCAATCCGACTATCCAAACCCAAGAATTATATCAAAATTAATTCAAAACTCTATAAAGAAATCAATTAAAAATTAAATTACCTTTCAATTATATCTGCTAGGCTCAACGAGTCCATTTAATTCCAGATGTACTCATAGGCTATTCTAACTCTAGACGCATGTTATATACCTAAAAAATAGGGGTTTTTCTTGCTGGGTGATTATAAATTTATGGTTATTGCTGGTACAAGGCCCGAATTTATTAAATTAGCACCTGTAATTAAAGCTATTTCAACATATAACGATATCGAACTGATTTTTGTTCATAGTGAGCAACATTATGATCCAGAATTATCAGATATTTTTCTAAAAGAATTAAATTTACCTCCTCCAAGGGAATTCCTCAATATTGGATCGGGTATACATGGCGAACAAACATCTCGACTGCTGACAGAATGTGAACGTGTAATGTCGGCCTATTCACCTGATTTGGTTTTTGTTGAAGGCGATACAAATACAGTTCTTGGTGCTGGATTGGCTGCCATCAAGCTTCACTTTCCACTTGCCCACGTCGAGGCAGGTTTACGAAGTTATGATAGATTGATGCCTGAGGAAATCAATCGTAAAGTAGTTGGCTTATGCGCTGAACTCCACTTTGCTCCTACAGAACGTGCTGCCCTAAATTTAGTTTATGAAGGGATCTCACCAGAGAAAATATTTGTCACAGGGAATACTGTTGTTGATGTGTGTCTTTTCTTTTCAAAAATTGCAGAACAGAAGTCTACCATAGTAAGCGACCTTGGTATTCAGAATAACAAGAAACTTGTTGTTGTAACTGCCCATAGACCCGAGAATGTGGACAATAAGAACAATTTAATGAATATCATCGAATGCATTGTTGAACTTGGAAAAGATGGGCATCAAATTGTTTTTTCGGTCCATCCAAGAACCAGAAAGATGTTAGATACAATACAGCTTGACCGTACCTCTTTTGAATCCATCCTCCTTATTGAACCTATAGGTTATCTAGATTTTCTACGCTTATTGATAAGAGCCGATTTGGTTATTACTGACTCTGGAGGTGTACAAGAAGAGGCACTAACGCTTAAGTGCCCCTGTTTAACCATCAGAAGAAATACAGAGCGACCAGAAACTGTCGAAGTTGGAGCAAACATTCTAGTTGGTACAAAGAAAAATCTCTTGCTAAAATATGCGAGAAAGATTCTCTCTGATAAACTTTTTTCGTCAAAAATGCGTCCTTCCTTTAACCCTCTCGGAGATGGACACGCTGGAGAGAGAATCGTAAAAATAGCAAGAGAACGATGTAGTAAAGGCATTCAAATTGACTCACCAACCTTCTTAGAGAGTCCTCCTAAGACCTTCAAACTCCTCAGAGTGCCTGAATCATGGGAAGGTCTCTCATTAGAGGAATTAAAGAAAATAATTCCAGAGTTTGACGTTACTCTTGTATATGATCTGGATGGTAAACCAATATTTCCTCAAAAAGATCTGATAATTCATAAAAATTGGAGTATTAGAATTATCGGGTTGTATTAGAACTCAATCTCCTTTTCTAGACAACTTATGCTTTATTTCATAAAAAAAGTAAGATTTTAGAGAACTTCTTAACATTACCTAAATAGATTCTTCAAAAGCGTATAAAGTATATTAAATCCATCAATTAGTCGATTAACTTTCGATTTACCAAATTGTCTCTCATTTTCAGTCTTTGGAATTTCAATTATCCTATATTTCTTCTTTAAGGCCTTAGTCAGAAGTTCTATTGTAAAGGCCATTTTTTCTTCTCTTAAGGGAGTGAAATCATCTAAAATTGTTCTTTTAAACGCTCTGAACCCACTTTGTGAATTCAATATTTTTACGCCGAAGCGAATCCCTAAAAGAAAATAGCTTATCTTTTCTCCCAATCTTGTTGTAAAAGGAATTTTGTAATGATATTCACCAAGGTATCTAGAACCAATAACAAAATCTGCCTTATCATCAAATATTGGTTTTAGAAGGTTAGGGATTTCTTCCGCTCTATTTTGATTATCAGCGTCAATTGTTATTATAATATCTCCTAAAGCCGCCTTAAATCCTGTCAGTAGAGCCGCACCGTATCCTCTGTTTAAAATATGTTTTATAACTATAGCATTAAATTTTTTGGCAGTCTCATAGGTATTATCATCCGAGCCATCATCAATAACAATTATTTCAGATTGCTCTAAAAGATAGTTAGGTATATTTGAAATAACATCAGTAATTGAACCCGCTTCATTATAGGCGGGTATAATAATTGAGAGCAAATGATTATTAGCATTCATCATTTATTGGTGTGTCTATAAGAATAAAAATTTTCTTCATGGAGAAATATATAAATTTAAACTAGTTTTGTGCTTTTAATGGTTGCATGCTAAATGAAACACAGAATTAGGTGCGTAAAACAATGGTGTTCCTTTATCAAGTTGTAATTTTAGTTTTGGTCTCGATATTCATTGGCTATACACTTTTTAATTACAAGAGAGGAGATATTTCATTTTTTGTAATGATAATATGGCTCCTAATTTGGGTTTTTATGCTCTATACGACCTTTTCCTTTACTTTAATAGGTTTAATTGCAAAATTCTTTTCAGCCCATGCTGGATTAAACATAATTCTCGTATTTTCAGTAATAACTCTATTTTTTGTTTGTTATGTGCTTTTTATTCAAATAGCAAGACTCAGAAAAGAAATTACACGTATAGTAAGACATATTGGATTAAAAGAGGCCAAAAGACTTAAGCCTGAATCATGAATGAAGAAAACCTCTTTGCACGCACTGGAAATGAAAAAAATCTAATATTAGTCGCTCTTGAAAATTCATAAGGCAATATTAAAATAGGATGTTCTTGAATGTCATTAGGTCTCAATCTTCTGTATTTTGCCCCATGTGAACTATATGAAGGACTTGGAGGAAGTGCAAGATTAGAGAATATGACTTCTATTTTTCAACAATTGGGATTGAAGATACGTTTAATATCATACATTTCAAAAGAAAAATTCAAAGTCAAACATGAAAAGATAAATAATTTGCTTAGTATGACAAAAATCTATGTTTCAAGATCATCACCAAAATTGATTAAAGCCTTAGCTATCCCAGTACTACTTTTATATGGATTAAAATACGTTAAAAAAAGTGAGATTATATTTGCTCATGCACCAGGTATAATGACTGGTTTTCCTGCAATGATTCTTGCCAGATTGTTTAATAAACCGTTAATCATCGATCACATGGATGTTAAAGACCCTGACACTCCCCGTATTATTTATGATATGGTTTTAAGATATTCTACTGCTGTTTTTACAATAAGTCATTATTTAGAGGAAGAGGTTAAGCGCAAATTTAAGAGAAAAGCGATTTATGTTCCAATCTTCATTGATACCACCCTATTTCAAAAAAATGATCTAGAGAGGAAAAAAATAAGAAAAAACTTAGGGATAAGGGATAAAGATATCTTGATTGGATATGTAGGATCCTTCTGGTACGTTGAAGGTGTGCCTGTTCTCCTAAAAGCGTTTAAGAGTTTAATTAAGAAATATGAGAACATTAGACTAATTGTGATTGGCAGAATGAATTTACAATCTGATAATATTCCATTACTTATTGAAAAATTATCACTAAGGAAAAACGCCATTCTTATTCCGCAACAACCACGCAAACTTATTCCAAACTATCTTTCAGCATGTGAAATCCTTTGCTCACCAAAAATTGATTGTGAGATAAATAGGGCGGCGAATCCAGTGAAAGTCATTGAATATTTAGCTATAGGTCTACCGGTAGTTTGTTCTGCAGTTGGAGGAATAGTCGATGCAATCAAAGACGGATTTAATGGTCTTCTCGTTAAACCTGGTGATATAAAAGATCTAGAAGAAAAATTGGAATTTATTATACTCAATCCAGAACAAGCAAAAGAAATGGGAAAAAATGGAAGAAAAACTGTAATCGAGAATTATAGTTCCAATTCGATTGAAACTAAGATTAAACAAGCGCTTATTAAGATTAGAGATATAACAAAGGACGCGCTATAATATGAAAATTCTGCAAGTCACAAATTTTTTCAAACCATCATGGGAAGCAGGAGGTCTTGCAAGAGCAGCATACGAAATATCCAAGAAATTTTTGGAAAACGGACATGAAGTAACAGTTTATACAACCGACGGGTTTAAACGAAAGATAGATGTAGAAAAGAATAAACCTGTTGAAGTTGATGGATTAAAAACATATTATTTTACCAATTTGACACGTTATCTAGCAGGAATCGCCTCTCCAATTCCATATTACTTACCTATGGTGGCAAGAAAAGAAATTATGAATTTTGATGTTATACATTTGCATGGGCTCACCATGATAGGATTTCTGGTGCATCGCTATGCAAAAAAATATGATATTCCCTACTTATTACAAGGCCATGGTTCCCTCTTTTTTAAAATGCGTGGAAAGGTTAGTTTTTCTCCAAAAGGGGTTATATCGATAAAAAAAATGAATTTAATTAAAAAAGCACGCAATACTCTCTTTGAACGTCCAACCTTACATAGTGCATCAAAATTCATTGCACTAACAAAGACTGAAGCTGAGCAATGCAAGAAGATAGATATAGATGAGGAAAAGATTGAGATCATACCCAACGGAATTAATCTATCCGAATATGATATTCTGCCAGAGAAAGGGATGTTCAGGAAGAAATACTTGTTAGGGGAGAATGAAAAACTTATTCTATATTTAGGTAGGATACACCGAATTAAGGGCCTTGATCTGCTGGTGAAAGCCTTTGCAGGTTTGTTAAAGGAGTTTGACAATGCTAGACTTGTAATTGTCGGACCTGATGATGGATTTCTTTCAACC
>Ga0209427_10002495_pt1 | contig 21647 bp, 24 predicted proteins | sample DeeMarSWOR136_30_FD_187465 | JGI IMG/M metagenome (GOLD analysis project Ga0209427, IMG submission 187465) | Marine sediment microbial communities from White Oak River estuary, North Carolina - WOR-1-36_30 (SPAdes) (version 2) | ecosystem: Environmental > Aquatic > Marine > Intertidal zone >...
GTGAAGAGAGCAAGGAAAAAATCAACATACAGCCAGGTCCCAGAGTTCAGGAGCCGTACTGTGGCCTGATTCCTTTCGAAAACGTTTGGAAAAGTCAATCCTATCCTCGTGCTGATCTGGTCGATAGAAAATCCGATTAAGGAGACGATATAGGCGAGCTTCACGTTGAACTCGGGGAATGCTCTCCGTCTTGGCGTACTTGCGCTTATGAGGCTCCTTAATTCCATATACTTTCCAGCGCCCAGCGATCAATTGTATCTTGATATTGTTTATTGATACTGGTTTCTAGTCCGGCTTTGTGCTTAATAATGTTATTAAAGCCCATCTCTCCGGTTTTCGAGTGCGCGCAAGATGGGTTTTGTCACCGGATCTCCAAGGAGGAGGGGTGTGGGCTCCATCATCGGAGCGGCATTTATATTGCTGATACTGATGACGGGCTTCTCCTATTACTCGCTACAGTTCAGCGAGACCAGGAAGTACTCCACCGTGCTCCAGGAGATGCAGGAGTTCGACTTGAGGCGCAACTCAGAGAGCGTGGAGGTCCTCAGCGTGTCCACCACCGACTCTGACAAGCTCAACATCACAGTCCTGAACACGGGCTCGTATCAAGCCCACTTCATATGGCTCGGTGTCCACGACGAGATATCCAACTCTCACGAGTACTACGACGTCGACATCTACATCGAACCCGGGGAAACGGTGACCGACATCGGTAGCGGTGATGTGGACCTCCTTGAGGGCGAGGAAAGAGAGCTGCAGTTGATCTCAGAGTGGGGCAACATCTTCGCATGTAGCTACCCCCAGAGGATCTCTGACGTCGGTAACTACACGCAGGCACATACTGAGATAAGAGGGATGGGCGCGGCCTACAACCCAACGGATTGGAACCTCCTCGGCTCGACTACAGACGTCGGCGGATCCGTTGCAGATCTAGTTGATGACGACGGTAGCTACGTGGTCTTCGGGTCGTATTTCACCGGTGTCAGCAACTATACGGTCGATTACGTCGATTCTGACAGCTCCGATGTCGATGGTTCGCCGGACAGAGGCACACACAGCGACTTCACCTCGGAACAGGCTGGCCCGGACTCGGTCTATGACACACTCACAGAGAGCGGTGGCTCAAGTGAGACCCGCTACATGACGAGCATCCAGCACGCGGTCAACGGCCTCACAGCCTACGACCTAAGTTTAGCGCAGACCAGTTCTTTCATGGAGAGGTCCACGCAGCGGAACGGAGGCAAGTCTTGTACCTGGGGCATCCGCGTCTGGAAAAGGGCTCTGGACGGCACCGAGACGGAGATCACGAGCGGGGTAAAGGTCGCGACTGTGTTGCGGGACGTTGATGGAGAGGGTATACAATTCGCCACCTGGAACTGCCCGGGTTCGTCACTACTGCCCACTGACGCCCTCGTCGTCAGAGTCTACGTCGATCTGGAGAGCGGGGACGTGTTTCTGGAGGAATACATCACAGAACAGTTGGGAGAATCCGAACTGGGCGAAGACGTCTGGACGGTCTACTACTGGACCCGACGCGCCAGAGGAGGAGGCAGGACGACCGCGTACTTCAGATTCGGAGACGTAGCCCACAACAGCAGGGTTTGGATATCGGGAAATTTTCGCCTCGATCTTGAGGTCCAGTGGACCGGCGTGGACTATGATGAAGCCGTGGAACAATTATGCGTCTACGGTGGGAACATGGGCGCTGAGGACATCCTCGTGGATGCCTGGTTTAACGGGTCATGGCACAATCTTCTGACGGACCTGGCCAGCGGGTGGAACAACGTCTCCGTTAGCACGTACCTAGATTCATCCACATTTACCGTCAGGTTCATGGACGGAGTGGTTGCGACCGATGGGAATCAGGACAGCTGGAATATTGATGCGGCTCTACTCAAGGTCGGGAATGACACGAGCGAGTACACCTCAGAGGTCGAGTTCGTGGGCTCCTCCAACCTAGAGCAGTGGACAACCCTAGATTGGGTTATAGATAGCAGCTGGGACGCGGGATCTGTGAACGTCACTATCCAGTTCTTCGACTTCGCCCTGGGTGATTACGTCACAAGCGGCGACGGATACTACAATTACATCTCGGATGTCACCCCCAGCACGGACGAGATGGTGTTGCAGACTATCAACGATGCGGCCACAAACAACTTCAAGAACGGGACGGGACACTGGAGGGTGAAGATGCGAGGCGCGAAACCCACTGGGGCACAGTTCCTAATGAGCGTCGACCAGGTGAAGTTCAAGCCGACATGTTCCAGCGCGGGCAGGGTGATCGCCTACGACACATGGCAAGAGTACGAGATCGAGTCGACCACGGCCGAAGGAGATCCCCTATCTTTTGCGTACCTGTCGATATACGGTAATGGAACCAGCCTAACCTTCAGGGACTTCATCACGAAGGCTCCACTGTCAAATCCAGGATGGGTGTACCTGGATGTAGATGGGAAATACTATCTAGAGCTGAACTCTGCGAGCATGACCCAAGAGGACTTCGTGTTAAAGGCGGTCGTGGGGAATGTGGCTGGAGAGCTGCGTGTCACTCAGGAATCCCCTTGAGACCAACTATGAACTAAATATTTGAGTAATATAAAGTATAAATAATTAACTCTATGAAAAAACACTAATGATTTTGATATTAATAAATTCTTTCTCATAATGATGATTAAAAAAAAATAAAAATATATTGTTTTGATGATTTAATGGATTTATAACATGTTTTATTTCTAAATAATTATTTTATAATCTAGCGGTCTGCAGGTTAAAAAGTGAAACTAATGAGAGAAAGGAAGAGGAAAGGGGTATCAACCTTCATTGCTGTGCTTCTGTTGATGGCTCTGGCGATAGCCGCAGGCGTAGTGATCTACTCCTACACAATGGGGTATCTCGGAGGCCTCGGAGGAACATCGCTACCCGGAGCCCTGTCACTGGACACAGCCAACTGCGACGGAGCGACCCACGTGATGACGGCCTACATAAGGAACATCGGAAAGGGATCCGTCTCCTTCGACAAAGCCTACGTCGACGGGACCCAGGTTCCAGACGCCAACTTCACCGCGAGCCCTGACCCCCTGCCGCCGGAGGGAGTCACGACGGTGACGATAACTTACTGGACCTTCAGTCCTCCGACGACGTACGAGATCAAGCTGATCGCGAAGGACAATACTCAGCTCACCTTCAACGTGAAGGCGAGATAATAAGATCCTTTTTATCAGAAGATGAGTGCTCACCCATGTCTAGACGCAGAAAGGCCGTCAGCGAGGTGGTAGCCAGCCTCGTTATACTACTCATAATCAGCGTCCTAGGCACATCTCTGTACAGCTTCTCTATGACGGTGATGCGCTCACAGCAGGAGAGCCTCCAGAACGACATAGAGATCGAGACGGCCCGGGCCAAGGAGCGCCTGAAGGTGGTCTACGTCGTCTGGGATGGTTCGAGTGACGATCTCAACGTATCGGTCCTCAACTGCGGCAGGCTCGAGATGAGGATAGTCGATCTGTACGTGAATGGGGTGAAGGTGTCCACATATCTGGGCGGACTCGGGGGCGTGATTCCCACGTCAGGGCTGACCACGGTGAGCTTCACCTCACCCGTGGGTGTCGTCCCGGATTCCCTCTACCAATTCGTGATAATAAGCGAGAGAGGAGTGACCCATGTCCACAGCTGGCAGTCCTAGACGCCCAACTGACCCATTGGTCGAGCCTATAAAGTCCGCCAGGGAGAGGTGTTGATGTTTGTCCGTTGAGATAACTGATGTCGAGACCTCCCATCATCTCGAGTCAGAGCCGCAGACATTCAGAGACTTCTACCCGGTCAACCCTCCCTTTGGCTACATAGGAATCGAGAACGAGGAAGGCACGGGGAAGCTCAGGTACCGCCTCGTGGAGCCGACACTCGACGGCGATGAGAACCTGATACTGAAGGAGCTGAAGGACAACATCATCGAGAGGATGGACATCCCGGTCTCTCTCCTGGACGACAAGGACAAGATGAAGGAGTACCTCAGGGAGGAGTCGAAGAAGATCTTCAAGAAGCTGAAGTGGGATGTGCCGGCGGAGTCGGAGGAGAAGTTCCTCTACTACCTGACTAGGGACTTCCTCGGCTACGGGAAGATAGACCTGCTCATGCTCGACCCGAATATCGAGGACATCTCGTGCAACGGCGTGGACACTCCCATATACATCTGGCACAGGGTCTATGAGTCCCTCCCGACGAACGTCGTCTACGCATCTGAAAGGGAGCTCGACCGGATAGTCACCCGGCTGGCCTACAAGACGGGCCACCAGATATCGATCGCTCAGCCCATGGTTGAGGGCACCCTACCGGAGGGTCACAGGATCCAGCTGACCTTGGAGGAGGTGTCCAAGAGGGGTCAGACTTTCACAATCAGGAAGTTCAGGCACAACCCCTACACCATCATCGACCTCATCAACTTCGGGACGCTTTCCCCGCTCATCTCCTCCTATCTCTGGGTCCTCGTCGAGAACCTCAGGAGCATCATGGTCTGCGGGGCCACCGCCTCGGGGAAGACGGCCCTCCTCAACTCGCTTGGCATGTTCATCAACCCCGAGATGAAGGTTGTCACCATCGAGGAGACCCGGGAGCTGAGGCTCCACGAGAACTGGGTCCCCATGATCACACGTCCCAGCTACCAGCCAGGTGTGAAGGAGGTCACCCTGTTCGATCTCCTCAAGTCGGCCCTGAGGCAGAGGCCCGACTACATCATCGTGGGCGAGGTCAGGGGGGAGGAGGCCTACACCCTCTTCCAGAGCATCGCGGTGGGCCACGGCGGGCTGTGCACGATCCACGCTGACAGCGTGAAGTCTGTAATAAAGCGCCTCTTGTCGAGGCCCATGAACATACCCGAGATGATGCTGCCTCTAATGAACGTCATCGTCGAGATAACCCGGGTGAAGATTGGAGATCGCGTCGCTAGGAGGGTCGTCAACGTCGCGGAGATCATCGGTCTCCCCGCCACGGGCACGACCCAGACCGAGGAGATCGTCGAGCTGATGAACAGGTTCGAGTGGGACCCCGATGACGATTCGTTCAGGTACAACGAGCCCTCGGAGCTAGACCTGATACTGGAGGAGAACAAGGACATCTTCACCTTGATATCCACCATGAGGCACATCCCCGTCGAGAAGCTGAAGGAGGAGATGAGCCGGAGGGAGGTCGTCCTCAGCTGGATGGCCAGGAAGGACGTCAAGAGCTACGAGGACGTCAGGCGCATCGTCAGGAACTACTACATCGATCCGGACAAGGTGTACAACGAGGCCAGGCTGGGTTCCTCATGATAAAGCTGGATGCCATCAGGGAGTTCAGGGAGATATTCGACGAGAGCGGAATCTCCACAGTGTTCACGGACTACCTGAAGAGGATGGGCATAGTCGTATCGGTCATATTCGCGCTGACGGCTGTCTCCTCAGCGGTGATACACAACCTGCTTTTCAGGATGAGCCTGCCCAGAATGATCCTCGTGGCTCTATCTCTCTCCTTGGTCACGACCGATATTGCCGCCATCCTGTACCTCATCTACCCATTGTATCGGAGGAACCAGAACAGGAACAAGATTGAGAGCAACCTCATATACACGCTGAGCTACATGGACATCCTGTCTGCGGGGGGGGCCTCCATCGAGAACATCATGGAGAGGGTCTCTGATGTCGAGGAGAACCCTCAGATCAGGCAGCTTGCTAGGAAGTTTGTCGTGGACATCCGGCTTCTGGGCTTCGATGTCGTGACCACTCTTGAGGATGTCTCGAAGAGAACCCCCTCGGGCGCCCTAAAGCGGCTACTGGGGAGCATAATCCACAACATCAGGACGAGCGGGGATCTCCGGGGCCTCTTCGGCTATGAGATAAAGAGGCTCTTCCAGGCGAAGAGGGAGGGCCTGAAGAGCATGATGAGGTCCCTGAACTACCTCGGGGAGATGTACGTGGCACTCATGGTCGTCGGACCCATCCTCTTCATACTGATGATCAGTATCCTTTCCATCTTCAGTGGATCGACGTCCTCAGCTGTGCAGCTGAACCTCATCGTGTTCTTCGGCATGCCGCTCCTCGCCGCAGTCTTCATCATCATACTGGACACGGTCTTGGAGGGAGACACTTAGTGTACTTCGACAGGCGCTACAGGATCGCCGTGTGGGCCGTGTCCTTCTCGGTCTTCTTTGTTCTCCTCTCTCTGCTCATAATCCAGCGCGTCTATGTCCCTACGTCTCCATACTTCATACCCATAGATCAGAGGCTGAACAACTCCATCATCCTCGGGCTGATCGTGGCCCTGGTGTTCCCGGCTATCGTGGAGACCAACAACATCCGGTGGTTGAGGCAGGTAGACGAGAACACCCCAAGACTCTTGATGGATGTCACCGAGGCTGTTCGATCGGGGATGCCCTTGATACAGGCCTTGGAGGATGCTTCTACACGAGACTACGGCCCCATCTCTCAACCATTAGCCAAGGCGATGGTGAAGTTCAGGATGACCTCTGACTTGGAGTCGGCCCTCAGAGGCTTGGGTGATAGCCTCATCCAACCAGTTGTCAGGCAGATGAGCACCATCCTCCTCGAGGCCTACGAGACCGGCGGCCGGGTCATAGACGTCCTGAGCACGAGCGTGGAGCTTTTCTCGAACCTAGCAGAGTACAGGGAGGAGCGGGTCTCCCAGACGAGGCCGTACATCTTTGTCGTGTATTTGGGCACGTTGATCTTCCTAGTCATATCTTGGGTGATCCTTGCCCAGTTTCTCGGTCCGCTGCACGCGGCGGCAACTGACCCCGGCCTAGAGCAGACCGGAATCCTTCGATCTCTGCTGGACATCAAGTACTACAAGGCAATTCTCTTCTGGGCTGCGGTGATGGAGTCCGTCTTCGGCGGTCTAGTCGCAGGAAAGATCGGCTCAGGGCGCATCAGCGCTGGCCTCTTGCACACGGTGATGCTTTTATCAACCACCGTAGCCTTCTTCAACGTGTTCAGCGTTTAACAATGTTGAAAAAAGAGGGGGCGCCGGATTGTCGACTCTGACCCAGGAGGAGGAGTTACTCCTAAAGATCATAGTCGACAAGAGCCTCAGGGAGATAAAGCCCAGCGTTGAAGTCGACGGCGTAAGGTATGAGGGCCTTGAGAGCGTCATCGAGAAGGAGGGTTACGACTGGCAGGAGATGCACCAGATCTTCCAGTCCCTCGCCCAGAAGGGCTACCTCAAACCCCGTGAACACATCAGGGCCCTGATCTGCCCCCAGTGCGGGTCTCCACACGTCTACTCAAAGTACATCTGCCCCAGGTGCCAGTCCATAGAAATAAACCGCATGAGGCTCATCGAGCACCCCTTCTGCGGGTACACCGGGTTCACGGACAAGTTCACATCGGGCTCCCGCCTAGTGTGCCCCAACTGCAAGACGGATCTGGGCCCCGCCCTCGGAAGACCCCGGGGGGACGGCTCAAAGCAGGATTACAAGATCATCGGCTCCTCCTTCGAGTGCGAGGACTGCGGACACAGGTTTGACCGACCCAACAATCGGCACACATGCCAGGAGTGCGGCCTAACATTCGACTACAAATCCGCCAGGTACGAGAAGCTCTACAGCTACGAGATCCCTGAGGAGGTCATCAAGAGGCTGCGGGTAACCGACGTGATCCAGGTCCTCGTCGTCGAGGACAACCCCGATGACGCGGAGATCGTCAAGATAAACTTCAGAGAGGCCGGTGAGGGTTTCAACGTCGTTCACGTTTCCCAGGGCGGGGTTGGCCTGGAGAGGGTCAGAGAGAGCTTCTTCGATATCATACTGCTGGACTACAACCTTCCGGATATGAAGGGGGTCGACTTCCTGGAGGAGGTGAAGAGAATGGGGGTTGACACCCCCGTGATAGTTTTCACAGGGTCGGATGACAGGGAGACGGCTGTGGCCGCGATGAAGCAGGGCGCAGCCGACTACATCGTGAAGTCGGTGGAGCAGTACGAGAGGCTCCCCGCGACAGTCAGACGTATTGTGAAAAAATGAGGGTTTTTCCGTATTTGGGAAGAGCCCTGGACTGGATGTGGGAAAATTTCCTTGAAAAGGGAATAAAAAGGCCCTTCGCGTTCTAATAAGGGATTATATTTCCTTAATTTGTTAGAGAAGCCTTATAACTGAACATCCTTGCAGAATAAATGGACCAGAGCCGTGAGCGGGGGGAATTGACCATGGAGTTCTGGAGCTGGCTTGTGAGCAGGGGCCTCTTCGGAGGCCTGGGAACCTTGAGCCTTATCCTCCTTCTGAGGTTGCTGAGAGTCGAGATAGACCCTAGCAACCAGAAGCAGCCCTTCTCCCTGCATGAGCATCAGGGGTGTATCCTTGGAGAGTCGCAAGCTTCTAATAAGGAGCAGAGCCGATTAGCTTGAGGTGAACTGATGCCTCTCGTTGAGATAAAGTGGTGGAAGGGCAGGGATAACGCAACAAAGGCTAGGACAATCGAGCTGGTAACCAAGGCGCTCTGCGAGGCCTGCGGGTGCAAGCCCGATGCCGTGACTGTCATAATTCAGGACGTGGACAAGGAAGCCTGGGGGAAGGCGGGCAAGCCCTCAGCCTGAGTACAAAGACCTCCTTGAACCCCATTTTTCTCTTCATTTTTCAAGGATCTCGGTCGTTCTAGGTTAAACTGGAAATGGTGAGTTTTTCACGGTTGCTGTCCTTCGAATTATGAGGGGATCAAGTCTGGGGGATGTTGTCTGTGCCAGTCGGTGACGGACTGGTAGGCCCTGGCAACCGCAAGTATCTTGTTCTCGCTGTACGCCCTTCCCATGAACTGGATCCCCGTGGGCAGGCCCGAGTCCGTGAACCCGTTGGGCACGGCTATTGAGGGTAGGCCCGCTCCGTTCCCGACTGCCCCCATTATGTCCCTCGTGGTTCCAGGGGTCGTCCTGCGGAACTCTTGGCCTATGGGGGAGGCGGGGCTGCTCCTAGCGGGGGCGACTACTGCGTCGTAGGGGGCCATGGCCCCGTCAACCGTCTTAGCCATCTTCGCTCTCAGGCGAAGGGCCCTGAGGTAGTCAGTGGCGAGCACCGTTGTCCGCGCGTAGGGGCCGTAGTGGTCCTCCGGAGCCGTGAGCTGGTGGCTCTTGCCGCTCTCGATGAACTCCTCGAAGGCGCTCGCAGCCTCAGCCGAGAGGATTATCCTCGTTATTGCCTCGTACGGGAGATCCTGAAACTCGATCACCTCGACCGTTGCGAATCTCTTGAGGGCCCTGAGGGACTCCTCGAAGTTCTCTCTGACGTCTTCGTGAGCTCCCTCAGTCACATCCTTCAGCACCGCCAGCCTGAAGCCCTTCGTCTCTCCATCGGCATCATACTTGAAGGGGTGGTCGACAGTAGTTGGGTCCCTGGAATCCGGGCCCGCTATCGCCTCGAGGACGAGGCCGCAGTCATCAGCCGTCAGGCAGAGGGGGCCAAGCTTGTCAAGCGTCCAGCTCAGGGCCATGGCGCCGAAGCGGCTCACCCGGCCATAGGTGGGGCGCAGACCCGATACCCCGCAGTTATTGGCGGGGCTGAGGATGGAGCCCCAGGTCTCAGAGCCTATGGCGAAGGGGACCATGCCCGCGGCCACAGCCGCCCCGGACCCGCTCGAGGAACCCCCGGTCCAGGTCTCAGGGTTCCAGGGGTTGCGGGGAGGCCCAGTGAAGGAGGCGTGGGGCTGACGGTACCCCGCTCCCCCTGCAAGCTCTATCATGGCAAGCTTCGCCGTCAGGACCGAGCCAGCTGCCTCAAGCCTCTCTATGACGGTGGCGTCGTGTTTGAAGGTCTGCCCTCGTAGTGGGGCTGCCCCCCAGCTCGTCGGGATCCCCCCCGAGGTGGCGAGAAGGTCCTTAGCCCCGTAGGGGATGCCATGGAGGGGGCCCCTGTACCTGCCAGCCTCCATCTCCCTCTCCGCCCTCCTCGCCTGTGATTCAGCCCTCTCCCTAGTCACCGTCACCACGGAGTTGTATTTGGGCCCCAGGTCCTCCAGGCGTTCGAGGAAGGCCTCCGTGAGCTCCACGGGCGACGTTCTCCCGCTTTTCAGGCGATCGCCGAGCTCCCTGATCGGGGAGTATACCAGACCGGGATTCACGATCACTCCTCTCCCTTGAAAGGCCTGAAGACGGAGAAGGGCTCGTCCCAGTTCTCAAGCCTGATCTCCCTCAAGGCCTTGGCGGCCTCTGTGAGCCTGTTTACGCCGACGCGTACTTCATCCAGCTGCTCCTCTGTCAGTCGGTCGCTGTATCTCTCCTTTATTATGGAGAAGAGGTGATCGGATTCCTTGTCACTAACGGTGTCGCTCATATCTATTCAGATTAATCTGCGCTTCTGATTTATATGAGACTAATCCGCGGGACGGCTCCACTGAAATAAATGGGGGTTGTTGTTCGAGTCAAGTGAACGAGGCAGGGAGGCTCATTGTCCCCCTTTTCCCTTCTTGTTGTTAGACTGCTGATTGTTTCCTAGCTTCCACTTGAAACTGAATTTCTTCTGGTTCTTGTACTGCTTTCCCCACCCATTCTGCTTGGGGCCCTTACCCTTTTTCCCTGGGCTGATGGCTCTTATCGTGTCCGAGCCCTCGAAGTCGGATTCATCCGCGTACTCTCCGCGCACCACGATCTCGTATTCGCCTGACTCCTCGATAGCTTCCTGGAGCTCATGCCTGCTGAACTTGAGCGTGAGCACTCCGTCGAACACTCTCCCCCAGACCGGCTCCAATTCTTCGCCGTTGATTTCAAGCACGATGTCCTCTATCGCAATGTCTTCCGTGGACTCGCCGCCCGGGAAAGTAAGGATGACAGTCACCCATCTGCCCCCGCTCCTCAGGTTCAACGTCTCGGGGTGTATCTCGACTTCGAACTCGGTCTCCTGGACCCAGAACCTGAGCTGGGCGTGCCCCGTGACCCCCAATGTGTTGTTAGCCCATGCGTGGAACATGTAGCTTCCCTCCTCCATATCCCCGATCTCTGTGGGTCCGCTGTAGGTCCTGTTCTTCGCGTACAGCCACTTGCCGTCGCTATCCATGACGTTGAACCATATTCTGTCAACGCCGAAGATGTCCTCGACCTCTATTACTACGGGTACATCGCCTGGCTCGTAGGTCCTATGCTCCGGTCTCTTGATGTCGATGTCAGGGGCGTATGGTTCTGTGAGGACCCTCTTGCCGTTGAGAGTTATGTCGTCCAAGTAGGCGTCAGCGGGCCCTATCCAGTTGTCCACCTCGATATGGATCTCCAGGACGGGCGTGCTGGCATCCACGGGCGCCTTCTGTGTACCTCCGATGATCTCCACATTGCCTTCCTTGAAGTCCTTGACGATGCCGAAGTAGATGTTGTTGTATGGACCTGGGAGGCCGGAGTACAACCAGCACACGGTGCCATTGCTAATCTTCGTGGTTTTGGTCTCTGATGTCTCGTTCTGGAATGTCCGCACCCACTGGTCGTAAGCCGGGTTGTAGTAGCTTCCCTGCAGCGCCGGGTCGTAGTGGCCGTACGGAACCCCCGGGCTCGTGTAGTTGAAACCTGGGCCAATATAGGGCTGGTAGGCGAACTCTGCCACCAGTACATCATCATCGCCCTCAAGGGAGGTTCCGTTCACCAGGTCCTTCTTTCCTCCGTCGAATACGCCGTCACCATCGATGTCGAGAAGGAGATCCGCGTGGGGCGGGTATCCGGCGGTCGTGTTCACCCACCACGAGAGTGATTCGATATCCCCGAGGGTTGTTCCCGGATCCAGCTCTATCACGATGCGCCCCTCGTTGACCCCCTCGCCGGCATTGATGTTCCCGTTCCAGGTGGCCTTGCCCGGAGCAACCAAGTGAATAGAGTATATCCCCCTGTAATGGGTCTCAGATGACCACTCCGCGACACCATCACCGTATGAAGACAACTCGGCCCCCGATACGATCGGACTCCAAGGTGCAGCGTAGACGCTGAATGAGTGGCTTGAGATTAGGACGCCCAATGTCATCGCAACTGCCAGAATTTTTAGCGCCTGTTTTCTCTTACTCAAAGCAATCACTGGTTAGACACAAGGTGGGTCTCCTAAATGAGGAACCCCGTGGAACAGCTTGGAACATCTGGTTCACTATTCAATGTTAGTGAAAAGGATGAGTGAATCTTTATCAGGTCGCTTCATCTTTGGGACCTGAACGGACGTAGGAGCGGGCGTCTAGTATCTGAGAAGGCCGATCCTGTCCATGAGGAGTCCACCAGAGCCGATCTTGGTGAACATGGTGCCGCAGTTCTGGCAGATGTATTGGCCTGTGTGGGTCAGGATCAGACTGCCGCATCTCGGGCAGGGAGTTATCGCCGTCAGGCCCCTGCTTACTTCGAAGTCAGTTTTCTCTTCTTCGCGAGTCTTTGTGCTTGTCAGTACAATCTTCTCCATCGCTTTTTACCCTTCAGGCTATGTTTCGTGTGTACGTTCCTCTCTCTATGCGGTAGAGCTTCTTGTAGATGACCTCCCACTTCCCCTCCTGCATCTTCTCGGAGATCTCCTGCGCCACCTCCCGGAAGGCCTTCTTCTGGGTCTCGTCCTCGTACTTGTAGTAAAGCGCCGAAAGATCTGTCCAAATCTCTCCTTTGACCTCCTCCATGTTCACCTCCACGGGAGGGATAACCTCGGAGACGAACCTCTTGAACCTGTCAAAGACGTTGTCGAAGGACTTACCAGCGTACTCGATCGCGTTCTTCAATGGCGGCAACTCCCTAACGGCCGAACCACCCAACAGAGCCATCAAATTTCCACCTGTTTTATTGAATCTTTAGGAACCTAGTTTAGATATAAGGCTTCTCTAACTATTTTAGAAAGCATTATCCCCCTTCTAGAAAAATGAGGCTGATTTTTACCATTTTAAGGTTGCCTTTCCCGAAGTTGGCGACGTGTTCCAATAGTGGGAAATACTCACAGGTTTAAAGCTCTGAACCGGGGTTTTCGACTAAGCCGGGAGGGGGAAGGCCTTTGGACATGCTTTCGACCTACCAGCCCTTCCGCTTCGGGGAGATGATTGATCTCCAGAATACCGCCGCTGTTGGTATCCTCAGTAGGTAGTAGTAGGGTATCGAACGAAGCACCTTCTTCAACGAGAAGCCCAGCTTCAAGCCCTGGTATGCTGAAACGAGTGAAATGCGCGCGCGGCTGACGAAGGTCACCCCCATCTTGTTCTGGATCTGTTTGTAGGTGGACTGGCTGTGGAGGTACTCGATCAACCGAGAGCTTGAGACGAGGTCCTCAGAGTCCGACGGGAGCACCATGCCCGAGGCCGCCACTATCTTCTCGCCGTGAAAGGCTCCCAGGGTGTTCTTGATGTAATCCGGGTCCAGATAGGTGTCAGCGTCGATGATGGCTGTGTACGGCGAGTTGACGTGCTTAAGAGCTGTTGTGACGGCGCCCGCCTTTCCCATGTTCTCCCGGTTCCTAATGATCCTCAAGTTGGGGTGGGCCTTGACCAGCTCGCCAAGCATGAAGGGAGTCATGTCTGAGCTGCCGTCATCAACGACTAACACCTCTAAAGGACGGATGCTCTGCCCCTGGATGTGCCTTATGCATTTCTCTATCGTCTCCTCGCCGTTGTAGACGGGCACGATCACGGAGACCTGGGTGTTTGGAACAGCTCCCGCGATAACTCCTTCATTAAACAGGAGGCCCAGAAGCGAGATGGGAGCGAAGGCCGGTCTAAAGTACATGGATTCTTCCGTGTACTACGCCAGTGAGAAGTTGCTCAGGAAGTTGAGCAGCCCCGCGATGGTGAGCATGCAGTACCCCAGGATCGCCATCGTGAAGGCAGAGGTCCCCAGCCAGACGAAGGTCCTGCCCCTCATGCCGTGGCCCCCATCGACTCCTTCAGGGGGACAACCAGCTCTCCATAGTCCTCCAGGAACTGGTGGCCCTTCTCCGTGGTGAAGAACCTGTCGTCGACCGCCTCTAGGAGGCCGTTGTCGAGGAGCCTCCGCAGGTACTTCTTCACAATGTTGAAGTTCAGGTTCGCCTGGTAGACAAGGTGCGTCTTCTTCGCCCCTCCCTTCGCGGCCTTCAGGACGTCGGCGCAGATGTCCAGATCGTTCCTCCTCATCAGATAACCCCCTTTTCTGGTCTTTAAGAAAGAAAATTCAGTTATAAGGCTTCTCTAACAATTTCAGAAACTTATACCAGGAATAAGGAAATTAGAAGCCCTTTTTTCCGTTTTCTGAACATGATCCCCAAAACTAGATTATTCTTCCATGTTTGGAGAAAATATTATTCAGCAATTACTTTACAGAGCCCTGATTCTTAACACTCCGGGGGGCTGAACGCCGGGAAACCTTTATGACGGTTGGATCAACCGGATCAATCGGTGGTTCTAGTGTCTGATGAAGGCCTGGTCAAGTTCCTCGAGGGTATGGTGAAGATCGAGGACAAGATAGTAAGATCGGTTAATCAGTCCCTTGGCTCTGTTGACAATGCAGCGGTGCAAGGCGCCCTGAAGGGAATATCCTACGACTCGATGAAGCACGCGCTTATGTACCGGTCCGCCATCAGCCTCATCTCTGAGCGTCGGCTCCCCCTGGACGAGGCGCAGCTGGACGAGCAGAGGGAGATCGTGGAAAGGCACATCGAGATGGAGGCGGAGGTCATCGGGAAGCTGGAGGCGATGATCCCCGGGGTGGAGGATGAGAGGATCTCTCTGATACTCAACGCCATAGTGGAGGACGAGAGGCGCCACCACAAGCTCCTGAGGAGGGTCCACGAGATACTGGTCAGTGGCGAGGCTATAACGGAGCAGGAGTGGTGGGAGGCCATCTGGAAGGACGTCCCCGGACTATGGACTTGAGGCATTAAGAGGACGCGACCTTCCCTTAATGTGGGCCCCTAATTTCAAGGATTTATTTACTACCCGATTTTCTTCAAGTCAGAGACTGACGCAGCCTTGGGGCTCAATTTAACGGTAGGGTACCGCGCTCGTATCCAGGCAGTGATGCCGTCCTTCAAGTGGTAGATCTTCGTGAATCCGTTGTCCCTGAGGAGGCTAACGGCGCTGGAGCTCCTGTTCCCAGTTCGGCAGTAGACGAGCAGCTCATCGTCCTTTGAGAGCTCCTTGAGCCTCGCCGCCAGCTCGTCAACAGGTATGAGTACGGCTCCCTCGATGTGGCCCTCATCGTACTCCCCCTGGGTACGCACGTCTAAGATCACGAGGGAGGTCTTGGCTTGTATCAGCTCGTGAGCCTGCTGAACTGTCAAGTCGCCGTACCCCACTCCTCCACCACTGGGCATGAGCAGGGTGTAGTACGAGTAGGCTACCACTGAAACGAATACTAGGCCGAGCAACAGGTACCTGCGGGAGATTCCGACCATTAAGTCTCCTAGATGGGTGCTGAACGGCGGAATTTCAACTGATCGCAGAGCAATCTATCGCATCAGGTGTAAAGCCCCGATTCTCCAAGGTTCCAGGGCCCTCGTAGGGGCGTAAAATAGGTTACTGTTGGACGTCCACCTCGGTGTCCTTGAGCGGCTACCAGACCACGTTCAGGTTCACCTTGGAGCCGCAGCTCTTGCAGAAGAAGCCCTTCGAGAGGAAGCCCTTCTTCTCCACGGCGCAGTCGAAGCATATCTCGCCGCAGTTGATGCACCTGAACATGCTGGAGCTCATGGAGTCAACCCCTCAGCTTCTCCTCCCATTTGGCCCTCAGGCGGTTATAAGTCTGCTCGCTTATCTCCCCCTTGGCGAGGCGGATGTCCAGGCCATCGAGGACCTCCTGGACCTGCTGGTCCGTGTAGCCGCTTCCACCCTCCTCCGGGGCCCGTGAGGTCTTCTGGCCCGAGGGCTCCTGGCCCTCCTTGAATTGGGGGAACATACTCCTGAGCTGGCCCTTTACGTCGTTCGGTATCCCGTTGTCCTTCATGAGCATCCCGTAGAAGACCATCGGCATGAGGAAGTCCCCTCCGAAGGGCGTCCCATCACCGCCCGCGGGCCTCTCCGAGTACTTCATGAGCGCCTCCGCGGCCTTGTACTGGACCGGGTCGACGCCGGCCGCTCTCATCCTCCCCAGTACCTCGGCGGTCGCGGTGCCCGTCGCCACTGTGGCCTGGGCCTCCCTGGCCGCCATCATGGGCATCTTGAGGGCGTCCCTCACGTCGTCGGGCAGGAGTATCCCGGGCACCTCTATGGTCCTGAACTCGAGGCCGATGTCTGAGAACATCTCCCTGAGCTTCACCCTGGCGACGCTGATGAACATGTCCCTCTCGATGTAGAGGGACTGGACGTCGTAGTTGGCCATCTCGGCCCTCATCACTGATTTGATCTGGTCCCTGAGGAAGTCCTCCAGCCCAGCCGCCGTGAAGAGCTGCCTCGCCGTCACCAGGTTCACCACGAACCTCTCTGCGTCCGAGACCCTGAGGTAGACGACTCCGTTGGCGCCCAGCTCGACGCCGTCGCTGGTGAGGGTCCTGAGGCCGAATCGAATTTTTTGGATGCCCGTGTCCACCCAGACGAACTCCATCTGGCCCACGATGGGCATCCTACCGAGGAACCATCGGCCGGGGGGCAGGACGGCGTAGAGCTTCCCGTCCCTGAGGAAGACGCCGGACTCGTACTCCCTCACGACGACCATCTTGACGAAGCGGACCTCGCCCGGGGGGATGTGGTAGATGAGGCCCGGGTGGGCCACCCTATTCCACTCGGTGGGGTGAATTCCCCTCACCGCCCTCTCCCCGATCTTCTCCACTGCGGATATGCCGAGGCTAGCCAGTTTGGAGTAGATGAAGCCAGACACCTGGGTCAGCTCTCCTCCTCGGAGACGCCCGTCCTGAGCAGCCGCATCCTCTTGGATACGAGCTTCTCGATGGGCTGGAGCCCCTTCTCTATGACATGCAGGTTCGGGGGGCCGTCTGGGTCCGACTCGAAGTCCGTCAGCGAGTCCTCCAGGTCCCTCAGGAGAGCCTTCGCCCTCCCCACCACCTTCTCGTCGATGTCCAGAGCCTCCCCCAGGACCTTCTTGTCCACCTTGATCGGGCTGAATCTGGGGAAGTAGCCGTACGCCTGGGTTCGTATCTTCTCTCCCATCGCGTGGATGGCCTCCCTCCCGGTCTCGATCGCGGAGACCGCCTCCCTGTTCCTGTATGTGACGGCCACGTCCAGGGCATCGATGAGGAGCTCTTCGCAGTGCTTGAGGTGGGATGAAGCCTCCTCCCTCACGCTTCTGTCCCACTCCCTGAGGTCCTCCTCGATCCTGTAGTGGCTGTAGACAGGTACCAACCCCAGCAGCTTCTTCCTGAAGCCCTCTCTCTTCGCCCTCTCACCTATCATGACGTCAAGCCCCTCCTCACAGCATTCCTCATCTCTGAGCTCCATCGGCAGGGTTCTCATATACCTTCTCCTGTTCGATACGAGCCCCGTGCATTACCTGTTCTCTGAGAATGGATCTAATATAAGTTAAGCACGGTCCGGGCTACTCGAATCCTTAACAATTAGGCGGGGCTTGGGCTGGTCGAACTGAAGCACAGGTTGACCTGGCCCACGCCCCACCTCTTCATATTTTGATGTGGTATAATTGGTTCGCGTATGGGAAATAGCTGTTAGGGCGAACTTGAAAGGGAAAAAAGGGGTTGGTGTTGGTGCCTATGTGTCTCTCAGCTTATCTCGGCCTCGTCCAGGGGGAAAGGGTCTTTAGTGTTCGACCAGGGGGAAATCCTGAAGGCTATGCCCTTCATGGAGAATCCGTAGCCCTCTCCGTTCATCCGCATCCGTCCCTTCATGGCCACCAGCTTGAAGTAGCCCCACTGGTACACCCTTCCCAGGGTCACGAGCTCCATGTCCTCGCCCTCCAGGAACATTATCAGGGTGCCCTGCCTCGTGACGAACCCCAGGCCTTGGACCCTGTGGCTCTCTCCCCTGTTGCTGACTGTTCCCCGGACCACCTTAAATAGGGTCCCCAGGCTGGTTATCTTGACCGGCCTGATCGTCAGCCTCATGCCCGTGGCGTAGGTCTCGATCGCGGAGGCGGCGTCTGTGGTGGGCTCGTCGCTGAGGCTCCATGAGCGGCCCCTGGCCCAGAGCGTCCAGAGGCTCCTGGATGGTACGCTGTCCGTCTCTGGCAGTGATTCGTATTCCCTGAGAAGTTTCTCGATCTCCTCAGGCTCCAGGTTCTCCAGGTCCTCGAGGGAGTTGGTTGTAGGCGTCGCTGTTGGAGCAGGCGTGTACCGCAGCGTCTTGGCGGCGCTCACCTGCATGGATGATGCCATCAGGGTGATCGCGAGGATCATCCCCAGCAGCATCACGGTCTTCCTGTGCTTCATTTCGACCGTAAGGTTAGGGGGTTCAGGTTGTACTTGAGGAACCCCGTGGAACCATCGTTCCGGCTCTAAGGGCGTTTTGCCCTCTTCTGTTCAAATAAATAGAACGAGTGAGATGTGGTGCAGATGGGCCTCACTGGGGTCTATACGAGGTGGAACCCGGTCTGCCTGCCGTCGATGAGCCTGCATCCCTCCTTCGTGTATACAACGTCCTGCTCCAGCGCCATCCTGAAGCTCTGCCCACCCCATTCGGGCAGTGGGCCCTCGACGGACAGCTCCATGGTGAAGGCGTAGTTGTGCTCCAGCCTGACGTCTCCGCGCCCCTCGTTCCTCTCCTGCTCCCAGGGTAGCCCTATCAGGGGTCCGGGCTCGTGAAGCAGGTGGCCAAGGCTGTGGGAGTAGACCTTCGGGTTGGGTATCCCCTCGCTCCTAGCCCTCGCCAGGATGTTTGCGAGCAGCTGGTCTCCTGTCAGCCCCCTCCTGAACTCCGCCATGAAGCAGTCCTGGAGCCTGTTACCCTCGGCCATCAGCCTCCTCGCTCCCTTGGGGGCGTCATCCTCGCCGGGCCTGAGGATGTAGGCCCACTCCTGGTGGTCCGAGATGAGCCTCAGGTAGTCTATCCCTACGTCGCAGCGGATGAAGTCTCCGGGTCGGATCACGTCGTCATCCTCCCCCCGCGCCTCTTCATCACGAAAGAGCATGAAGAAGGGGTTGAAAGCCGCCTTAAGGCCCAGGTCGGCGCATCTCTGCCAGTAGTGCCAGACCAGTTCTCTGATGGTGGTCACCCAGGGCACGATGACCTCCCTACTGTAGCACTCGGAGATCAGGGCGTGGGCGACGTTCACGACGTGCTCGTAGAGGGATATCTCCTCTTCGGTGAGAGTAGCGAGCCACCTGGTGGCGCACCGCTCGGCCGACTCCAGCCTCTCGACGTACCTGGGGGGGAGGGCTTTCACGAGCTGGGTGTAGAGGTTGTGTGTTAGCCCTCCAGCGGCCCACTGGACGGAGCCCGTGTTGATGCCTATCCTCCTCGGGGCCCTCTCCTCAACTATGGCCCTGAGGAGTTCCCATTGCTCCCTGTGATGCCTCCTGCCGGGCCAGGGCTGATCGTAGAGGTCCTTGGTGTCGGTGAAGGACAGGTTGATGCGCTCCACCCCCTCCTCGGGTCCACGGTCGTAGAATACGAGCATCTGGAGTATGGGGCACCAGGTGTCCATGGGTATCATGGTCCTGTACACGGGGTCGAGGTCGTCCTCCTGGCAGATGATGAGCCACATGTCGAGGCCCGCCTCCCTTATGGCCGTGGGGAGGACGGTCTCCAGACGGTTCTTGAGGATGCAGTAGACGACCTCGGCGCGCTCCCTCATGGGCAGCACCCGGGGGAACTCTCCCTTCGTGTTTCTCCTAGGGGTGTATACCTCGCTCATTTTGATCTGTCACCTATCCTTGGATGCTTGGCGCGTTCATGCCATTAATTTTTTGGCTGTTGGTTGAATGGTTGTTGGGCTACCACGTTTTCTCCAGGAGGCGTAGGCCGTTGAGCCCTATTATCTTCTGGATCTCCTGGTCAGAGTAGCCGTGTTTTATCATCCAGCGGGCGACGTTGGGGAGGCACTCCGTGGGGTTCTCCATCCCCCTGACGTACTTGAGGCGCTTCAGGGCCTCGACGTCCATGTCGATCCCTAGGAAGCGGCTCTCCTGGCCCTTGCCGGGGCGGGTGTAGTGGCCGAGGCCCTCCGTCTTGCTGTGCTCCAGGTTGGAGAGGTAGAGGCCGACGTGGTCGCCGTACATGGTGTCGGGGCCGCAGCCGACGTGGTCGATTCCTATCAGATCGATGCAATGCTCGACGTGCTCCATGTAGCTCTCTATGCTGTGGAGAGGGTGCTTCTCCGTGGCGGTGAGGTTGGGGGCCGCCTCGATCCCCATGACTCCCCCCTTCTCCCCGAGGGCCTGTATCACCTCGTCGGGGAACATGCGCGTCGTGGACGTGAGCGCCCTGGCTCCGGCGTGGCTTATGATTATCGGTTTGCCGCTGAGCTCGATGGTGTCGAGGGCCGTCCGGTCGCTGGTGTGGCTCACGTCTATGAGGATCCCGAGCTTGTTCATTCTGACGATGGCGTCGTACCCGAAGTCGGTGAGGCCCCCGTCGCCCCGCTCCTTAAGGCCTGAGCCGAGCATGTTGGATTCGCTGTAGTTGACGCCGATGGAGCGGACGCCCAGGCCGTGGAGGACGTCGAGTCTGTCGACCTCGTTCTCGATGCAGGAGGCCGACTCGAGAACGGCGACCCAGGCGAGCTTGCCTGTTTCGTGGGCCTTGTGGATGTCATCGACGCGTTTGCAGTGGACCGCGTAGTCCTGGTGGGCTATGTCGCAGAGCTTCATGCCGAGGTCGTGGATGGTTCCGTTCCAGTCCCATCCGTGCTTCGTGTTGATGTAGCAGGAGCCGTCCATGAGGTTGTCGAATACGCAGTCGAGGCCGGAGCTGCTGAGGGCCTCGTAGGCAAGGGATCTCCTTCCCTCCCTGCTCATCTCGTGGGCTTGGTCCGGGTCCTCGGGGCTGACGTCTGGGTGGGCGTGGAGGTCGATGACGATGCTCCTCTCCATGAGGTCCTCGAATCGCTCCTCCTCGGACTTGGTGAGGGGCACGATCTCCGTCCACTCCGGTATGGTCTCCCTGCGGAGCTTGAACTGCTTGTAGTCCGTCCCCGGGGTGAGGTACTGGTAGGCCTTGTATCCGGTGTAGCTCTTATTCCTACCCATTTCTGTTGTTTGTTGTCCCATGGCTTATTTGACCTTTGGGGGATTTGAACTGGGGCTTCACGCGCGTCTGCGGCTCGTCATAATTTATAGGGTCGTTGTCCTTTCAGGTGAATGGGGGGTCTTCGTGATCGATGGTATTCATTGGTCGCTTGCCTAGCTTGTTTTTAATTGGAGCGTGTTGTTTAGGAGCACATTTTTCTGCTGAATCGGATCCGGATGGGGGATTTTTCTGGTTGCTCTGGGTGTTTGGAGGATTTTTCCTGGTCCGCCGTATGACCCCCCTTCCCCTATATTGCGGATCAGCGCCCGCAAAACCAACCTTGAACCGCTATTGTTGCGTTCACGAGTAAGAGCTGTATATGTTTTTATTACAGTATAAACTAAATCTACCTGTTTGAGATGGTGACGAAGAGGTTTCTGGTGACCCGTTATCAGGTGAAACTCGGTCACGCGATGAGAGCCGCGTGGAGCGGAAAGAGGATCAAGGCCCGAGGGGTGGTGGCCTGCCACGGGGAGGACCACCGCTTCATCGCCTACTTCCTGACGAGCGACAGCCCGGTGCCTGATCCGGTCAACGTGGTGAACAACAAGGTCGGCGCTATCTTCCTGTAGTTCAACG
>Ga0209427_10002496_pt1 | contig 21647 bp, 16 predicted proteins | sample DeeMarSWOR136_30_FD_187465 | JGI IMG/M metagenome (GOLD analysis project Ga0209427, IMG submission 187465) | Marine sediment microbial communities from White Oak River estuary, North Carolina - WOR-1-36_30 (SPAdes) (version 2) | ecosystem: Environmental > Aquatic > Marine > Intertidal zone >...
ACAACCACCTCTGCCGGAACGAGTGAAGGGCCGAGGCGCTTGACCACCATCAGCTTAAACCGATTCTCCCATTCATGGTCAGCGATCTCCTGCTTGAGAACCTCTCCTTCACACTTTTTCACGATCTGACTCAGCTTGGGGACGACGGCTTTCCTATCCTGCTCTCTAAAAGCAAGAACAGCGATGTAGGAAGCGGGCAGGATGACTTTGTGCTCGACCGGATGGCCATGATGGGTCATCACCGGGGACCGGTTCTTCATCTCGGCCATGCGCGGGTTGATAAAAATCACGGACCAGAGGGGAAGGTCCTGGTCGATAAAATCCTGAAAGATCCGGGCCAGCTTGTGGGCATCCGGACAGGCGATGGCGGTCACTCCGATCTCTGTCAGCTTCTGGACACGAAGCGTTATTTGGCTGATCAAGCCCGTCGTTCCCTCGGCGTCAGAAATCAGCTCCAGGTCTTGACCGGAAAACTCTTTCACTCCGCCGCCCGGAAGAACGACACGCGCACTCACCACATTCTCCGAAAACCAGCCGAACTCGTAAGACCCGATACCCGCGCCTCCCTGAGCCAGCCAGCCTCCGGCAGAAGAAGAAGGATAGCTCGTCGGATAGAGACGGATCACCAATCCTTTGGGCCTCAGTTTATGGTCCAACTGTTCCCAGGTTATACCCGGTTCTATCGTGACCAACTCCTTTTTCTCATCGATAGATATAACATTCTTCATCCGGTAGAAATCCACCACCAGGCCGTTTTTGGCAGGGATGATCCCCCCATACCCGGATGAACCTTTGCCGCGGGGGACAAGGGATATCTTTCGCTCCGCTGCCCAACGGGCCAGTTCAGCCAGCTCCTCCTCGCTCTGGGGCTGGACGATCCCATCCGGCACGGTGCCCCTGATGAGAGGTTTGAACAGGCTGGGGATGGCAGCGATATCATGGCTGTAAAGGATTCTTTCCGTACGCCTGAAATTGGCTCTCTCGCCAAATTTTTCCGTGATCCATTTCTTGTCATCTTTCGTTAGCCGAGCCATTCCCGATCTCCTTTTCAAATATAATATTATTTTTCCCTATCTTGAAAACAGACAAATATATAATACTATTACAATATTATAATATATTGAAAGACTCTGTTCAACATCTATTCAATCAGGGTATGCTTCTCTACTCTCATATAAAGGGAAACATATCGCCTAAGCAAGAAGTGCAGCGCCGGTTCCTCTCCACCCGGAGCCCATGGCGGAGCATGAAAGGGTCTTGACAAGGATGGAAAGAACCGGCTCTCCAGAAGAGCGCTTCCCGGAAATCAATTTAAACTGGCTCTGAGTTCTAGCCCTTGAACACCTCTCGCTTAAGAGTGGCCTTTTCAATCCTGTGGTCCTGGGGAGAAACGCCGATCCCGGGCAAATCCGGGACGATTATCGTTCCTTTGGGAGTGATTTCCACGGGAGGATCTATCAAATCTTCCGCATAGTATCTTTTGCTCGCAGAGAGGTCATTGGGAAGCTGGAAGTTGGGAAGGGTAGCCAGGTGGATGTTGTGGGCGCGTCCTATCCCCGATTCCAGCATTCCGCCGCACCAGACCGGAATCCGCTTTTCTTGGCAGAAATCATGAATCCTTCTTGACTCGACGATCCCTCCGACTCTTCCCGCTTTGATGTTGACTATCCTGCAGCTCTCCATCTCATAAGCTTTTCGGGCAGTATCGACCGAAAGAATGCTCTCATCCAGGCAAAGAGAGGTTCTCATCTCTTTCTGCAGGCGGCTGTGGTCCCAGAGATCATAAGGCGGGAAAGGCTGCTCGAGCATGAGGAGACGGAATTCATCAAATCTTTTTAAAATCTCTTTTTGGGCTGGGCTGTAGCTGCCGTTGGCGTCCGCCTGCAGGGGAATATCCGGAAATTTTTTCCGTATCTCCTCCAGGACTTCGATATCCCATCCGGGCTTCACTTTTATCTTGATCCGCTGGTAGCCTTCTTCCCGAAAGGATTGAATCCTCTCCAGCAGATCAGCAATAGAATCCTGGATCCCGACGCTGACTCCCGAGGGAATCTCCGTCCTCACTCCTCCGTACAGTTTCCACAGGGGCAAATTCTCTTTTTTGCCCTGGATATCCCAAAGGGAGAGCTCTAATCCGGCTTTAGCCATGGGGTGGCCGCGGTATTTTTTGGCTTCCTTGAAAAAAACCTCTGGCTCTAAGACAGACTTCTCAAAAATAAGGGGAATCAAAAAATCCTTCAGGACGTGCCAAGCCGTGGAAGTCGTCTCGTAGCTGTAGGAAGGACTTCTATCCGCGACAACCTCTCCGTAACCGCAGATCCCTTGGCAGTAGACTTTGACCAGGATGAACTCCCTTTTCTCTTCCCGGCCCAAGCTGGTCTCAAAATAATGGACATAAGGAAGTCTTACAAGCAGGAGCTCCACTCTTTCAATCTTTTTTCCCATTTCGCTTCTCAGCGCTTGACCAGAACTCTATAAGACTACAAGAGAATCCAAGTCGCCCGCTTACAAAAATCTAAGGGCGAGAAAACCTTTCCTCATTCCCGGATCACGCCTGCTCATGAAGCTTGATCCATTTTCTCAATCCCAGGTCTTCATACAGAAGCACAACCTTCTCAGCCATGGCCTCGGCTGAAAATTTTTGATGGACGACTTCATGCCCTCGGTGTCCGAGACGCGATGTCAGCTCTCTATCGTTAAAAAGCTTCAAGATGGCCTTGGCCAGAGCCGAGGGATTCCGAGGAGGAACCAGAAGCCCGGTTTCCCTGTGGACAACGACCTCGGGAATACCGCCCACCTTGGTGGCCACCACAGGAAGGCGGCAGGCCATGGCATCGAGAATACTGCTCCCCATTCCTTCAAGATAGGAAGAGAGAACGAACAGGTCCAAAGAGCACAGGATCTGAGGCACATCCTCACGGAAACCGAGAAAAAAGACAATATCCTGGACGTTGGATTCCTCAGCCTGCCTGGTCAATTCCATGTATAATGGTCCTCCACCGACAATAATGACCTTGATCTTGGAAGAATGGTCCTTGAGGATCTTCGTCGCCTGGATCAGATAGCGGTGTCCTTTATGGTCAGCCAGATGGGCCACTATCCCGACCAGAAAATCATCGGGCTTAAAAGAGAGCTCCCGGCGAAGATAATCGCTGTCAGAAGCCTTCTCATAAGGCGAGAAGTCGATCCCTGACGGTATCACCGTGATCCGGCTGGGATCGATCCCCCCTTTAACCAGAACCTCTTTTACCCCATCTGAGATGGCAATGATCGAATCCACGTTCCTTCGGTATTTCCTTCGGGAAAAATAATTCTTTTTCAAGGGGAAATCGACGCGCCTGGAAATGACCCGGTAAGGGACCTTGGCCAGAGAAGCGGCCATCGACCCGACCGAAACAGAGTGGGCATCATGGAAATGAGCCAAGAGACACTTCTGACGTCTCATGGCCCTGGCCAGGCGGAGCGCAGCCACAAGGTCGAATTCGCTCTTGATCCTGAGGGGAAGAACAGAAAGATCTTCTTCCTGAGCCTTTTGATGAAGCGGGCTGTCAGGCTGGACGACAAAAAAGTAAGGAAGTCCTCTCCGTTTTAATACTCTGGCCAGGAACAGGGATTGCCGCTGTCCGCCCCTCCATTCTTTTCCGGCATCAATATGGAAAAGGCTCAATCCTCTCTCCTTTTTTCCAGATCTCTCTCAGCTTGGCATAACGAAGAAAAAGCGCATAGCCGTGAAGGACGGAAATAACGAGGCCGGCAAACCCATCCAGAAATCCTGCTCTCCAGAAAAAAGACTTCACAAACCTGGAAAACGGAATAAAGACCAGGTGGTACCATCTGCACTTCTTTCGCTGAGAGTAGAGTTTTTGAGCGCCAAGCTGGGAAAAATGATTAATCCGCTCCAGGTGATCTGAGATGTTGCGGTAGGTGAAGTGGTGAATCGACCCGTTAAACTTCTGGACTTTTCCTTCGATCACCAGCTTTTCATGAACGTACTCGCCTTCCCAGCGCGCCTTGTCCTTCAGGAAAAGCCGGATCTTCCGGTCAGGATACCAGCCTGAGTGGCGGATCCACCTGCCGAGATAAAAGACTTTCCTGGGCATGGAAAAACCTGAGCAATCCGGTTCCTTATCCTTTAAATCGAGGATTTCCTGGCGGAGCTCAGGGGATATCCTCTCATCCGCATCCAGCGACAGGATCCAGCGGGACGAGGCTTTAGTGTTAGCGTAGTTCTTCTGGTCAGCGAAATCAGTCCATTTCCGCTGAAAAACCTTGCTCGTGTGTTTTTTGGCAAGCTTGATCGTCTCATCGGTGCTGAAACTGTCCACAACCACGATTTCAGAAACCAAACCCTGCAGGCTCTTTAAAGCCGGCTCAAGCCTCGTCTCTTCATTATAAGTGATGATGACCGCTGAGATTTTCATTGACCCCATATTAGCACAATTCAAATAAAAAGGGGACTGACTGCTTTTTTGAAAAACAGGGACAGTCCCTCTCTTTCTTTACAAAAGGACTGAAAGGGACAGTCCCCATTCAAAAAACCAGCCTGTCCCCTTTTAAAGAGCGACGGGGTTCTTCTCGATGACAATGCCCAATCCTTCAGGATTATCCAGAACTTCTCCAACGTCCTTTCCGACGAGCTCCGGGTCTATATCCAGAGCCCCGATGATCTGAAGAGTTTCCTTCTTCAGCAGAGCCTGGGCTGTTTTCCGGCCCATCACACCGCATCCATAAATAAGACACCGTACTTTTCCATCTTTTCAGCCTCCGGTTGAATCAAGAGTGAACAGTTATCCAGGCTATTTATATTTGAGCCACTTTTTGGCTACTCTTTCCACCGCATCCAGGGAATCCTGGATCTCCCTCTCTGTGTGAGCAGCGGAAACCGCTCCATAGCCATGAAATGTGTTGAATCCCTCTTCGAGCATGGATAATTTAAAAATGCTCTCCCTGAGCTCAAAATCAGAGACTTCCGGGTTCCAGACCTGTTCGGGATGGGAAATCCGGTCAATATTCTCCTTGAGAAACTGAACTCCCACCAGGGAGCTGTTTTCCGTGATCGAGTCTCCGTAGCCAGTACACCTCACATTGAAGCCATAAGCGGCAAAAATCTCTTCGATTCCTTTCCGGACCATGCTGCCAAGCCGGCCGATCCTGGGGTAGATCTCTGATTCATTGTCTATCAAGTACCTCAAGAAACTCAAACCTGCCAGCATCGCAGCCGGGTGAGCGGAAAACGTCCCTCCCTCAAACTTCACCTTCTGCTCCGGTCTTGCCTCAGGGCCACAGAGGGCTATCACATCCTCCCTGCCCGCCACCGCACTGACAGGCATTCCCCCTCCGATGGCTTTCCCGAGCACTGTCAGGTCCGGCTTAATCCCGTACAAACTCTGCACTCCTCCCGGATGAAAACGGAAGCCTGAGACGACCTCATCAAAAATGAGCAGAGAACCATATTGTTGGGTCAACTCCCTCGCTCTCTGGAGATAGTTTCTATGGGAAAAAATGAAGCCCCCTGCCCCGATAAAAGGCTCCAGGATGAAACAGGCTATTCTCTCTCCATATTCTTTGAACCTCTCCTCAAGGTCCTGGATATCGTTGAACTTGGTTATGACGATCATCTTCTCCGTTCCAGCGGGAAGGCCGGCGGATTCGATGTGGTCCATCCCTCGATCATAAACAGTGATCCCCCTTAAAACATAAGGATGAGCACCGTGCCAGCCTCCGCCCACTTTCATGACCAGTTCTCTCCTGGAGAAGGCTTTGGCCAGCATGACAGCATACATCGTGGCCAGAGTTCCGCTGGTGGTGAACCGGATCTTATCTGCACCTATCTGTCCCAATATCATCTCGGCCAGTTCACTCTGGTGTCTTCCTGGAAAACCGGTTGTCAGCCCCTGGCTCTTTTTGAAATAATCCTGGAGAGCTTTGACCACGACTAAAGGGTTATGTCCCAGGACGTTGGCAAAATGGCCCTGCCAGAAATCGATGTATATGTTCCCGTCTGCATCCCACACTTTTGAGCCACTGCATTGAACGTCACAGAATGGAAAGGGATTGAACAACCTGAGGTTATGGCTGCCTCCGGCGATCAAATACCGGGAAGCCTTCTTGAAGAAAGCCTCTGATTTTTTATGCTTTGACCTGAAATTCCGGATTAAATCATCGAGCAGTCTTTGTTTTTCCATGATCATCCCCCACAAGCCCTGGGAAAAAAGAGTCCGAAGCCCACGTCCAATTCATGACCGAAGAGAGCCATTGGTTGATGAGCACGTTTAATGGTTGAGCTAAGGCTAATTTCCCTGACCTGGATTCCTTTCATGATCTTGCTTTTCGACAGCCAGGTATTGCATAGATTAGAACAACACAAAAAAATAGTCAAAAAAAAGTGAGTATTCACAAGCATCCCTGTTTCAGTGATAAGGGAAACATCCGAGCTAATGGGGGGAGTGCGGCGCCGGCTCTGCTCCATCCGAGGCCCATGGTGCTGGGTGGGAGGGTCTTGGCAAGGATGGAGGGGAACCGCCGCTTTAGCAGATTATACCTTCACAATTGACTGCAACGAAGATAGAAATGCGTCTTGGACGTTCCGGCTTATGAAAGACAACCGAGGACAAAAAGGATGTTCCTCTAGGAAACGCCTTCAGGATCAGGGAACAATCTCAAAATGATCACTCTCCGATGAACTGCGATATGGTGATGTTTCTCTTCTCCAGGCTTGTTCCCAGAGCCTTCTCCAGCCTGGCCAAAGCAAGATTATAATCAACCAGAGACTTCATCTCCAGAGACTTTTCCCGGGCCAGTTCATCCTGGTACTGAAGGACAAAATAGTTGGTGGTCAGCCCTACATTCAGCTTTTTCACCTCAGCTTCCAGTCTTTTCTCAGCCAATTCGCTGGCAACACGGTAAGCCTCAACCCTCTTGAAGTTTGTCTCGACATCCCTGAGCGCGTCTTTCACGTCCAGGTAGACCTGTTTTTCCAGGTTTTTGAGCTCCAGCTGGCTCTTTTCCATTTCCATCCTGGCTCTAACGATATCAGCTTTGGTGGTAAAATTGCTCAGGGGGAGGGAGAGAGTCAAGCCTACAGTCCAGTTATCGTATTTAAACCCTAAAGCATCCTTCAAGGCATTGGAAGGAGGATGGGCAATCGTATCGATCGGAGGTCCAAAGGGGTCCAAGGGATTAAAAACATTTTCTGTTCCTGAAAGCCCGGGACTCCAGTAGGAAAACTCCAGGTCCAGGTTGGGAAGAATCTGATTCCGGGCCACTTTCAGATTCAGCTCGTTGGTCTCGATATTCTTCTTCTTCATTTCCAAATCCGGACTCTTCTCTAAGGCTTTTCTCAGCGCGTCCTCGAGGGAGATCTCTTCCTTGACTAAACTCGGCTTGTCCAGGGGGATGATCCTCTTCTGGCTCATCTCCCTTTCTTCTGTCAGGTTGAGCAAGTCTCTAAGCAAATCCTCACTTCTTCTGATGAGGGCCTCGGCTGCCAGGATATCCGCTTCCCGCGAGGCCACGACAGCCTCGGCATTCAGGATTTCGATCTGTGCCAGTTTGCCCACTTCGACTTCTTTCCTGTTCTTGGCCAGGAGGTCCTGCGCAAGCTCCAAGGACTGCTGCTTGACCTTGTAATCCTCGATGGCATAGACGAGGTTCCAGTAGGCTTCCTGCACCCGGTAGACCGTATCTATGAGGATCTTCTCGAACTGACTGTAAGAAATGTCCAGGTTGTTGCGGGCAATGAGAATTTCTCTCCGGCTGACTTTGGTGCCGAAATTCTTCAGTAGAGGCTGAGTTAGGCTGAAGCGCAAAGAGCTTCCGTAGCGGGGGTTGATGACCTGAAAGCCTGCAGTCGTTTCATATCTGTTATTGTACAGGCTGAGAGAAAAGTTGCCTCCCGTGGGAATCTGCTGAACCAACGTTGCTGAGTAATCCATATCCTTATTGGTAACGGTGTCTGCCTGCTCAAGCCACCAGTAGGAAGGACTTTCCGTTCGCTCGTTTCCGAACCCGATGTCAAGCCGGGGCATGAAATATTCCTTGGCTTTCGTCAGGGATGCATCGGCCAGCTCAGGGTTGATAACTTCCACTGCGACATTAAGATTATCCTTCAAAGTCCTGATGATGCATTCTTCCAGGGATAGAGAGATCGCCTCCTCCTCTTCAGATAAACAGGGCTTGAAGAACAAGATGAAAACCAGGGCTGGAATAAAAATTGCTTTTATTCTCACTTTAGGCCTCCTGAAAAAAAATATGGATATGGACAGAAAACCTGCTCATTCGTCCAGTCTCATTCCAATCAATGCTTCAACCAAATAATACGAATATTGACGACCAATGGTTCAATAAGCAATAAGGGGACGTTCCCTAGGGGGACACTCTATATGATTACATCTACAAAATAAACAGTATGAAATAGGGTGTCCCCCTAGGGAACGTCCCCAAAAAAACGGGGATAAGCATTTAAATCCAGGTCCAGCGACGGTTTCACACCCTTTTTAAGCTTCTCCAAAGCCAGGGCAGCCACCATGGCGGCATTATCGGTACAGAAATCAGGCGAAGGAACGGCAGGAATCAAGCGCTGCTTTCGGGCAAATTCCTCGAAGTGATGCCTGAGCTTCTTATTCCTGGCGACTCCGCCACAGAGAATGAGCGCCTTGGGTTTGAGACGCTCTGCGGCCTGAGCCAGGTTGGCCAACAATGCCCGGATCACAGCCATTTCGAAGCTGGCCAGAAAATCATAGAAATGAGGATGGCTCTTGGCAATCTTGAATTCTTTGATCAGGTTTAAAGCCGCTGTCTTCAGCCCGCTGAAACTGAAATCAAGGCTTCCATCTGTCATATGAGGCAAGCCAAAAACGAACTTCCTGGGATCTCCTCTTTCGGCTAATTTGTCAATAACCGGCCCTCCCGGATATCCCAGGTCAAGGAATTTGGAAACTTTATCCAGGGCTTCTCCTGCCGCATCATCCCGAGTTCTTCCGATGAGCCGATAATTCATCCTCTTCTTCATAAAAAAGGTGGAGGTGTGGCCTCCTGAAACGACAAGAGCCAGGGCCGGAAAGGGAATCCTGCGATTTTCAAGAAAGACGGATTCGATGTGGGCCTCGATATGGTCGACTGAGATCAGGGGCTTCCCAAAATAATAGGCCAGGCCTTTGGCAAAGGAAAGGCCAACCAGCAAAGAACCGATCAATCCAGGCCCCTGAGTCACGGCATAGGCACCGACATCCTCGAGCTTCAGTTTTGCCCGGCTTAAACATTCTTGGACAACATAGATAATAGATGTGATGTGCTGCCGTGAGGCCAGCTCTGGGACAACTCCTCCATAAGGGGCGTGAATCTCGTCTTGAGTGAGAACCACGTTGCTCAGTATCTTGGAATCTTCATTGAGGACCGAAGCGGAAGTCTCGTCGCAGGATGTCTCGATCCCCAAAACACGCATCGTCTCTTTTCCCATCACTCTATTCTTTATCTTTTTTGAGCAGTCTTTCCAGGCTTTTAGCGTAAGGCGGCCTGGATATCCCTTTCTCGGTGATTATGCCTGAGATATAGCCGGCAGGAGTGACATCAAAGGCGGGATTCTCGACATCGACATGGGGTACGGTCACACATCGTCCAGCAAACTCCCTGACCTCCTCGGCACTTCTCTCTTCGATGGGAATCTGCCCTCCCTCAGCCAGTCCCGGATCGATGGTACTTGTCGGAGCCGCGACGTAGAACGGGAGGTTATGTTCCTTTGTCAAGACAGCCAGAGTGTAGGTTCCGATTTTATTGGCCGTATCCCCGTTGCGGGCGATCCTGTCCGCCCCGGTCAGGACCGATGAGACCTCTCCTTTTTTCATCAGATGCCCGGCCATACTATCCGTAATCAAAGTCACCGGAATCTTCTCTCTATCAAGCTCCCAGCAGGTGAGTCTTGCACCCTGAAGGAGGGGCCTGGTTTCATCCACATAAACATGAATTCTCTTGCCTTCCTCAACAGCTGAGCGTATAACTCCCAGAGCTGTTCCGTATCCGGCCGTAGCCAGAGCTCCGGTATTGCAGTGCGTCAGGACAGAATCCCCGTCTTGAAGAAGGCTCTTCCCCCAGAAGCCGATCTTCTTGTTGATAGCGACGTCCTCTCTCTCGATCGCCCCGGCTTCATTGATCAATCTCCGCTTGAGCTCAGGCAAAGCAAGACTCCTGCTCTCGTCGAAGGTTCTTCTCATCCTTTCCAGAGCCCAGAATAGATTGCGGGCTGTCGGCCTGGTTCTTTCAAGCCTTTGAATAATCCGCGAGAACTCTTTTTCCAGGTCCGTATCGCTCTCCATCCGAAGTGTACCGAGAGCCGCTCCGTAGGCAGCGGCAACACCGATTGCAGGAGCTCCCCGGATGACCATCTTCTCGATCGCCTCCGCTACCTGGCTGTATTCCCGGCACTCCACGTAGACCTCTTCGCCCGGCAGCTTTCTCTGGTCAATCATCACCACTTTGTCTCTATCCCACTTGACTGCTGGCAGCATCACACTTACCTCTCCTTTTGCCAGGAAGGCGCCTCGGGGCCCTTCCAATTCCATTTTTTAACCCACTCCATGTACTTCACTCGAAAATCTTCCCACTCTTCCGGGGAGAGTTCTTCTTTTAACTTCTGGTAGCAATACACGATCTGGAGGTCATTATCCCTAAGGATCTCTTCTGTAGGGAGCCCGAGCTCTTTGGCCATCAAGGCCGACTCAAAGCTCTCCCCGTAGTCAGAGAAGTGGCTCAGGATTTGAGACCGGAGATAGTGGTAAAAACCACAGCTGAGGTCCCCATCAGAGAGCTTTTGGACTGCCTTAAGAACAGATGCCAGAAGCTTCTCTCTCTCCTTTCCCTCTAGAAGAAGTGCCCTCTTAAGCATCACATCCGTGTATCTTTGGGCGGCCAGGACCGTAACGGGTGAAAACTTGGATTTTTCGATAAGGAATATGTAGATCCTGAGTGACGAATCCTCGACCCAGAGCTCCTCCAGCGAGAGAGCCAATCCCAAAAGAGAAACCTGCTGAGCCCATTCTTCGCCTTTTTCAAATCCATGGGAATGAGCAAGACGGAAACTCTCTTCAGCATCCTGCCAGAGTTTAAGCTTCAATTCGGTCATTCCCTTTAACATGTAAGCCTGGGATGAGGGGCGCTTCGAAACCACACGCTCCGCCTCCTCCAGAGCTCTTTTGAATGAACCCAGAGCATCTTGAGTCTGATAAAGTCGGGAATATTTCTGGCCCTGGGTATAATGAACTTTGGCCTCCTTAAGATGGGAAACGCATGAGGAGAACAGGGAAAAGCAGGACACACACATCAGGAGGAGGAAAAAAGCCACAGAGGCCTTTTCCGATCCGGCTGCTTTCTCCCTTGGACACACCTTAGCCATCTTTGCTCCTTATCTGCTTTTTTATGACCTCAGCGATCACCTTCTGCACTTTTTCCTGTGAGATGAGCTCCAGGTTGAGGGATACCATCTCACCAGCAAAATCCTTCAGAACCCTGATAAGCTGGGATTGATTCTTCGCCTCACTGATGTCCTTTTCCGCCTGACCGACTTTCTGGTCGAACTCCTTGACGATCTTTCTATAATCGTTGGATTTCATTTCTTCATGAAAAAGGGCTGAGAGAAAAGGATCTTCGAGCCCAAGGATGGGATAGAGCCTGGCAAACGATCCTCTTAAAGAGGTCATGTCTTTTTTTCTTATTTCAGGTCCAAAACACCTCCTCAAATCGGGATGATCCCTGAAGAAACTGAGGATAAAATCATCGGGTTTTTGCTGGACACGCTCTGGATCAAGCCAGACTTTCCAGGAAAAAATCTTCTCTTTCCATTCTTTTGTTCTTTTTATGGCCCAGAAGAGGGAAGCGTTAAGAAGCGGAAAATAGAGATACCTCTTTATCGGAAAGATTTTGGAGAGAAAGCTTATGCCGCTTTCCAGCGTCTTTTCAAGAGGAGATTTGGACATGGTAATATAATAAGAATTAAACCGGTTTGAGTAAAGAAAAAATGGAATCAGGGCTCGACATTAGACTTCAAATCATTAAGAAAATCAGAATATTAGTTCTTGAGCAAAGCAAGCAATGAATAAAAAATGTCGAATGTCGAGCCCTGACCCCATCTATTTACTGAATCTCAAGCAGGGCAAGGAAAGCTTCTTGCGGGACCTCCACCTGTCCGATCTTTTTCATCCTCCTTTTACCCACCTTCTGTTTTTCCAGCAGCTTCATCTTTCTCGTGTAATCTCCTCCGTACAGCTTGGCCAGCACATCTTTCCTGTAAGGCTTGATGGTCTCCCGGGCAATTACCCTTTTGCCGATCGCTGCCTGGAGAGAAACCTCAAACTGCTGACGCGGGATGAGCACTCTCATCCTCTGGACAAGCGTCTTTCCCCGTGAAAAAACCTTATCTTCATGGACTACCAGGGAAAAAGCATCCACGATCTCCCTGTTGATCAAAATATCGAGCTTGACCAGCGGTGCATCCCTGAAACCTATTAACTCGTAGTCCATGGACGCATAGCCCTGCGAAACCGATTTCAACTGGTTATAGAAATCGACAACGATCTCGTTCAGAGGAAGATGATACGTCAGGAAGATACGCTGCGTACTGATGTACTCCATTTTCTGCTGCTCGCCGCGCCGGCTTTCCAGAAGCCTGAGGACAGCGCCCAGATATTTTTCAGGAGTGATGATCAGGGCTTCGATGAGAGGTTCCTCGATCTTCAGAATCTCGTGAGGCGCAGGAATCTGGGAGGGATTATGGAATTCCATAACCTGACCGCCTTTCCTGGTGACTCTGTAGGTAACGCTCGGAGCAGTGGTGACCAGGTTCAGGTCAAACTCTCGTTCCAGCCTCTCCTGGATTATTTCCCTGTGAAGCAATCCTAAGAAGCCGCACCTGAAACCCAATCCCAGAGCCGGCGAGTTCTCGGGCTCGTAACGGAAGGAAGAATCATTGAGCCTCAGCTTCTCCAGCGCTTTTCGCAAATCCTCCACACTGCTTTCTCCGGCCGGGAACATCCCGCAAAACACCATGGATTTCGCCTCCTGAAATCCAGGAAGGGCCAGGGACGTCCTCCGGTATCTCTCGGTGACCGTGTCTCCTATCCGGGCATGGCTCAATTCCCTTATGCCAGCGATCATGTAGCCCACTTCGCCTGTCTCCAGACGATTCACCTTCTGCGGTTTCGGTGTCAAATAGCCGAGTTCTTCGACTTCATAGGCGGCTCCGCTGGACATCAGCTCAATCTTGGCTCCTGTGCAGACAGCTCCCTCAAAAATCCTGACCAGCATGATCACTCCCCGATAGGAATCAAACCAGGAATCGAAGACCAGGGCTTTCAAAGGGGAATCCGGGTCTCCCTTCGGCGGCGGGATACGGCTGACGACACTTTCCAGGACCTGGTCGATGCCCGTTCCTTTTTTTGCGCTCACCAGAATCGCTTCCTCCCTGTCCAGGCCGATGATATTTTCCATCTGTTCCAGAGTGAGCTCCGGGCTGGCTTGATACAGGTCTATCTTGTTGATGACAGGAATAAGCACAAGGTCATTCTGGAGGGCAAGATAGGTATTGGCCAATGTCTGGGCTTCAACTCCCTGAGAAGCATCTATGACCAGGAGTGCACCCTCACAAGCTGCCAGGCTCCGTGAAACCTCGTAGGTGAAATCCACATGCCCCGGCGTATCGATCAAATTGAGGAAGTACTGTTCTCCGTCTTCGCTGGCATAAAGGAGCCGGGCTGTCTGGGCTTTTATGGTGATTCCTTTCTCCCTCTCCAGGTCCATGGTATCCAGCACCTGATCTTTAAATTCCCGCGGGGAGATCGCCCCGGTTTTCTCCAGGAGCCGGTCGGCTAAGGTGGACTTCCCATGGTCGATGTGGGCTATAATCGAAAAATTCCTGATCTTTTCCATTTGAAGAAGACAAGTATATCTCAAAAATTGGGAAGGTTCTATTTTTCTTTTTTTAGAGCAAGCGTCTCTATTTTCTTGAAGAGAGAAACATCTGATTAAATGGATAATTATAGAGACGGTTCCTCTCCATCCGAAGCCCATGGCGGGGGTGGGAGGGTTTTGGCTAGGATGGAATGGAACCGGCGCTGCAACAGATTACACCTTCATAATCAACTGTCACGGAAATAGAGGCACCTATTTTTTAAGAGGAAGAATACTTCGATTCATGGGTGTAAAGTCGAACGGGAATGCATTTGGGATTCAATGCTGACTTGACTTTTCCCCTTGACTCGAGTAACTTCTCTAAGAGTAGTCAAGACAAACAAGACCTTGATCCTCAAGAGGAGGCTTTAATGTTTTTACTGGGACCTGTCGGACCGATGGAACTTCTGCTCATCGTATTGATCATTATCATCATATTTGGCGCACGGAGGCTTCCAGAACTCGGAAAATCCTTAGGTGAAGGGATAAAGAATTTTCGAAAATCCATAAGCGGCAAAGAAAAAAACACTGAATCCCCTTCAGATAAACCGCAGCCCCCAGCCAAGGAAGAATGAGCGGCAACATTGAGAATTCCGTTCATGAACGCAGAGATAAAAAAATTGATTTCCTCTTTATAAATTTCCCTGCCAAAAAAATCCGTCCTTTTCTACTATCGAGCTGACCGGGAAAAGCCGAAATGTCTCTTTATGCTGGATTCGACCTGGGAGGCACTCAGCTCAAATACGGCCTCATAGACTCCAAGGGAAAAATACTCGTTCAGGAGAAAACGGCCACCCCCTCCACCATAAAGGGGCTTATCCAGCTTCTGGAAAGAATTTGGGATGAGTTGAAGAGCAGAGAAAAAAGACGCATTGGGGCTGTCGGCTTCGGATTTCCGGGGATATTCAGTTTGGAGGAACAAAAGATCCTTCAATCTCCGAACTATCCTGAACTGGATAATTTCGACCTCATCCCTGCACTTCGCGGATTCATAGAGGTTCCCTTGTGGGTGAATAATGATGCCAACATGGCTGCTTTCGGAGAATACAAGCTCGGAGGCGGCAAGGGAGCTCAAAGCCTGATCTTCTTGACCATCGGTACAGGCGTGGGATCAGGTATCATCCTCGAAGGAGAGCTCTGGCAGGGCAAATGCGGTTTTGCTGGAGAGCTGGGCCATCTGACTGTCAACCCGGACGGCGAAATCTGCAACTGCGGAAGCCAGGGCTGCTTGGAAACAGAGGTGTCGGCTTCCAAGATCGTGAAAAACTACACAGTTCTGAAAAAAAAGGAAGAGAAAATCTCAGCAGAAGAGGTCTATCGCCGCGCAAAAAATAACGACCAACATGCCCGGGAGGCCTTTGCGCTGGCTGGTCACTTTCTGGGAAGGGGGCTGGGCCTAGCCATCAATTTGATCAATCCGGAGAAAATACTTCTGGGTGGCGCAGTCATGGCCGCTGGCGAATTTCTCCTTCCGGCTGCTCTTGATGAGGTCAAGAAAAGATCCTACAAGGCTGCGCTCCGTTGCAGCAGCATTGAGAAAGCCACCCTCGGGAATAAAGCCGGCTTTCTCGGAGCAGCTCTCTGGGCAAAAAAACAGGCCGGAGGATGAACTCTGGCAATATCTCCTGAATAGGCCTATCTCCGCTCATTCTGCCTGTTTTTCTCATCACGGAGATAAAGATGCTCCCCCAGCTTTTCTTCAATCTTGACTCTTATAAGGGAGTCTATTATTGTATGAAGTTGAATCTAAATTTGAGGAAAAGGAGTTATTCCCTATAAAGACCCGAGCAAAGAGCCGATCCAGAAGGATGAGTGAAAGAAGGAGGCACAAAGTGGTCAGGAAGATATTCAGGTCATTTTGGCTAATCATTTTCATCATGGGATTCACCTCGCTTTCTCTAGCCTACACCACTACAGGAACCTTGAAAGGAAAGATAATCGACTCCGAGGGACTTCCTTTACCCAATGCTTTCATTTACTTGTCCTCACCGGCCATGCTGGGCATCCGGATCTACATCACTTCTGAGACGGGCAATATCTATTTCCCATCTCTTCCGCCAGGGATATACAGGATCATGGTGGAAATGCCCGGGTTTAAGACAGTCTCCGTTGACAATGTCATCATCAGGGCCGGCAAAACCATCGACCTCCATATACCCATGGAAATAACTACGATCGAAGAAGAAATCTCAAAAGAAATCCCCACACCCGCCCTGGATGTATATTCAGTAAAAATTGCGACTGGTATAGAACAGGACTTTCTCAGGCATATTCCCTTTTCTCGAACGCTCGAAGACGCTATCGCTTCGGCTCCAGGCGTCATCACGGAAAGGGTTCCCTTTCAAAAAAAGTCCTTCCTGCACGGCTCCTCTTCCAGCGCCAACACCTATAGCTATGAAGGCTTTTCTATGAGCGACGTTGGGGACCGCAGCCCTCTTATTAACCTCAATTTTGATACCTTCGAAGAGATAGAAGTGGAGGCCGCAGCTCATCCGGCAGAGGCCGGCCTGACTGACGGAGGATTCATCAATGTCGTCACAAAATCCGGCAGCAATAAAATGGACGGATCCATTAGCCTTTATCATACCAGTGAAAACCTCTCCAGCTCCCTCAGGCCTGAAGATGAACTCAGCGGAGCGGGCATATCCCCGCCTGCAATCGACAAAGAGCTGTGGGACTCCTCTCTCTCCCTCAGCGGCATGATATTCGAAGATATCGTCTGGTTCTTTGGAAACGCGCGCTTTGTCTCCCAGAAACAGACCACCCCTTTCATCCCCTGGACCGATCCCCTGGGGAACGAACATCCGGCTTTTAACAGGACCAATGAAGATATAATGGGATCTTTTAAGCTATCGGGTCGATACATCCCTCAGCTCAACTCAACGCTCCTCTTTAACTACAGCAACCGCTATCGTTCAGTCTATGAGTCTGGATTGAGCTGGAATACACCCGAAGAATCCACTCATATTTCCGACCGTGAAATAAACTACGCCGGCATCGGGATGGTCAGTTACGCCCTTGACCAGAACACGTACGCTGAACTCAAAGCTGGCTACACCTACCAAAAACTTCCTCTTCGCCTGAAAGAAAGACGAGCCGGGAGTCCGCAGTACTTCGATCCTGGAACAGGGCATCTCTGGGGAAACGTGGGATTCAACGAAAACAGGATGCAGAGAAAATTTCAGGTCACAGCCTCCATAACGCGCTTTCAGGAAAGCGTCCTGGGAGCAGACCACGAACTCAAGGCTGGTGCTGAATACGAGTATGCATTCAGGGAGACCTCTGTATGGAGAATAAACAACCTGTCGATTAACTACCTCTTCGGGAATCACAATTACTTCGGACAGGATGTGTCTCCTTCTTCCGGCTTTCTCGTGGATAAAGGACTGGTTTCTTTCTTCCTCGCCGGCGGAAGCCCATCAGGGTCAAATCCTCAAAACGAACTCCGTCGTTTTAGCTTTTACGCCCAGGATTCAATGACATTCTTGAAGAGGCTGACTCTTTATCTGGGACTCAGGTTTGACAGAAGCCAAAGCGAGCTCTCTTCCTACACAAAATCGCAGAGCGGCAATTACGTCTCTTACAGGATCGGAGAAAACATCATTGAATCCGTCCAGGATATCAATCCTTATGATGAAGTGTCCTCCCCGAGATGGAAGAACGTGATAGTCTGGAACACCCTCTCCCCCCGGGTTGGCCTGAGCTTCGACATCTTTGGAAGGGGAAAATCCGTCCTCAAAGCTTCCTTCGCACGGTACAAAGAAGCCCTCCTCCTGGATTATCTTACCGAACTGAATCCTATCAACCCCTTTCGGGCTCATCAGTTTTTCTGGTTCGACGAGGACCTGGACAGCGAAGTGGATGGTACCGATACATATATCCCTTATCCAGATGATTACCGCCTGTATTCCGGAGACAATTACAAAAGGCAGATCGCTTCAGGAACCCGCCCTCCTTACACAGACGAATGGACAGTCGGGCTTCACCAGGAACTCTTCTCTGATTTCTCCCTCCGTGTAAGCTACCTTCACAAGACAACAAGAAATATCCTGGCAAAAGTCCTCTATGCTCTAGACCAGGACAGGGATTGGTATACCGCCGAGCAAGACACGGAAAACTGGTGGGTGCCTTTTAATACCATTGTCCCCGGTGTAGATGATTTTTCCGATACGCCGGTCACCGTGTATTGCTTATCGAACAATGCCCCTGATCTTTTTTACAGGGTAAAGAACGTGCCGGAGCTTGAACAGAATTACCAGGCAATCGAGGTAGCGTTCACGAAAAGGATGTCTCACAAATGGCAACTCAGTGGCTCTGTTGTTTTCAGCAGGACAACAGGAAACACAGGCCTGAACTATGATGGATATTCCGCCTTTTCGCTTGCCCGGTTAGACCCCAACACTTTTGTCAATCTCCCTGAGGACTCAAGGCTTGGTTATGATACACCCCTTTTCGTGAAATTAATGGGAACCTTTGAACTTCCGCTCGGATTCTTCCTGAGCTTCTATTACAGATATTGGAGCGGATCTATCTGGACCAGGAGTATCACCGTCGTTCCCCCTTCAACCTGGGTCCAATCGAATGCTGCCCTAAGCCTGCCGGTGACTGTTCTCTTGGAAAGGCCAGGCGAGAGAAGGACTGAACCCTACAGCCTATTAGACCTGAGAATCGAGAAGAAATTCAGGGCAGGCCGCTCTGGGTCCCTGAGTTTTTTTGCAGACATCATGAACGTTTTCGGCTACAAATCCGATTTTCTCCATCAGAACGACGGAGGCTTCTGGTATCCAGACGATGAAAACACCGACCAGGGCACACGGATTGAGAGCTCGAGCTACAGGAACATCACCTCACTGCTGGGGACGCGGACGTTCAGGCTCTGCCTTCGGTTCAATTTTTAATTCACTGCATTTTTTTTGGGTTATCTTGATAAAGACACGATAAGCCGGATCCCCCCTCAAGCCGGAATGCTTCAGGCTCTTTAATATTCTCTGACCCGCTTCTCAAAAAGTTAAGTCAATGACCTTTTTTAATTCCTCATCTCCAGTCCTGTTCTTAAGGACTGCGTGTAGCTTGCTCTTTCCCTGCCGGAGACCCACAATACCGACCTCAAAGGAAAAAGGCACTTCTATCTTATACCTCTCTCTCCGTTTCTCTTTGAGCGCAGACTCTCTCAGCCTCACCTCATAAACTCCATCATGATCCCAAATAAGCCGGTCTCCAGAATCCTTCAGTTCCAGGCGGAGCTCAAGAGTGGTCTTCAGCCATTCATCCTCTGCTATAAACCAGATACCCTGGTAGGGGACCTCGACCATTATCATCCCCTCGACCCGGTCTGGTTCAATCAACGTCTTCTTCACATCCAGACTGAAATCAAAAACTCCCTTTTCTTCTAAAAAAGTCTCCTGAGCCAGAGCCAGCCGTCGATTCAAATCATGCAAATACTCGACATCATGCCCATAACTCAGGTCGAGATGACTGAAAGGAGACAGGTCATACGTTGCCAATCTGTAATTGCCGGTACAGTTTGAGTCGATAAAGATAACCGGAAAACGGCCGTAATACCAGACCTCACCGCACTTCCTGTAGAGCGGACTTTGGGGATCTCTGTTCTCAGTGAGGTGGATTTCCCTGTATTGAGGCGGACCAAAAAGAATGAAGATCCTCCCCCTGTCAGTCAAATATCCTTCTTTCCTTTCATCCCGGAATAGCTCATTGGCTGCATCCAGGCGGTTGTAATATTCCTTCTTGAATTCATTCTCTTCTGTGTCCGGGGTCGGATCCCGCCGCTTCCAGAAATCCTCTTTGAATTGTTCTCTTTCTGAATCCGGAAGCTCAAGATATATCTTTCTTTCTGCCTTGGTCATAATATAATCCACTTGATACAAGAACTCGGCATCCTCAAGACCCAGCTTCCTCTCCAGTCTGATCATTCGGCTTGCGCATGATGTGTAGAGGGCTGGCAGAAAGAACAACGAAAACAAGACCGCCAGGAAAGAGATGGAGAAATTCCAGGAGCGGCAGCGTATCCTCTGGTCTCTAAAAAAACACATTTGTCCTCCTCCCAACTTTACCATAAACAGCAATTTCTATGCCAATATTGCAGGCATCTCAATATCCGTGATGAGGCAAACATCTGACCTAATGATAACGCAGCAAATAAGCTTACAATCTCTGTGCGGACTGGATGCCTCTCTCAACCCCCGGACCCCGAGGGAACCTGTCCCTCTTTTCCATCTGCCAGGTCTTTGAGCAGCTTCAAATCCTCTAGAGAGATATCTCCCTTCAAAAACAGGAAAGCAACTTTGTTATGAAGGAGGGGATCGGCATCTTGAGCGATATAACCTCCCTTCACGAGGTCATCCCACTCCCAAGTGCCAGGCACGGGAGAAAAGTAAGCCAGTCGGGCGACTGCGCCCAGTTTTTGGACATGAAGGACGCTCTCTCTTATGCTGGAGTAAGTCTGGCCAGGCAATCCCACCATAAGGTAGACATTGATCTCCCGACGCCCATAACCGGCCCTTTCAAGATGGACAATCGCCTTTTCCAGGTCTCCTTCTGAGACTTTGGAGCCAGCTTTTGCCAAGACTTCAGCATCAATAGACTCCTGACTGAGGAAGAGGGACTGAACATTCACTTTCCTGAAAAGAGAGGCTAGTTCAGGATCAATCTCTCTTATATGAAGGCCATTCGGAGTATGGAAGACAACAGGAAGACCTCTCTGGATGACTCCTTTCAATAGAGGGACAATATGGCTTTTCTTCTTCAGGAGAAGGGCGTCATCATAGAAAGCGAAATTCCGGGTTCTGTACTTGTGATGATGATATTCAATTTCGGACACGACTGATAAGGGAGGCCTCTGTTCAAATTTTTTGCAAAGCAAAGGGCTGGCACAGAAAGAACACTTAAAAAGACACCCTCTGGAAGTGAGGACCGGCAGAACATCTTGTCCCGGCATTAAATCAAATGCAGGCCAGGGAATCTCATCCAGGGCCTCAACCTGAATATCCGGTGAATAGCCGTCGCCAAAAATCTCCCTGGTCAGGGGGAGGAATCCTTTTTCGCCCATGCCTTGAAAAATGATGTCAGCTCCGGAAGAGCTTCTGGCGTGCTCCGGCAGCAGCGTGGCGTAGATCCCGCCCAGAACCACAGGAACCTGGCCGAATTTCCTTCGGATAAGCTCCACCACCAACTGAACTCCTGGATACCAGTAGGTCATGGTGCAGGTCAAAAGGACCAGGTCAGGGGAGGGGACTTCTTCCAGCTCGCGAAGAAAAAGCTCGATGGGAATTCCGTAGCGTGAATATTTCCGGGGGACCTCTTTCAGGACAGAGGGTTTGGGAACCTCCTGTTTGAGAAAAGGCCCCCTCCCGTCGGACTTCGTTTTAATAATCTTTTCAAGAGCAGGATGACGGCGGCCTAAACAGTCGATCAAACGCAAACGGGATCGCGTGTATTTCCCAAGGAGCGATGCGACATAGAGAAGACCCAAGGGCCTCAGCCAAAAATCATAAGCCGTGAAATCATAGATCCAGGGATTGATGAGAAGGATGTTCTTTAAAGCGGACATAAGTCCATTTTATGTTCAACGGCTGCAGCAAGCCTCTCCGCTTGTGTCGATCTGGTGCGGAAGGTGGGACTCGAACCCACACGGTCTTAAAGACCATAAACTCCTGAGGCTTACGCGTCTACCAATTCCGCCACTTCCGCAGGTT
>Ga0209427_10002497_pt1 | contig 21646 bp, 18 predicted proteins | sample DeeMarSWOR136_30_FD_187465 | JGI IMG/M metagenome (GOLD analysis project Ga0209427, IMG submission 187465) | Marine sediment microbial communities from White Oak River estuary, North Carolina - WOR-1-36_30 (SPAdes) (version 2) | ecosystem: Environmental > Aquatic > Marine > Intertidal zone >...
CGTCTACGGCACTGACCCGCTGGATCCTGATAGCGATAACGATGGGTTGTCGGACGGCGATGAGGGCAGCATATATCCTACCGATCCTTTGGACCCCGATACCGACGACGATGGGTTCGATGATGGTGAGGAGATTGAGTACGGTACTGACCCGTGGGATCCTGATAGCGATGACGATGGCTTAACTGACGATGAGCTCAATATCTATGGTACCGATCCCCTGGACCCCGACACCGACGACGACGGCTTAACTGACGGTGATGAGGTAAACATCTATGGTACCGATCCCCTGGACCCTGACACCGATGACGATGGCCTAACTGACTGGGACGAGGTTAACGTCTACGGCACTGACCCGCTGGATCCTGATAGTGATGACGATGGGTTGACGGATGGTGATGAGGTAAACATCTATGGTACCGATCCCCTGGACCCTGACACCGACGACGACGGCCTAACTGACGGTCTGGAAGTCGACTACGGTACTGACCCGCTGGACCCTGATGCTGACGACGATGAAATACCTGACGGGGAAGACGTGGAGTTGCTCCAGAATGCCCTAGAGTCTTTACCCAACAGTGCTTTCAAGGATCAAAGTGGAAGCGGAGGTCTCAGGAACGCTATGATAAATATACTCGACAATATCGAATTGGCCGTCGCGAGTAGCAATATCGATGAAGCTATGGAGCTGTTGACAAACCTGCGACGACACGTTGATGGTTGCGGTTTGTCGCCTGATAGAAACGACTGGATCGTAGACTGCGCAGCGCAGATCGAAATCCGAGAACTTATCGACATCTACATCGCCAACCTATCCTAACCGCTCCGCTTATGCAATAGAGACGTAGAGAGGTTCCCGAAAATCTACCCCCTTTTTTACTGGTTTTGATACGCTCTCCCTTAGATTCTATGCGAAAAAATAAAAGTTAACCCAAAAAATATACCTTTAAAAAGGCTTCTTTTAATGAATGGGGGGATATTTTCACGAAAAACACATAGGTACCAACTTATAAAATAATTTCGCACACATTTCGCAACAGATTTTCTGTGCGAAACAAACAATCAATTCTTAATAAATCCGCTTATTTCTCCAAAATAAGCCCTAAAAAGAGCGTATCGGATAGCACCTTTTTTAACACTCGCCATTACGCGCGCGAATTTTCGCGCGGAGTGACTAAAACAAATTTATATATAATTTATATTAAAAAGGAAATAAATTGTAATAAGTTAATCATAAATCTCTTATATCGAATTTTTACCATCTAATCACGGTTCTACTTACAATCAAAGATAAGTGAAACCTGAAATTAGGGAAAAATGGATGTGGAGAAATTGGGGGAAACAGGACGTAATCCAGTTCAAAGCATCAATAATGTTGGTATCTTCTCTCTTATTCTATCTAGAGGATTAGCTAATCTACCAGGCGCAGTCGTCAGCCTATTACTCGTAGACATTGCATCCTCATTCAACGTGTCAGTAGGAATAGCTGGACAGATCAGAACGACATCAGGTTTTCTAAGTATAATATTTGCTTTGATAATGGGAGTACTAAGTGTAAGATACGCTTACAAATCTTTGTTATCCCTAGGATTGATTCTATTCGCAGTGTCTGCAACTGCTAGCTTCTTTTCCCAGTCACTTTCAATGTTACTTGTCTTCTATTCATTGGCAGGAATAGCGATCTCCATGGTTAGCCCTATGATAAACAGCTTGATTGGGGTCCTCGTTGTACCCGAAAATAGGACAAAGATATTGGGCTGGACGATAGCTGGGCTTTCTATCATATACACACTGGGGCAATTAACCACGGCACAACTTGCTCCATTAGGTTGGAGAACAACACTCATACTTGTAGTGGTTCCAATTAGCCTCTTCACATGTCTACTATGCAGACTTCAGGTACCAAATGTAACCCATCATAAAACTAACGTATCATTTTCCGGATTATTCTCAGGCTATACGAGTCTTTTAAAGAACAAATCTGCGCTAGGCTGTATTCTAGGGACAGTCCTTGGCTTGGCTAGTTGGAATACGGTACTGATCTATGGGTCATCGTATGTTCGCCAAGTGTTTGAGATACCAGTGAAAACAATGGCCATTGTGAATATTTTTATCACTCTTTTCTATACGGCGGGTAGCCTGACGGCTTCAAGGGTCACTAGGAAGTTGGGTTTCAAGAAGACGTTATTGTTCACAACAGGCACTTTAGGCTGTTTCATTATTTTGTGTTTTAATGCCCCAAATTACCTAGTTTCAATATTGTTATTTCTGCCTGTTTGCCTTGCAGCTGGGATGATGATCACGGTCTCATCTAGTTTCTCCCTTGAGCAGATCCCAGAATTCCGTGGCACTATGATGTCGCTTCACTCTGCTGCAGTGAGCATCGGAGGTACATTGGCGGCTATTATCGGTGGTGTTTTATTGATAGCATATGGTTACAGCGGCTATGCAATTGCCATGGGTATTCTTGGTGTTGCTGGTGCTCTTGTTTTCCAGTTTCTCACAGTTGAGCCAGGCAAGATAGAGACGTGATAAAGTGTGTGTGGATAAATTTAACCACACACATGCAAACGCTAATTGACATTTGCGCGTGGAAAATATTCTGTCTAAAGCCTTCTTATCGCGCGCATTATGCGCTTCGAGTCTTCAACCGTAGTAACACAAACGTTCCAACGCAAGCGAGTCCAATAACCAGTATTCGCATCGTTAAAGACTCCACTATAAAAATCGCAGTCAACAACACAGCTAGCCAAGTCAATACGATTGCCTTTACTTTACTCTCCTTCCTAATTCCTTCTCCATCTGAATATTCCTCAATGATTGAACCCAGGTACGGATGGTTGACAAGCCAATCGTGAAATCTGGGAGAGCCTCTGTAATAACACCAGGCCGCACACAAGAGGAGGGGAGTCGTTGGAATAACAGGTAGCGCTAGACCTATTATCCCGAGAATTAGAGAAAGGGTTCCAAGTAAAATATACAGGAACCTTTTCGACTTCGATGAAAGTTGACCAGACATCCTAACGTCACTGCGCGCTCATTTTCTCAGCTGCCTTTAATTAAGTCAGGATACATCCCATGTATTGCTTTTACCATGCTAGAGTACGCGTTGGGGAAGCAGATAAGCGCCCTGTCAAGGGCACCATTACACACACCTCCAGAAAAAGCCCCTCAACCCTCCGAAGTTTACCCGAAAAGCGAGGGAAATAATTACATGGATATGATTATCTTGTCGGCTCTCTTGCCGCTCATGTAGCTGATGTTTATCTTTCCTATGGTAATTCGTTCGATGGATTTCTCATTAATCTGACTAGCGATGATGGGCTCCGGTTCCCCGTCGATCTGTCGGACCATCACCTCCAGCGCGCGCCGTTTCTCAGAGACGTCCGTCACGAACTCCACGGCTCCCCTGAACTGGGTCGTCTGGAACAGGTGGTCACACGAGCCCTGCTGATACCCCATGTCCAGGAGCGCCTGCCCCCAGACGGCGGGGTTCCTCCTCATGAAATCCAGCTTCTTCCCGCTCCCGGCGCAGTGAAAATAGATGACGTTCCTCTCGACATCGTATCCATGGCTGAGCGTGGCGATGTAGGGCTCGTTCTCCACGCAGAGGGCCAGGGTGACGTACTTTGCCTCGAGCAGGACCCTCCTCAACTCCCTGGGGTCGGCCACCTCCTTGTTCCTCCTCCTCCTCATGTGGTACATTGTTATCCAGATCAATTGGCGAGGGATCGCTTATGGGTTTAAGGGGCCTTTCTCGCCTTTCTCCACTTGTACAGGGCGATCACCAGATACTCCGAGCCCAGGAGGAGGCACACGTAACCAAGGGGGGGCTCCCGGGACAGGAGAAAGTAACCCAGGGCTGTTATGGCGACCCCGCAGAGGATAAAGAAGTACGCCCTCCTCTTCCTGTTGAAATACACAGGGACTACTCCGAAGATCACCGCTGTGACTATGGGGAGGAGTATGAACACTTTTTCCTTCATCGGAGGCTCCTCCGGGACAAACGCAGCCCCCATTATCTCTTCCCGATAGGACTGTGAAGTGGCTATTGTGCCCCTCCTCACGGCCGCCACGGCGTAGTTCAGGGCCTCGCCCGCTGGGACCCATAGATCCGGGATGAAGCCCCTCTCCTCCCTGTACTCCAGGTCCACGAAGACGTTGAGGGAGGTGGGCAGGCCGACGAGCATCTTCGAGTTGGGTAGCCTGTGGTGGCTCATCTGCCCGTAGGTCACTGCGCCACCGCTGTTCTCACCCACGAGGACGACGTTCTCCACCTGGTGCAGGTAGCTGATGAAGCCCTCCCCGGAGGAGTAGACGTTAGCGTCCACCAGCACTATCAGCGTCGTGTTGCTGGGAATCTCCCGGGGCCCCGGCACATCGTAGGGCCACCAGTAGGGCGTGATGCCCCCATCCTCGATGGACTCGGCGTAGCCCCTTAACTCCTCGACCTTCGTCGGGTAGCCCTGCTGGCTCAGCTCGGGGACGCTGTGCAGCGCCATGGCGTAGGAGTTGGCTCGGCCGATCATCGCCGTCTCGCTTATCAGCTCCGTGAAGACCTGCATCCTCTCCGGCTGGCGCCCCGTGAACCTGGTGACCCACTGCCTGGGCCACGCCTCGTTGCCGCCCCCGTTCCCCCTGATGTCGACTATGAGGCACGGCTCCCCCCGGTAGCGGCTGGCGCTGGCCAGGAAGGCGTCTATGTACTCCTTGGGGTGATCGCCGAAGGAGCGGATCCGCACGACGGGGACACCTCCGACGGTCTTCTCCTCGAATATCCCCGAGTACCTGGGCTGGGAGCGCTGGAGCTTGACCCTCCACAGGCGTGTCCCCTGGCCGCTCCGGGCCTCAAGCTCGAGGGGCTGGGGGGTGGATCGGGAGAGCACGCCTAATCTGAGTATCGCCTCCCCGGCCGCGCTCAGGGAGGGAAACAGGCAGCCATCCGGGTTCCCCCCGTTGATTGAGGCCACCGCGTACTCCACTCCCTCCGATGTGAAGAGGTACTCCCCGCCCTCCTCCCTGAGCTCGAAGCCCTCGTCGAACCAGAAGTCCAGGTGCCCCCCGTAGTCCCTCCCGCCTATGCCGAGGTGGCGGTCCCGCAGGAAGCCGAGGTGCTCGTAGATCAGATCCGAGAGCTCCTCGGCGTTCCAGACGGGCTGCCGCCTGAGCCCCCCGAGGATCCCGGCCTCGGCCTCGTCGAAGCTCCCAATGCCCTGAAAGTACCCGTAACCCGAGTACCCGTTCTCGAGCAGGTAGAACAGGCGTTCCACGTCCTCGGCGGCCCTCTCCGCTGAGATGAAGGGCGGCACCCTGGGGTTCATCTCCATCTCCAGGGCCCCAAAGGGGAGCTCCTCCTCGCCGGGGAGATACTGGAGTCTGGAGACAGCGTCCACAACCTCCTCCGGCGGGACCCTGGAGATCGTCCGGTTCCACCAGAATCCCGGGGTAATCACGCTCTCCAACAGCGTCGACTCAACTAACCCATCATTCGCTGTTCGAACTCGCACCTGTAGTGGCATCACCGAGGAGAGAAGCGTGAAAAACACCAGAACCTGCAGTCCTTTGGCCCTCGTGAGTCGGGCTATCTCAATGCGCAGACGAGAATTGACCAACATAGACATACCTAGGGTTTCATTGTCTAACGCTCAGCGCGTCGATACATTTAGTGGAGTGTAAAGGATATAAACGCGCGCACCTGGGCGCCCTCACTTCCAGTTGCCCAGCGCCTTCCGGATGTCCAGTATCTTGCCCAGGTGGTAGGCGTTGTGCTCTACGATGATGACGACCTCCCTCAGGTACGTGTACTCGGAGTCCGGTATATTGGACAGCAGATCGATGTCCGGGTCCTCCACCATCTCGACCGCCCTCTCCAGGTCCCTCAGAAACCCGTTCAGGGTCCTGTCCCACACCTCGTCCGGGACATCCCGCAAGGGTTCGGGCCACGAGCCTCTGGGCGACTCCCAGTCTGGGTCGAGGGCATAGTAGAGGAGGTCCTCCTGGCAGACCCTCATGTGCTCCAGCTCCTCGTAGATCGAGTGAAGCGCGTCGCTTGGCCTCACGCCCCTCAGCTCAGGTCTCACTCCCTCCAAGGCCCTCCGGAAGGGCACGAAGGCCTGGCCGCCCCTCAGCGACTTGACCAGCTGCTCCCTCAGCACATCCATTAATCATCCACCACCAACAATTAATCCAGATGAAATCGGCTGTCAACCCCTATTTAACTTGCGTGAGCCCCTCAGTAGATGTCGCTGTTCGTCAGGTGCCAGAGCCCCATATCGGAGATCTCCAGCCCGCCCCTGTAGACGGCGCCCCCCTCCTGGCGGGTGTTCTCCAGGGCCATCATGATCACCTTGTACCAGGGGAGCACCTCGAAGCCGCAGCCCTCGGCCGCCGACTCCAGCCGGCTCCCCCTCCTGGTGTTGAGCTCCACGGCCGTCACGCCCCGGTGCTCCCCCAGCAGAGCTGACACGACCATGGGCAACGCCCCCTCCAGCAACCCGGGATTGTAGTCGTTGAGGGTCATCGTCAGGCCTCCGCCCTCCTCCACGAGGTCAACGACGACGTAGCCTTCGGTTTTCCCGCTCCTCAGTACGCGATAGGGAAGGCCTTTCCTCACCGGATGCCCCTCCACCCTCCAGGCGAGGTAGCCCGGCGTCCTGTTGAAGTGGAGAAGCCCGCTCTCCCGGGCCCAGCTCTCGTAGAGCCCGTACAACTCAACAAGACTGATAGGTTCTAGCTCCACGGCCTGAGAGGCGAGCCCGCGGAGAGCATCCCCCTTGAGGAGGCACTTGTCCAGGTCGAAGGCCAGCTCCGAGCCCGCCTTCCGGGCGGCCCCCGCCGCCTCCACCAAGTTGAAGCCTATAAGGGCCTCGGGGCCCCTCCCCGGCATCTCCTCCGAGAAGAATCTCAGAGTCCTCTGGAAGAGACCCCTCCTCCTGTGCCCCCTGTCGACGAAGCCGTCGCAGCCCTGCACAGCCAGGAAGACCTCGCCTCCGGCCCTGACCTCCAACGGAAGGAAGGAGTTGAAGGCCACAGGCCTCCTCGAGGGTACGTGCTCCACCACGGCTATGGGGGTGAAGCCTAGGCCGAAGGGGCCCTCCTCGAACTTCCAGCTGAAGACCTCCTCCGAGTACTCGTCCCAAAGGTCGACGTTCAGGCCCTCGATGAAGCTGGGCAGGTCACCCTCCCGGAACCAGCGCACGCGGTATTCGTCGGACAAGGATTCATTGAAAATTGGGAGGAGAGGGTAAAAGCTGTTCGGGGCCCACACGGGGATCTTCAGCCAGAGGGCTGCGAGTCCGAGACGTAGCGGTCGTACAGGGACCTGACGCCCTCGGGCGTGTGCGCCATCTCCATCTCGATCCCCCCCGACGGGTCCGTGAAGACCACCTCGAAGCCGAGCCTCCCCCAGATGCGCCTCAGGGGCCTCCCCACCTCGTCAACCTCCTCCGTCGAGAGCCTCGTCCGCGCGTACCCCAGCTCAAAAGATCTTATTATCTCCAGGGCGAACAGGGTTGAGCCCACACCCTTCCCCTCGACGAGCGTCGCCGTGGTGTCAGAATAGAAGGTGTCCTCCTCCTCGCCGTCGTAGCCGTAGTCGAAGGCGACCGCCCCGCCGTCGAGCCAGGCCACCAGGCAGAGGAAGCCCCTCCTCCCGCCCCTGGACTCCAGCTCCCCCCTGTCGTACCGAAGCTCCTGCCTGAACTTCTCGTGGTCGATGGCCTCCAGGACCGCTAGTAGGCCCTCGTCTAGCCTCGTGTGTACGGAGACCTCGCAGCGCCCGCCCAGGAGCCTGCTCAGCCTCCTCTCGGCCTCCCTCAGGGAGTCAGCGAAGGGGGGGACCACGGCCATAGAGAACCCTGTGAATCATCTAAAGTAATAATTTTTTCCAGTTAACAACGGGTTCCCGTTCCTGAGATCCCGGGGCCAACTTCCATTAACGCCGGTTGTAAAGTCAACGCGCGGGGCAACCGCGGCTTCAATATTGGAGTCTAGAGACCCGCGAGCTCAGCCTGTAAATCACCGCGAAGCCAACCAGCAGGGAGAGTAGGAGGTTGAACATCCCGTTGCCCAGAGGGAGCGAGAAGATGATGATCGAGGCCCCTACGACCGAGATCAGCACCAGGAGGGCGAGTAGTCTGTCCACATCCGACCTTCCGAGGCTCTGGATCGTGTTGGTCACCCCCGTCAGACTGTCGACCTCGAAGTCGCTTATCTCGTGGAGCATCTCGTTGATCATTGACGACGGTATGATCACCATCAGGAAGGGGATGACGAACCAGTCGAGGGGCCTGAAGGAGAGGTAGGTTATCAGGAACTGGAGGGCCCCAAGGAAGAAGACGTGGGAGACGAGGTCCAGGACGGGCACCGACTTGAGCCTCAGCCTCCTCCAGGAGTAGAGGAAGCCCACCACCGCCAGGGCGAGGCCGGTGAGAAAGACCTGGACGCTGATCAAGAGGAGCAGAGAGAGGCCCACCACCAGGAGGAGGAAGTTGAAGGCGTAGCTCTGCACCCGGGTCACCTCCCCGCTGGCGACCGGGTTCCTCCCCCTCTTCTCCAGGTCGTGGTAGTCGTCCTCGGCGTCCTCCAGGTCGTTGTACATGTAACCGAAGGCGGTGAGGAAGAGATTGGCTAAGAAGACGATGAGAGTCCTCTGCGAGATGAGGTTCACGGGTGAGATCAGGAAGACCAGCGGAAAGATTAGAACCATGACGTGTATGTAATCAAATATTCTGGTAAATCTCACAAAAAAATCGCTATTATACATTGAACCCTATAGCGCACGGCTTATATTAAATGTTTTAGCTGTAGTGTTACACTCACAACAAAGTTAAATCCGAAATGTGTTTTTTTACGTGCTATTGGAACCACACCAGATTCTTTTATAGTGGACCCGTTAGACGCCTTTTTCCCTCACTCGTACTCCTGCCTCGCGTAGGTGTCGTCCGTCGGCTTGACCCCCAGCACCATGGTGACGAAGTCGTTCTTGGTGATCTGGTAGATGTACCTTATCAGGCTCATCTTCTTTATCCTCCGGATCGAGTAGTAGACCTTCATCCTACTGTCCAGGACCATCTTCCCGTGGGGCTTCAGCCTCTTGTAAATCTCGACATCATCTGAGTAGGGGAGGTCCTGGTAGCCCCCGATCTCGAGGAAGGTCTCGCGGTGGAAGGCCGAGTTGGCGCCGCAGAGGTGGTAGTACCCTATGATAGCGAAGACCGTGAGCAGCTGGTTGGATATCTGGAAGAGAAGCCTGTAGATGTAGGACTCGTACCGCCTCATGCCTTCATAATCGAATGGGTCGAGGACGCCCGTGACGGCGATGACCTCCTCGTTCCTGAAGTGCTCCCGCACCACCTCCAGCCACTCCTCGTAGGGCACGCAGTCGGCGTCGGTGGTGACGATCACGTCGCCCTGGGCGGCCCTCACGCCGTCGTTCCTCGCCCCGCCCACCCCCTTGCTCACCTGCTGGATAACCCTGTCAGCGTACATCTCTGCGATCTCGACGGTCCTGTCGCTGCTCTGCCCGTCGACGACGATGATTTCGTACTCCTCTCTTGGGATGGTCTGCTCGCTGAGGGCCTTGAGGCACCTCTCGATGTTCTTCTCCTCGTTGTAGGTTGGGATGATGACTGATATCATCCTGCTCCTCTGATCTTCGACGCGGCGTTCCTGCCGGAGAGAATGGCCTTGTCCATGTTGAAGTACTCCCATTCCCCGAACCTACCGATGGGTATGACACCGCCACTTATTAAATAGTCGTGGATCACTGACACATTCTTCCTGTGATCGAGATCGTAGATGACGTAAGCGTACTCGTGCGTGGAGGCGTCGCAGACTTCGATCTCGTCTCTCCCAGTGATTATCCCGGTCTCGATCAGGTCCTCCACGACCCGACCCCGGATTTCATCGGGGCCCACATCATCTTCCCGGTAGGTGACCTCGACCAGGATGCTGCTCCTGCCCGGGGGCGCTGTGTGCTCCGAGAAGTTCATGGGGAAGCTGATGCGGTTGAAGACGAACCTCTCCTCCGGGAAGTAGAGCCAGTGCTTGTCGATGATCCCGGGCCTCCTCACGCCGATGTTCACGCAGACCAGGGAGTTGTAGACCAGCGAGTCCGCCGCCCTCACTACCTCCTCCGGAGGGTCGTGCAGCATCCCTACGAGATCAGGCAGAGGTATCGACGAAAGGACCTTCTCCGAGGAGACCTCCCTCACACTCCCATCCTTCCTGTACCTCACCCTGACACCAGACACCGAAGGCCTGACCTCGACCACCTCGGAACCGAGGGAGACGTTGAGACCCCTGGACATCTGCTCCGCCAGGGCTCCTATTCCGCCGCGTCGGGGGTACATGAACTCGGCGTTGGGCCCGAAATCCTTCTCCAAGGTTCCTGCCGCGCCCTGCTCCATCTCCTCGACGCTGGGTGACGGCACTCGGCCCCTTATCCAGTCGACGTTCATCCGGGAGAGGTCGTACTTCCAGATCTTCCGGTTGTAGGGGACCATGTAGTGCCTCGCGATGCCGCCCCCGAAGGTGGCGTAGATCCACTCCTCGAAGTTCCCTGACTCCATGGCTCTCCTGTTCGCAACCCCGTCGATGCACTCCCGGATGATGTGCTCCGTCAGAGCGCTGAGGTTCACCTCGAAGGGGTACCTGACGTACGCGCCGTCGAGGTAGATGTATGCCTCCCTTGTGTGATTGTACAGGTTCCCCTCCAGCAGTCCCTCGAAAAGCGTCCTGACGTAGTCGTCCCTCGTGAATAGGATGTGGGGGGCGAGGTCGAACACGTATCCGCCTGCGCTGACGCTCTTGCACAGGCCGCCGACCCTTTGGTCCTTCTCCAGTATAATGTGCTCACAGTTCAGGTGGTAGGCCGCGCTCAAACCGGCGAGCCCCGCCCCGAGTATAGGGATCATTGAGGGGAACATAGTCACGCAGCACTCAAATCCTTTTTGTGTGAAGCCCTGTATCGCATTAAGAAATCCATTAACAACTAGACAAACGCTGAATTAATGTCGAACTTTGAATTAGATTAATCAGCAGTGAGCGTCTCCATTGAGAAAACACCCGTTGACTGCCTTTCCAGCGGCTGTCATGTGTAGTGATTACCCATTTATCGAAAGCCACGTATGCGCATGATGTATAGCTATAAGCTAAGAGGGGTGGAACTGAGGCGAAAAACCCCAAAAAGACTTTAATTGATTTAATAATCTAAAAATAGCTGGATAATAAATTCATTCCATGAAATAAGCTCGATAAATCATCATTTTTTAGAACAGGTTATATATATTGCTGTATATATTGTGCTAAAACCTGGCGAGGTTATGTGAACTGACAAGTAACACTCCAAAGAGAGCCCTGATTCTGGGGGCAGGCGTCGCCGGCCTGAGAGTGGCTTTCCACCTGCAGAAGAGAGTCGATCCAGTTGACGCCGAGATCGTCCTCATCGAGGAGAACTACTACCACCAATACCTCTACAGAATCCACGAGGTGTGCAACAGCTACTACGAGGACGAGGAGATCATCGTACCCATATCCCGGCTTCTTAAGGGGAAGAGGGTGAAGTTCCTGAACACCTCCGTGACAAGCGTCGACCCAGAGAGGAGGGTGGTCGAGACCACGGACGGGGATCAGCCCTACGACGTGCTGGCCATCACCCTGGGCAGCCACCCAGAGTACTACGGGTTAGAGGGGCTCGAGGAGAACAGCCTGACCCTCGGAAGCTTCGAGCAGGCGAAGAGGATCAGGGACCGGATCGAGGAGCTCTTCGAGGAGGCCGAGGAGACTAGGAAACCCCCAGTGATCCTGATCGGGGGAGGAGGCTTCTCAGGGGTGGAGCTGGCTGGCGAGATCGCCGACTGGTACCCCATCCTCTGCGAGAGGCACGGTCTAGAGGTCCCCCGGGAGCTGGTCACAATCATCGAGGCGATGCCAACCATTCTGCCCGGATGGGACTCCAAACTGGTGGAAAGGGCCCAGAAGATCCTCGGAGACCTTGGCGTGAACCTGATCCTGGGCGACCCAATAACTCGGGTAACCTCGGAGCAGGTGGAGGCGAGAAGCGGGCGCGTCCTGGAGCCCGACCTCTTCATCTGGACCGGAGGCGTCAAGATGAACCAGTGCTCCATGGGGGACGTCGAGATCAGGGGAAGAAGGATCGTCACCGACGAGTACAACAGGGTCCCCAACCATCCGGACATATTCGTGGCAGGGGACAGCGCCTGCGCCATCGACGAGACCGGCAGGCCCCAGCCCCCTACAGCCCACATAGCCATGGTGCAGGGAGACATCATAGGGCACAACATCCACGCCCTGCTCACCGGCGGCGCCATGAAGAGATACGAGTTCGACAGGGTGGGCGAGATAGTGACCCTGGGCAAGACGAACGCTGTGGGGGAGCTGTTCGGCCTGAGGTTCTCGGGCGCCCTGGCCAAGTTCATGAAGAGGGTGGTCCACTGGTGGTACCTCTACACGATCGGAGGCATCGGCCTGGTCTGGGGAAGCTAAAATAGAAAGATAAAGGCCTCTACAGATGCACTTTCTTCGCCCGCAGGCGCTGGGCACCATTGTATCAGCCTCGGGTGGCGCCTTCACTCGAGTCCCAAAATTCTACGGTTTTCCGGAGTGTCCTTGTAGACCCTCCACTCGGAGACTAGGCCATCCCGCACACGGGCGCTCCAGAGCGCCGGCCCGTCCAGTGGCTCGTAGGAGCACGTGGAGTGCCCTGCGATGGCTACTAAGTCCCCTTCTACCTGCACCCTGGTGAAGACGTTCCTGTAGTCAGGGAAACTCGCGAAGAACCCCCTCCACCCCTTCTCCATGTCGTCGTCCCTCTCCCCCTCGCTGTCGATGAAGAAGTGGTCGGGAGCCATCATGCGTACAAGCCTCTCAAGATCTCGGGCGTTTATCCTCTCGTTGAACCTGAGGACAACCATCATAACGTCGAAGGCGTCCATACCACTTAGAACTCAAGTAAGATAATATGAAAACTTAACGAATCAACATCTCCGAAAATAAGGAGTAAGATGATGCGCAATGTAGAGCTTGATTATCCCAACGGGGGTCATTTCACGAAGCCCTGCCGCCTACGCCCACAAGCCCGTTAGCCTTAAAATCCCTGCTGGGTCTCCTCATGGGCAGTGAGTCCCTGTCACCCAAGCAGAAGTGGAAAGGCCCCGACGCTGAGCCCAGCGGGTCACCACTCCCCAGTGCGTCGTAGGCCAGGTGGAACCTGACCCTGCTGTTCAGGAAACCACGCCTCCCAAGAGCCCTGCCCAGGTGGCTGCCCTCGACGACCAGACAGTTGACGAGGTTCACGCCCCTGGAGTCGAAGAAGGCCACGGCGTCCGAGATCAGCGCGTCCAGGGCGTCGGGCCTACTGGGTTCAGCCTGGATGTCCACGACGTAGCCGACGGGGTAGCCATCGTGAGCTTTGTTCACGCTCAGGATGCTGTAGCCCATCAGCCCGCCGTCTACGGCCCCACTCACCTCGAACTTGCCCGCCCTCGGGTCGCAGTACCTCCAGTTCAGGTAGTCCATATCCCTAACCACGGCGAAGCCGCAGTCCCCCGAGACCTTCCCCCATAAGAGGTCAACGCCCTCGTCAAAGGACTCAAGCCCAACCACGCGAACGAGGCCCCCAGGAGTTCCATTGAAGGCGTTCGAGACGCTGTTTGCGGCCCTCACTAGGCTGTAGCCCATCCTCCAGAGCCAGGGATTCCCCGCGGGCATTGCCCTCAGCTGGAGGCCGACGTCGCGAACCTTGACGTAGTCGAGTATGGGGCGCGGGAAGGGGGTGCTCTCCCTATCCCATTTACCCTTGAGGATCGGATTTGAGGTAGATCAGAAGGCGAGGCTCACGCCTCTGTCCCGCATCATCTCCATGCGTTGCTCGGTCATCGCGTTGAAAATGCCTCTCTTCCTGAAGTCCGGATGCACGGCCACGTCCAACCCGTTGCCTAGGAGGAGCTCCTCGCCGTCAACTATGCACCTGCAGAGAATGACGTGGGAGCAGCCCACCACAGCGCCCCCACTCTCGGCAACGGAGACGAGGGAGCCGTCGGGGTCCCCGAACTTCCACTCCCAGTGCTCCACGGTGGAGACTCCAGGGTCGAAGCCCGGCCAGCCGGGCAGGGCCAGACCCAGCAGCTCGACGATGCCGGCCTCATCCCCCTCCTCGTAGGGGCGAACCTCGTACTCCAATGCATTCTTCAACTGAGAGGGAGGCAGCGTTTAAAAAAGGGGACTGTTTTAGAGAAAGGTTAAAGAAAATTTGGTTTGGTGGAAGGGGCGTTCAGTTGTTGCCTTCTTCGCCGTCACGCTGAATCATTCTGGGCATCGTGTAGAGCAGGGGCATGCGAATGAATACGTCGATGAACATGTGGAAGAGGAAAGGGGCCTGAGGCGAGACGCTGGTGTAGAGTATGCCGCCCAGAATGGGGGCGGGTATCCTGAAAACGCCCCTGAGGAACTCCCTGATCCCCATCCACTTCCCCCTCTCGGAGGGAGGCACCAGCTCGTTCCTGTAGGCCGCCAGAATGCTCAGGCTGGGCTGGAAGACCCCCCTCAGCGCCCACGCCAGTATCAATAGGCGTGGGTCCGGGGAGAAGAGAAGCATCAGAGTCGAAAGATGGAAGATGGGCCTAAGTATCAGCAGCGTTTTGATCCTCCCGATCCTGTCCGCCAGCACCCCCAGGGGTACGGAGAGCAAGATGCTGACTAGCGCCGAGACCGCTCCCATCGCCCCTAGGATCATCGGGGTCGCACCCTGGACCTCGGCTGCGTAGACCATCACGTAGCGGCCCATGACGGCGAAGGTGGAGCCGCTCATCGTGTCTATCAGCAGCCATCTCTTCAGGTAGGGCCCGCCGGACATTATCTCTCTCAGCTCCCGCAGAAGTGAGCCGCCCCGCCCCTGGAGCTCACCGGTCTCCTCAAGCCTCAACCCGACATAGAAGCCGATCAGAGCCAGCCCGGCCAGTTCTATTAGGAAGAGTACCCTGATGTTCCCGACGGAGATGCCTCCGAGGCTCGTCAGTACGAGGCCCGCAACGAGGGGGATGACGACTGTGGGCACCAGCGAGACGGCTGTGATAAGCGTGAACCCCCTCGCCCGGTCCTCGTCCATCAGCGAGTTGGCGATTACAACGTTCTCCACCCCCTGGGAACAGAAGAGCGCTAGAGTGCTGAGGGCTGTGGCCAAAGCGACCCAGACCCAGTCCATCGCCAGGAAGTAGGTTAGGGGTACTAGTGTCTGGGCGAGGAGGGTCACCAGCAGGATCTTCCTGGAGCTGTACCTGTCGATGAGCCTGCCGAAAGGATAGGCGATCGCCGCGTTCACCAGACCCCCTATGGAGCCCACCATCCCCAGCTGGACGAAGCTCGCACCCAGCTGCCGGATGTATATGTTTACGTAATCGAGGGTAAGGTAGTTGAAGACCGAGTAGCCGCTCCTCTTAAGCAGCACCAGCTTGTAATTCCTGGCTTGCCTTTTGAAGAAACCCCTCAGATCCTCGAGAACCAGACCCCCCACACCACGCCTGTAGTTTACCGTCCAGAATTGCCCACATTTTATAAAAAATGGATCCAGCCTAGGCTCACGTAATTAGCGTATAGGGTGAAAAAAGAGATAACCGCCGTAGATGTATCAACTTCCATGGTTGATATCGAGTTCGGGATCTTTCTGGTGCCGGAGGGTAACACCTACGGGACGCTGCTCTACAGGGCACGCCTGTCCGAGGAGCTGGGATACCACTCCATCTGGCTGAGCGACCACCTCCACGGCTTGTACTCGGGCCCCGGTGCCCCCCACCTCGAGTGCTGGACAACTTATTATAGATGCGGTGTCTCCTTTCTAACATTGGTACCAATAACCATTGCTTGCTAGACAATCATAAATGATTCCATTTATGGTACCATTCTCATGCGAAGAGAAAAATGGGTCCATTACCGACGCTGGGCCAGGGCAGGCTCGGTTGGGCAGCCCAGGCACATAATCTGGATGTTTCCCAAGCGAGTGGGCACCTGGTCAACTTCCTCAGGGATCCCAGTATCTATGGAGGAGCTAGCAGGGCAGGCATACTCAAGGAAACCAGCTGCCACCCTGGGTGGGTATCCGGATCAAGACCACCGAGACCTCAAAGGACCCGGCAGGTACCTCAAATGACCTGGCAGGTACCCCACCGACTCCTGAAAATCAGGGTGGGTACCCCCAAGATACCCAGAAAACACCCCCCCCTATAGGGCACCAAATTCTGAGGACCAGGTGGACCCACCCGGGTACCCGGATTCAGGTGGGGGTGGACCTGATCAGGTACCTGGTCAGGTACCTGATCGGGTACCTGGTTCGACTCTCCCCGCAAGAGGTGAGGTACCACCCGATGAGGTCCTGAAGGCCCTTCACATAGTCAACGTGGAGGGGATGGGGTACATTGAGGTCACCCAGGGTCAGAATGGTACCATTGTTAAAGTGCCCGTGGATCCTGTGGCGAGCGCTAGAAAATGGTCCCATAAATAACAGCCTTAATGGTCCCATTATCTCTGCTTTAATGGTCTCATTACCAATCCTTGATGTTCTTGTAGCGTGTGTTCGTGTGCGAGATATTATTCACGCTTTATTCATCAAGTGTTCTTGAATCGTCGATAGAGGATGGGCGCCAGCAGAATTAACGTGATGATGACGCTTTCACTCGTGAACAGAGAGCCCTCGATAAACGCCCTCATAAAAAACCCACTTTAATACGGTTCGCGCGCGTGTTCATTGATGTACTGTGGTGCGCGCGCGAAATTTTAGGATAAGTTCACTCGATTATCGGCCTGAACTTGAAGCCATACTCTATGATGCCCGAGTCTCCGTCCTCCTTCACCCTACGGAAGGCGGCCTCGACCCTCATCCCGGCCTCCACGGCCTCCAGGTCCACGTCGACGAGCTGGCTCAGCACCCTGACGCCGTCGTCCAGCTCAACGAGAGCCACGACATAGGGGGTGAACTGCCCGTATTCCTTGGGGGGGCTCCTGATGACCGTCCAAGTGACGACGCTGCCCATCTCGCTCAGCTGCTGCTCCTCGAGACTCCTGGAGCCACACCTGGGGCAGACAGCCCTCCTCGGGAAGACGAGGGCCCCGCAGTCGGAGCAGGTCTCGCCTATTAGCCTGTACCTGTACCTCCTCTCCCGCCAGTATCTGGGTACGCTCAACTCAGGCCCTCCTCAGGACGCTCACGGCGCAGGTAGAGCCGACTCCTCCCAGGCTCTGGGCCATCCCCACCTCTGCACCCTCCACCTGGCAGGGTCCCGCCTCCCTCCTAAGCTGCATCACCACCTCGCAGATCTGGTAGAGGCCCGTCGCCCCCAGGGGGTCGCCCCTCGCCTTCAGCCCACCGAAGGTGTTGGTAGGCAGCTCCCCGCCGCGGGTGGTGTTCCCCCCTGCCACGTAGGAAGCGCCCATGCCCCTCTCGACAAAGCCGAGGCTCTCCAGGGAGAGGACTCCCGTTATCGTAGTGTCGTCGTGAACCTCCAGGACGTCGACTTCGCTGTGGCTCACGCCAGCGGCGTTCAGAGCCCTCTCCGAGGCCTTCCTCGCGGCGTCGAACTCCAGCAGATCCTTCCTCCCCTCCAGGTAGTATGAGTCTGTCGCCACGGCGGTCGAGGCGACCTCGACTCCTGTCTCGATTCCGTCCGCAGGGACCAGGATTACGGCGGCGGCCCCGTCCCCGACGCCGGAGCACTCCAGTGTGTGGGTCGGGTCGGCCTCCATGGGGGAGGCCAGCACCCTGTCAACGCTCACCCTGAAGGGGTACTGGGCGTGGGGGCACCCCACGGCGTTCTCGTGGCCCCTCACGGCGAACATGGCGACCTCCTTCGCGGTAGCGCCGTACCTCTCCATGTAGAGCCTGTGGAGGAGGGCGCTCAACCCCACCACAGTGACGCCCGTGTAGGCCGTGTACTCCTGATCCTCGCTCATGGCGATAGCCGACGATAGCTCCTCGGGCAGGCCGTCGCTCATCTTCTCGACGCCCCCGACGAGGACAGCGTCGCACATGCCCGAGGCAACCGCCTTCACCCCCTCGTGGAAGGCGACCCCGCCACTGGCTGAGGCGGCCTCGACCCTGACAGCTGCCACGCCCCTCATCCCGATGGTGTCGGCCATCATCGCCCCCAGCTGGAGCTGCCCCTGAAGGGGGGCCGCACCCATGTTGGAGACGTAGAGGGCGTCTATCTCTCTCATCCCGGCGTCGTCGATCGCCTTCAAGGCGGCCTGGGCGAAAAGGTCCTTGAGGGCGTCCTCCCAGTGCTCGCTCACCTGGGTGAGGCCTATGCCGGCTACCGCCACCCGCCTCATTTGACGATCTTGCCCCTGAGCTTGGAGTAGAGGGAGTAGTCGATGTACTGCTTCCTCCCGATGAAGGCGGAAACCGGTGGCTCCGGGTTACGCGCCCTGCCTATTGCCTCCTTCACGACGAAGCTGAAGGCGTCGCTCCCCGCCCCTGAGCCGTAGGAGACCGCCAGTATCCGGTCCCCGGGCTGGGCGACGTCGAGGGTCGCAGCGAGGCCGAGGGGAGTGGAGCCCGCATACGTGTTGCCTATGTAGGGAACTATGAGACCGGGCTTGAGCGCGTCCATGCCGAAGCCCAGGGTCTTCGCCGCCTTGATGGGGAACTTGGTGTTGGGCTGGTGGAAGACGGCGTAGGTGAAGTCGCCGGCCTCCGCGCCCATCTCCCCCATGAGCCCCTTCGCCGCGCCGATGACGTGGCTAAAGTAGGCCGGCTCGCCCGTAAAGCGGCTGCCGTGCCTGGGGTACATCTCCCTCCCGCGCCTCCAGAAGTCCGGTGTGTCCGTCACATAGGAGTAGGAGCCCTCCAGATCCGCCAGGGTCTCCTCAGACTCCCTCCCGAAGATGAAGGCAGCGCCTCCACATGCGGCGGTGTACTCCAATGCGTCGGCGGGCCTCCCCTGGGCGGTGTCGGCGCCTATCGCCATGGCGTACCTCATCATCCCGCTGGAGACCAGCCCGATGCAGGTCTGGAAGGCCTCGGTGCCGGCCTTGCAGGCGAACTCGTAGTCGGCCGCAGTCGTGCTGGGCGTCGCCCCTATCGCCTCGGCAACGATGGTCCCGCAGGGCTTGACAGCGTAGGGCTTCGACTCGGTGCCCACGTAGACCGCTCCTATCTCACGGGGGTCGATGCCCGCCCGCTTCACGGCGTATCGTGCACTCTCGACGGATATAGTAACGGCGTCCTCGTCCATGGAGACGACGGACTTCTCCTCGATGGGGGTGCCGGAGCCCCCCCAGACGCGGTTTATCTCCGAGGCCCTCAACCGGTTCATGGGAATGTAGGCCCCGTAGCCGACTATGCCCACCGCGTTGGTCGTTCTCATGATCATAATTCTTACTCCTCTCGGAGACTCGTTCTGAGTTCAACCAGTTTATATATAAAGAATTCGACAAGGATCGATAAGTATTTCGACGATAGCCGTATTTACCTTGGCCTACTGAATGGAATTGGGCGTTGTCCCCTTCTAGGGGAGGTAGACTTTCCTTATGCTCATGATGGACTTCAGGGAGGCCTTCAGCGAGTAGGGCCTCTCGAAGTCACCCCGGAAGCGCTCCCAGCCGTCCCCGAGGACATCTATCCCTTCTAGCCTAATCTCTCCCAGCCCCAGGGCGTGAGCTCCAGCTATGTGCCCTATCTCGGAGGGGTTGAAGCCCATGAGCCTGCTGCAGATCGAGTCGACGGAGACGAGGTTCTTGCCCGCCACAACGACTCCCACCTCTCTGGGTGTCCCTATCACGGGGCCATTCCCCTCCATCGCCGTCAGGCCGTCCAGGACGATCAGGTCGCTACCCACCGCCTTCGCCAAGTAGGGGAGTATCTCGTCCAGTTTCCTGTGGAGCTTGTTCTTCTTTGCCCTCTGGATGACTCCGAAGAGGTTCTTGATGGAGAGGGTTACCAGAGTGTGGGCGCACGTCTTCAGCTTCGGCAGGTTGACCAGGTAGTCGGCGTCGAGAACTGTCCGGGGCAGCCTCAGCTTCTTCCCGGCGACCTCGTGCACCTCGTGCTCGTCCTCGCTCAGGTTGATGAACTCGACCCTGAGTCCCCCTAGGAGTTCCAGCAACCCCGTCTCCTCGGCCCTCTTGTCCGCGGTCCCAGCGATGTTGTCGGATTCCACGACGACGATGCTGCCTGCCTTCTCCTGCAGCATCCTCAGCACCTTCTCGAGGATACAGAAGTCGGTCAGCACCATGCCGTAGGGGTTCTTGGAGTTGCAGATGTTGGGCTTGACGACGACGCGGTCGCCCTCACTGACGTCCAGGCCGCCCACGAGCTCCACGCTCCTCCTCACGGCCATGGCTATGTCCCCGCCAGCCTCGACCACAGCGACCCGTTCCCTGGGCATCTTGAGCTCTCCACCACTCATGTAAATGGCCTTTCAGGGCTATATCGGTTTCAGGAGGCCCTTCGTCTCCTCGATGAGGGCGAGTATCCTCGCCTCGTCCTCCGCCGTGAACATCGGCTCCTGGGACCCCTCCAGGAGGCCCACGAGGTGCTTGTACATCCCTCTGAACCCCGGGTGCTTGAACCTCGCGATCTCCAGGTACTTGCCCAGGCCGCCCCTGTCCATAACCCTCCTGCCAGCCCTGGACTTGACCTCCAACCTGTAGGGCCTCTTCATCAGCTCCATGCGGAGCCGGCCCCCCGACCCCGAGACCTCCAGGCTCAGGCTGGGGATGAGGCTCGTCCAGTTCATGAAGCAGTCGAGCTTCACGCCCCCCTCCGAGGTCATCACCGCGCTAAGGTTGTCGACGACGTCGTAGCTCTTCCTCCAGCCCCTGGCTGACTCGATCCTCTCCACGGGCCCCGCGACCCTCTGAACGACGGTAAGGACGTGGGGGAGAATGTCCTCGACGATGCCGTGCTCCTGGCGCAGCCTGAAGTCTGTCCTGGAGCCGTAGCTCCTCAGGTTGTTCTCGAACCTGAGCTCAACCCCCTGGAGGTCGCCTATCTCTCCGTCCCTCACCATGGCTTCTGCCCTCTCCAGGCAGGGCGTGTAGAAGTAGTTGTGGACGGGCAGAACCCTGAGCCCCGCGTCCCTCGCCACCTCTCCGATGTGGAGGCAGCCCTCGGCGCTCTGGGCGAGGGGCTTCTCGCAGAGGACGTGCTTCCCCGCCTTGAGGCCCCTCAGCGTCATCTCCTCGTGGAAGGGGGGAGGCGTGTTGACTGCGACGACGTCCACGTCCGGGTCCGAGAGGAGCTCCAGGTAGTCGAGGTACCCCCTCTCCGCCCCCGCCTTCCTCCTGACCTCCTCCATGCGGCCCCCGTCCATGTCGGCGACTGCTACCACCTCCAGGCCCTCGACGTCCTCTATGGCCCTTAGGTGGAACATGGTCGTCACCTTACCGCAGCCAACGATACCGAGGCGGAGCATACAACTACCTACCAGGGTGCCCATTTAATACGTTTCTACGCGGCTGAAAAGGCTGCTTCCCCCGCTCAGATGCTGCAGAACTTGAGAACCAGCTTGTCGGTGAGGTTCCTCGGGTACTTGAGGTTCTTCGGCATCGGGGGGTTGTTGAGGCTGCAGAAGTACCTCCAGTAGAGGTACTTGGCCGTCGTGACGTCCCTCTTCAGCAGCTTGTGCAGGAAGAC